>Ga0182027_10005109_pt1 | contig 20066 bp, 11 predicted proteins | sample 712E1DmetaG_FD_121300 | JGI IMG/M metagenome (GOLD analysis project Ga0182027, IMG submission 121300) | Permafrost microbial communities from Stordalen Mire, Sweden - 712E1D metaG (Illumina Assembly) | ecosystem: Environmental > Terrestrial > Soil > Wetlands > Permafrost | place: Sweden...
CTTCCTTTTTACGAGCTCACGGCTCACGACGGCGTCGGCCTGGTAGGCCACCAACTCCAGCGCGTTGCCACCGGTGAACTTCTCGGCTGTCTTTTTGTCTCGAGGCCTTGTCATCGTGTTTCCTGTTCGTGCTTTCATTTCGATTTCCTTTCGTGGCTTAGGGGGCGAAGCGTCCGCTCGATCACGGACCACACCTCGTCAGCGAGCCGCTCGATACGGGCTTCGCTCGCGATCCGTGTCGTGGCGTGGGACAGCGCTAGGATCGAGCCAATTACGATGACGGCACCCGCTTCCGGGTTGACCGCCTCTGACAGCGCACCAGCCTGCTCAGCCTCTCGGAGACAACCGACCACGAAAGTCTGCGAGCGCCTCTTGAACTCCTCCAGCCGCCCCGCCTGAGACGAGCTTGCGGCCTGGGACAGATGGTCGGACAGCAGCATGCGCGAGAGATGCGGGTTGGCGAGAATGGTTTGCGTGCGGCGATGGAAGAAGAGCCCGAGGCGCTCAATAGGGTCGACGGCCTTCGGGGGAAAGCCCTCGAAGAGGATGGCGCCCATTCGCTCGACGACGGCGTCGACGATGGCCTCCATGCTCTCGAAGTGCCGAAAGATGGCTCCCGCGGTGACTCCAATCTCGGTCGCGAGGAGCTGGGCCGTGAAGCGTCGCGCACCCCTGGTCGCGATTATCCGCATTGCCACATCGACGATCTGCGTGTGACGATCGGCCACCTCGCGCGTCGCTGCATGTCTTTTGCGAGCCACCACGCCTGGCAACATATGTCAGTAAACGTTCACTTACAAGAGCCTTGGATTGGCCAGAAGCGAGCACCCGTAGCCCCAGCCCTGACCGTTGTCGACTCCCTGGCCCAGTCCGAGTCCGTGGCCGGAAATCCGGCGGAGTGCCCCAAGCGTATGCAAAGAAAACGCCGCCCGCTAGCGCTCAGATACGCCGCGCCGCGAGCAGCTTGCGAACCGCCGGAGAATTCACCGCGTATTCGGCAAGTGTCCGCCCTTGGCCGTCCGTACCCTTGGGGTCCGCGCCGTGGTCGAGAAGCAGGCCGACGGTCTCCGGTAAGTCACCCATCGCCGCCCGCAGAAGGGGAGTCAGGCCATCTTCGCCGCGCTGATTGGGATCGACCTTTTTTTCGAGCAGAAAACGGACCACGTCGAGGAGCTCGTGCCTGGGACCGAGATCTCCGCTCGCCGCGATGCACATCAATGGAATGCCGTACTGATCTCGATCCTGGAGATCCGCTCCCCCTTCCACCAGCGCTCGAGCCACCTCGAGATTTCCTTCACCCACGGCGACCACAATTGACGATGCCTTGTCGGCGGAGCGACGGAAGCGCACATCGGCCTTCTTGGCCAAAAGCGCACGTACGACCTCGGCGTCGCCCGACTCCACGGCGACGATGAGCGCCGACTTCCCGTTGTCGGACACGAGGTTGGTTCTCGCGCCCGCCTCGAGCAAACGCTCGACGGCACTGGGGTGGCATCGATAGGCAGCGAGCATGAGCGGTGACGTCCCATCCTTCATCTCGTCGATCTTTGCGCCTGCCGCGAGCATTTGACGAATGGCCTTGACGTCGCCCAACGCCGCCGCCTCATGCAGCGTGGCTGGGGCCGGCACACGGAAGGGCGCGCTGGATGGCGTGAGCTTGATCGTCAACGGGAGGCTTGCGCCCGAGATCGTCATGTTTCCCTGAAAGACGGCGCCGTTCGCGCTCAGCTCTACCGCTTCGAGCTCCATGAGCCCTTGCGGGGTTCGCAATCGGACGCGTTTTCCTCCAAGTGCCGCGAATCTGCCCTGATCGACGACTTTGCCTGATCCATCGAGCAGGAGATGCCGGTCGCCTTCGATGTAGAGCACGTTCCCGTCGTAGTTGGGCTCGACGCTCTCGCCGCCGGCACCCGCCTTGGCGCTGACCGCCCAAGGCCGCTCCAATAGAGACCTCATGTTATCGTCAGGCATGTCGGATTCTTTATGTGACTTGCAGTTGGCACCGATCAAAACAAACCCAAGTGCCACGAATGGGCCGAGCAGGCGAAGGCGAAAAGTTCCGCCGTTCCTCGGCCTCACCCGACTTCCGGTATTGGGCTTGTTCCAGTTTTGCATCCAGTAAGGTGCACGTGTACACGGAAAACCGACCGTGTCAATCGCGAGCACGCCAAGAGCACGCCCGCCACGCCCGCTAAAAAGTCCAACACGCCTTCGAAAAGCGGCTACGAGAGCTCGATCGCTATGCCGCTTTCTTCAGCCAATCCAGGATCGCCGTACGCAGAGCGGCATGCAGGGTGAGTCCCCTCTCCTGTGCTCGTCCTTCGAGCTGCGACCAGATGGCGTCCGGGAATCGCACAGAGCGTGGATGCGTTCCGCCGACTTCCAAAAACCGCACAGGACGGCCCCGGCCGACCTGCACCTCGATGCCATTTTTGGCGATGCGGCCGGCGTAGGGGTTCTTCCGCACATGCACCCGGGAGAAATCGATCTCAGGGATTTCGGCAAGCGATGTCTTGGATGGCTCCATGTGTCTAACTTTCCTCGCCGCTTTCATAACGTCTCCTTTCGTGTTTCGTGGCTCGTCGCGCACTGATGATCCGCACCACCTCACTGCTCGTCTCAGTGAACACGGTCACAAGAAGCTTGGCGGTGACCGTCTCTCCAACAAGAAGCCTGCGATCAAAATCAAGCGTATCTGTCGCAACGAATGCAAGTGGATCACCGAAGGCTGTAGTCGCCTCTTCGAAGGTCACGCCGTGCTTGCGCACGTTCGCGACGGCCTTCTCCGGATCCCACACAAAACGCATAACATAAGTGTATTACTTTCATGCGTCAGATACAACCAGGTCGGCGCGGGTGTGATCCTCGCCGGCGCAAAAAACAGCATCAGACGGCCTTGCGGCGATGGTCATACAAAAACGAAGGCTATAGAATCCCCGTGGCCGCGTTTTCGCGGATGGGTCCTTGTCTTTTGCATGGGGGATTTTCTGTAGGCGCTCACACTTGATGTCGTAGGTCTGCCTAAAATCTGTGTCGTCGAGGCGGCGGAGGTGGAAGAAGCCCCGGTGCCCGTGCCGTGCACGCCTTTTCGATGAAGTGAGGCCGTCGAGCACTCGCTTCGGCGGCCGCTCGACGCTAGAGTACCCGCGTGAAAAAATCTGAAGCCGAAATCCGTGACCCGGTCTGTTCCCATGCGCGCAGATGGGGTACATTTGTGCGCGGGGAACGAGGATCGAAAGCCTTCATGCCGTCCACACAAGAGCTCCTGGCGAAGACGAGCAGAACATTTGCGCTCGCGATACCGTTCTTGCCGGACCCGACCCAGACCACGGTGCGCCTCGCCTACCTGCTCTTTCGCGTTGCCGACACTCTCGAGGATGCCGAAGCCTGGCCGAGGCACAGGCGAATGGAAGGCCTGGCGCAGTTTGCCGAGTTGCTGCACGCGCCGAGCGCAACCGCTGCCCAGCACCTCTCGCAGGATTGGCTCGTATCAGCGCCCACGAGCAATGCCGCCTATCTGGAGTTGCTCGCGGAGTTGCCTCAGATCCTGACCGAGCTCGCCGCGCTCGAAGCCGGCGCGCGACAAATCGTGGTTCTCCATGCCATACGGACGAGCGAAGGCATGAGGAAGATCCTTGCTCAGTCGGATGAGCAGGGTCGGCTCTCGATCACGACCCTAAAGAAGCTGCGCAGCTACTGCTATGTCGTCGCCGGAATCGTTGGTGAGCTGTTGACCGAGCTCTTCGTTCACGACGCACCGGCCCTGGCGGCCGTGGGCCGGACTCTACGGGCCAACGAACGCGCTTTCGGCGAAGGTCTGCAGCTCGTCAACATTCTCAAGGACGAGAAGGTCGATGCTGAGGCCGGTCGAACCTACATGCCCCGTGGTCTTGCGCGCCAAGCAGTCGTCCGACTCGCCTGGGCAGATCTCCGCCGGGCTCGACTCTACGTCGCCGCGCTCAAGCGGGGCGGGGCACCCTCCGGCTTCTTTTTGTTTACCGCGCTCGCCGCCGAGCTGGCTCACGCCACGATGGCAAAACTGGAAAGCGCTGGCGCCGGTGCCAAGATAGCGCGTGACGAGGTCTTTGCGATCTTGGCACGGGTTCAGCGTGCCAGCTTCACCGCGACGAGCTGATTGACTGAGTTTGCTTGCTGCAGGCAATGCAGTCCCGTGTTTAGATAGCCAAGAGGAATCCTCAAAGGACGCGTCGGCATTGGCTCTGACGTCGATCCGCTGATCGATGCTCCTGCCCGAGGGCACAAAAATCCGCTCGGGTGCGCATCGCGCGTAGCACCTACAGAATCGCCGTTCATTCGCATCCATGATTTGTCCGTCTGTTATTAATTATATTTTTCAACCAGTTCCACAACCGCCTCGCGTCCAGCCGAGCTCAGCGGAACAAAAAATGAATTGCCGTTCGGTTGAGTTTTCGCACCTGAGGTAGGTATCTTGCCTACATGCCTGATTGCCGTTTTGTCAGTAGCGCGATATTGCTATCGAAAATAGAAAATCTTGCCGTTGGCCCAGAAATTGCTTTATGGCCCCAGTCGCGTTCCCCAAACAGCGATTCCACATTTACCGGTGGGGAGGATGGATATTATGCCAGGCTTGGACGTTGATGCCCTCGATATGGTCTTGTCCACGCTCAAGCGTTATGCGGACAAAGAGCTCCCAGAGAAGGTTTTGATCGGACTGGACACGCGGGACGAGTGCCCGCTGAACGTCCTCAAAGATCTCTACGATCCGGAGCAGCTCGGTCTACATCTTCTATTCATCCCCGAAGAGCACGGCGGCATGGGCGCTGGCGCCTATGACATTTATCGGGTCGCCGAAGCCATGGGCGGCATCGATCTCGGTATCTCGACCGCAGTTCTGGCCACGTTCCTCGGCACCGACCCGCTGGTTGTGGGCGGCACGCCCGAGCAGAAGAGCAAGTGGATGCGGCGCATCGCCGATGACCGCCTGCTCGTTGCCTACGGTGCGACCGAGCCGCAAGCCGGCAGCGATCTGGCAGCCTTGAAGACCAAAGCCGAGCCGGTCGTCGAAAATGGCGAGCTCAAAGGCTATCGCATCAGCGGCCGCAAGCAGTGGATCAGCAACGGCGGCGTCGCCACCCTTTATACGATTCTCGCGCAAACGGCCGGTGGACCCTCCTGGTTCATGGTCGAGCGCGGAGCTGAGGGCTTTACAGCCGAAAAGCCCGAGGACAAGCACGGCATCCGGGCGAGCAACACCGCGGCGCTCGTTCTGGAAAACGTTTATGTCCCGAAAGAAAACCTCATCGGTGGCGTCGAGGGCAAAGGCCTGGCTCAGGCGCAAGCAGTATTCGGTTACACCCGTTTGATGGTGGCCGCGTTCGGCCTCGGCGCAGGCTGGGCGGCCCTGAGCCGCGCTATCCGCTATTCGCAGCAACGGGTGCAGGCCGGATCGCCCCTGTCCGAGAAGCAGGGCTACACCCACAAGCTCATCGTCGCCAACGCCGTGCGCCTGGAAGCAGCCCGCGCCTACATCGAGTGGACGGCCGAGCGCATCGACGCGGGCGAGCCGGATCTGGCTACCGAAGGCGCCATCGCCAAGTACTCGGCTACCGAAGCCGGCAACAAAGCGGCCGACGACTCTGTGCAGGCTCTGGGTGGCTACGGGTACACCAAGGAGTACTACGTCGAAAAGATCAGACGCGACGTGCGCATCACCACGATCTACGAAGGCACCTCCGAGATCATGGAGTGGACGATCGCCCGGGATCGCTGGCAACTGCATCTCAAGAGCCGCGGCCAACACTATCTGGAATGGGCGGCGCGCCTGGAAGGCATCGAAGCCCAGCGGCCCAACTGCGGCGCCATGATTGCCAGCTTGGCCCTAAAAGCCCTGGCCGCTGTCATCGAGCAGTGCCGTGTCGATCGCTTGACGCGCAATCAGCACGTTCTGTTCCGTTTGGGTGAGCTGATTTCGTACGCTGAAACGGCCGCAATCTTCGCCGAGCGGGTGACCACCCATCCGACGCGTGCCATTGCCATCGACATGGATGCGCGCACGGCCATGGCGCGAATTCACGCCCGGGATGCGGCCATGAAAGTCGTGTTGGACGGCCTGCGCTGGACTATCGGTGCGGGTGCGCAGAACCCGAACCTGATGGCGGCGCTCGGCCTGCCGGCCATCCAGAAGGCCCAAGTCGGCCTGATCGAAGACATGGATCTCGTCGCCAAGAAGCTCAACCAGACTTTTTCCGCCGTGGACCAGAGAAAATAGCGGCATCGTTTGCGAAAGTTATCGGGAGGAAATCAAGACATGAATAATCCGCAAGACCGCGCGATCGCCATCGTTGGAGTCGGCGCGATTATGCCGGACGCTTTGGATGCAGAAACCTTTTGGCAGAACATTTTGGCCAAGCGCTACAGCATCTCAGATGTGCCAAAAGACCGTTGGGACGCCCGGGATCATTATCACGAGGATCCGACCGCGGCGGACAAGACCTATTCGAAGATCGGCGGTTGGGTTTCCAACTTCGAGTTCGACTGGAAGAAGTTCCGCGTGCCGCCCAAGGTCAGCGCCTCGCTCGATCCCAGCCAGCAGTGGGCTCTGACCGCGGCCGCGCAGGCTCTGGCCGACTACGGCTACCCCGAGCGGCCCCTCGATACCGAGCGCACCGGCGTCATCATCGGCACCGCCATGGGCGGCGACATGCATTTCGAGACGCACAATCGGGTGATGTTTCCCGAGTTTGCCAAGGCGCTCGACTCCGTGCCGGAGTTCAAAGCGATCGACGCGCAACAACGCAAAGACATCGTCGGGAAATGGCGCGATGCGGTGGGCACCAGGTTTCCGGAGATCACCGAAGACTCGATGCCCGGCGAGCTCGCCAACGTCGTAGCCGGCCGGGTGGCCAATTTCCTGAATCTGCGCGGCCCCAATTTCACGACCGATGCCGCCTGCGCCTCGAGCCTGGCGGCTCTAGCCACCGCGGTGCAGATGCTCAACGCGCATCACTGCGATGCCATCTTGACCGGTGGCGTCGACCGCAACATGGCGGCTTCTACTTTCGTTAAATTCGCCAAGATCGGCGCCTTGAGCAGCACGGGGAGCCGGCCTTTCGGCGAAGGCGCCGACGGCTTTGTCATGGGCGAAGGCTGCGCTTTTTTTCTGCTCAAGCGCCTGGCTGATGCCGAGCGCGGTGGGGACCGGATCTATGCCGTGATTCGCGGCGTTGGCGAGTCTAGCGACGGCAAGGGCAAAGGCATTACCGCGCCCAACCCGGTGGGCCAGGAGCTGGCCATCCGCCGCGCGTGGGAAGATGCGGGCCTGGCACCTGAGACCGCCGGTCTGGTCGAAGCCCACGGTACCAGTACGAGAGTGGGCGACGAGGTCGAGTTGAAGACTCTTGCCAAGGTATTTGCCAACGCCAAGCCGGAGAGCATTGCGCTCGGCTCGGTAAAGAGCAACATCGGCCATCTCAAGTCCGCAGCCGGCGCCGCTGCTTTGATGAAGGCAGTCAAGGCTCTGGCAACCAAGACTCTGCCGCCGACGCTCAACGCCAATCCGCCCACGCGCGCCTTTGAGTTCAACGTCTCGCCCTTCGCGCTCAATCACGACATGCGGCCTTGGGCCGCGGGCGAGCATCCGCGGCGCGCTGCAGTGAGCTCCTATGGCTTCGGCGGGACCAATTTTCACATTGTTCTGGAAGAGCACGTGCCGGGTCTGCTCACGAGAGGAGCGGCCCCCAAGTCGAACGGCGAGAGCAAGGTGAATGTTGCTGCGGCCGGATATCGGGCAATGAGCAAAGCACCGGTGCGCTCCATCCTGGCGATTGGCGCTACCGACCCGGCGCAATTGCGCCACGAGCTCGCCAGCGTTACTGCCAGAGCTCAGAGCGGTTGGATGCCGGCGGAAAAGACGCTGGATGTCGCGGCCCTGAGTGCTGCTCATCGCCTGGTCATCGATTTTGGCTCGCGCGAGGAGCTCGTCAGCCGCCTCGCCAAGGCGGAAAAGGCGTTTGGCACGCAGGCAGACAGCGCATTTGCCGCTCTCGGCGCGCAGGGAATCTTCCGCGGGCAAGGGCAACTGCCGGGCAAGATCGCCTTCTTGTTCCCCGGCCAGGGCAGCCAGTACCTCAACATGGCCCGTGAGCTCGCCAAGGCCGAGCCGATCGTTCAGCAGACGTTTGCCGAAGCCGATCAGGTCATGGAGCCGATCCTCGGCAAGACCCTGACCAGCCTCATCTTCGCTGATGCCGCGGATGCCGAAGCCGTCGCGCGGGCAGAGTTGGCGTTGACACAGACCGCAGTGACCCAGCCGGCGATGCTGACCGTCGACACAGCCATCTGTCGCATGCTCAATGCCTATGGCATCCGGCCCGATTTCGTCATGGGTCATTCGCTGGGTGAGTATGCCGCGCTGATTGCTGCCGGGGCCATGCCGTTTGCACACGCACTGGAGGCCTCGGCTGCCCGTGGCGCCGAGATGACCAAGGTCAGCGTTGTCGATCCAGGTGCGATGGCCGCGGTTTTTGCGCCCTTGGAAACCGTGACCGAGCTCTTGAAGCAGCTCGACGGCTACGTGGTTGCTGCCAACATCAATAGTCCCAAGCAGTGCGTCATCGGTGGTGCAACTCTGGCGGTCGAGCAGGCTACCCTGAGACTGAACGGCCAGGGATTTCGCGCGCAGCGCATTCCCGTGAGCCATGCATTTCACACGCAGATTGTCGCGCCGGCGGCCCAGCCTCTGCGCCGCGTGCTCGATCGCTTGGATGTCTTTTCGCCCTGCATCCCGCTGGTCGCAAACGTCACCGGCGAGCGCTATCCGACCGAGCCTACCGAAATCCGCAGCATGCTGGAAAAGCAGATCGCTTCGCCCGTGCAGTGGGTCAAGGGCTTGACGACCCTCTACCAGAACGGCGTGCGCGTGTTCGTGGAGGTGGGCCCCAAGAAAGCCCTGAAGGGATTTGTGGACGATCTTTTCGGCGACAGGGTTTTGTCGCTGGCAACCAATCACCCCAAGGTGGGTGATTTGCAGAGCTTCAACCAAGCCTTGTGCAACCTGCTGGCCGCGGGCTGGAAGCCCGAAGTCGCCGCCACGGTGAGCGAAAATTCAACGACAGTGGAGAACGAGATGACGAACATGGAACACAAGCCGGTTTCGGCCGAAAACGGCGAGCTGGTCGAGCAGTTGATGCGCGCCTTTGCGGGCCTTTCGGCCAAGACGCCGCGCAATAACGCTCCCTTCGATCGTAGTGCCATTCCGTTCGGCTCGGTCGTAATCAGTGGCGTGGGCTTGGGTCTGCCCGGTGCGGAGAAGTCCGTCATGGATCCGGACAATGCGCTGCGCCTTTTGCGTGGTGAGCAGTTCATTGATCTTTTGCCCGAGCGATTCCGCGACGCCATCTTGTCCAAGCAGATCACGCGCCTCGTGAAAGAGGCCGACGGCACCGGCCGTTTCGAGCGCTTGTCTCGCCCCGAAGACGTGATTCGTTTGGCCGGCCGGCCTGGCTCTTTCGATCTGGCCGCCGAGTACGGCATTCCCGAAAAGCTCGTCGAGGCCCTGGACATCACGACCCAGCTGGCCATGGCCGCGGGCTTAGATGCCTTGCGTGAGGCGGGCATTCCGCTCGTGCGCACCTACCGGCAGACCAGCACCGGCAAGCAGTTGCCTGAGGCTTGGATGCTGCCCGAGGTGATGCGTGACGAGACCGGGGTCATCTTTGCGAGCGCGTTTCCGGGGGTGGACCGTCTCATCGACGATCTCAAGCGCTACTATGTGTGGCAAGGCAAAAAAGATCAGGTGGCGATGCTCGAAGAGCTGCGCACCGTCACGCGTGACGAGGCCGCGCTAGCGAGTATCTCCCAGAAGAGCGCAGCCTTGCGCGAAGAGCTGACTCGGGCACCCTACGAGTTCGACCGCCGCTTTGTGTTCCAGATTCTCGCCATGGGCCACGCTCAGTTCGCCGAGTACATCGGCGCCCGCGGCCCCAATACCCATGTGAACGCCGCCTGCGCCTCGGGCACACAGGGTCTTGCCATAGCCGAGGACTGGATCCGCACGGGTCGCTGCCGCCGGGTCGTTGTGATCACGGCCGACAATGTCACTAGCGAAAACGGCATCGAGTGGCTCTCCGCCGGCTTTTTGGCGCTGGGTGCCGTGGCTACCGACGACCGCATCGAGGACGCAGTGCTGCCCTTTGACAAACGCCGCCACGGTATGGTGGTCGGCATGGGCGCCACCGGACTCGTGGTCGAGAGTGAAGACGCGGTGCGCGAGCGCGGCATGCGGGGCATTGTCGAAGTGCTCAACACCGAGATCGCCAACAGCGCCTTTCACGCCTCGCGCCTGAATCCCGAGCACATCTCCATGGTCATGGACTCTCTGGTGACCACGGCAGAAAAGCGCTTCGGACTCAACCGCTATGCCGTGGCCAGCCAGCTGGTCTTTGTTTCGCACGAAACGTATACGCCGGCCCGCGGCGGCAGCGCTTCGGCCGAGATTGCGGCTTTGCGGCGCACGTTTGGCACGGCCGCTAATCAGGTCGTCATCGCCAACACCAAGGGCTCGACCGGCCACGCGATGGGCGCTGCGATCGAGGATGCGGTCGCGGTCAAGATTCTCGAGCACGGCATGATACCGCCGGTCGCCAACTTCAAGGAGCCGGATCCGGAGCTGGGAATGCTCAATCTGAGCAAGGGCGGCTACTACCCGGTTCAGTATGCGCTGCATCTGGCTGCCGGCTTCGGCTCGCAGATCGTGATGACGTTGCTGCGTCGCATTCCGGGCTCGCTCGATCGTTTGGACAATCGGCTGCGGTGGCAGCAATGGCTTGCCGCGGTCAGCGGCTACGATCGGGCGGAGACCGAGGTTGAAAAGCGCGTGCTGCGCAATCGTGAGCAGGGCGCACCGACCCGTGCGCCTCTTCCCAGCCAATGGATCCGCGGAACCGGGCCCCAGGTCCGCACGACCGCATTCGATCCGGGCAGCCTTTCGCAGCCCAGGCAAGAGTCCGTGCCCGCCCAACAGACATTCCGCGTGCAGCCGAGCGCCCCGGCAACGGCCCCCGCCGTTGTGGCGGGGCGACCCTCGCCGGCCCCGGTGGCGAAGATATCCCCGACAAACGTAACTGCGGCTCCGGTCCCTGCTCCCGCGTCTGTGATGCAGCTGCCCGTCAAGCAAGCCGCCGCGGCGCCGCGCAGCACTCTGGCCGCGCAGGTGCTGAGCATCGTGGCCAAAAAGACCGGCTATCCCGAGGACATGCTCGACATGGAGCTGGACCTGGAAGCCGATCTGGGCATCGACACGGTCAAGCAGGCCGAGACACTGGCCGAGATCCGCTCGACGTTCAACATTCCCGCGCAGAGCGACATGCGGCTGCGCGACTATCCTACTCTGGCCGCAGTCGTGCAGTTTGTGGCCAAGCAGAGGCCGGATTTGGCTGACGGTGGCTTTGCGCCTGCGCCGCAAGCGGCTCCGGCGTCACAGGCGGCGCTGCAAGCGACGCAGACCGTTGCGACACCGACGGTTGTCGCGCCGGCGAGCAGCAACTCTCTGGCAGCACAGGTCGTGCACATCGTGGCCAAAAAGACCGGCTATCCCGAGGACATGCTCGACATGGAGCTGGACCTGGAAGCCGATCTGGGCATCGACACGGTCAAGCAGGCCGAAACGCTGGCCGAGATCCGCTCGACGTTCAATCTTCCCGCGCAGAGCGACATGCGGCTGCGTGACTATCCTACCCTGGCCGCAGTCGTGCAGTTTGTGGCCAAGCAGAGGCCGGATTTGGCTGACGGTGGCTTTGCGCCTGCGCCGCAAGTTGCGACGGCGATGGTGGCGGGTGACAGCATCGAAGCGCGCGTGCTCGACATCGTGGCGGCCAAGACCGGATACCCGAAGGACATGCTGGATCTCGCCCTGGATCTGGAGGCGGACCTGGGCATCGACACGGTCAAGCAGGCCGAGACATTTGCGGAAATCCGATCGGTCTTTTCCCTTCCACGCCAGGAAAACATGAGTCTGCGCAACTACCCGACTTTGGCCGCGGTGGTGCAGTTCGTGCGCGACAACATGCCTGGTGACAATCCGACCCCGCCCCAGGGCGGCGCCAAGGTCGAAATTCCTGTGGCCGCAGAAGTGAGCGCCACGGCGCAATCCACGCCGGCACCGGTGCTCCACACCATCGAAGCCGCAAACAAGGTTCCGCGGCGCATTCCGGTGCCGGTGTTGCGACCCGGGCTCGATGCATGCAAGTCGACAGGCGTCGAGCTCACCGGCAGGCGCATCATGGTGGGCGCGGACCAGAACGGCACTGCGGAAAAGCTCACCGCGCTACTGACTGCGCAGGGCGCGACCGTGCTCAGCGTCGATTGCGGCGCAAACGCCGGGGACATCGCCAGTCGAGTCGGATCCTTGTTGGCCGACGGACCTGTTCACGGCGTCTATTGGCTAAAGGCCCTGGACGTCGAGCCGGGCCTCGCCGAGATGGACATCAACGCCTGGCGTCACGAGAACCACATGCGCGTCAAGTCGCTCTATACGGTCATGCACGCCCTGGCGGCGCACGAGGCCTGCGCTCACGCGTTCTTGGTCAGCGGCACACGCCTGGGTGGGTTGCATGGCTACGGCGACGAAGGGGCCACGGCTCCCTTGGGCGGCGCGGTGGTGGGCTTCACCAAGGCCTACAAGCGTGAGCGACCCGAAGCTCTGGTCAAAGCCGTCGATTTTGCGATCGAGCAGATTCCCGCACAGATCGCCGAGATTCTGCTGGCGGAGACCTTGACGGACCCCGGAACTGTGGAGGTCGGCTATCGCAGGGGCCTGCGCTTTGCCATCGGCCTGCGCGAGGAGGCCAGCACCGGGCAGGATCAGGGCATCGAGCTCAGCAAAGACACCGTGTTCGTGGTTACCGGAGCCGCCGGCAGCATCACGAGCGCGATTGTGGCGGATCTGGCCGCAGCCAGCCACGGCACCTTCTATCTACTCGATCGGGTCGAGGCACCGAATGAGAACAACACTGACCTGAATCTGGTCGCAACCGATCGTGAGGCTCTAAAGCGCCAGCTCATCGAGCGGGCCAAGGCCGCAGGGGACAAGCCCACGCCGACCCAGATCGACAAGCAGCTCACCAATATTGAGCGTCAGGCTGCCGCCATGACCGCGATGAGAGCGGTCACGAATGCCGGTGGCGCGGCTCACTATCACAGCGTGGATCTGACCGACGACCAAAGCGTGCGCGCCGCTATCGCCGAGGTCCAGAAGGCTCACGACCGCATCGACGTCCTCGTGCACGCCGCGGGCATCGAGATCAGCCGGCCCCTGGCCGACAAGAGCCCCGAGCAGTTCAACCTGATCTTCGACGTCAAGGCCGACGGCTTTTTCAGCCTGCTCAAGGCGGCAGGTGACATGCCGATTGGCGCCACGGTCGTGTTCAGCTCGATCGCCGGCCGTTTCGGCAACGGCGGCCAGACCGACTACAGCGCGGCCAACGATCTGCTGTGCAAGATGACGAGTCACTTGAAGAGGATTCGGCCGCACACGCGCGCCATCGCCATCGATTGGACCGCCTGGCGCGGCATCGGCATGGCCAGCCGCGGCTCGATTCCGGCGATCATGGAGAAAGCGGGCATCGACATGCTCGATCCCGAATCCGGTATTCCCACGGTGCGTCGCGAGCTGACGACCGCGCAAGCGCGTAAGGAAATCGTCGTCGGCGACCGGCTGGGCATGCTGATCGCCGAATGGGATGCAACGGGCGGTCTGGATCCGCAAAAGGCCGAGGCGTTGCTTGCCGGACGCACCCAACCCTGGGTCATGCTCGGCCGCGTCAAGGCAGCAAAGCTCTACGGCGACATCGAGATCGAAACCGAGCTCGATCCGCAATTTCAACCGTTCCTCTACGATCATCGTGTCGACAATGGGCTGGCGTATTTGCCCGGCGTGATGGGCATCGAGAGCTTTGCCGAGATGGCGAGGTTTCTTGCGCCCGGCTTTCGTGTGCAGGCCATCTCCGACGTCCGGTTCGTGAGTCCATTCAAGTTCTATCATGACAAGCCGCGTACGCTCCTGTTGAACGCCAGCGTCCTGCATTGCGGCGAGGACGAGCTCGTGATCGCGACCGACATCAAGTCGGCCCGGCAGCTCTCTCCGGATGGGACCCCGCGCGTCACCACGCATTTTTCTGCGCAGGTCACGCTCACCCGCAAGCCGTACATTGCCGCCAAGGCCATGGCCAAGCCCATGCACGGCAACGCTCCCGCGATAGCCAGAGCTGATATTTATGAGCGTTTCTTCCACGGTCCTGCCTATCAGGTGCTCGAGGTCGTGCACCTGGGAGATGCGCACGCGCACGGCGTCATGGCCGAGAATCTACCGACCGACGTGATGCCCGAGACGGCCGATCTGGTCGCGGCGCCCCGCTGCGTCGAGATGTGCTTCCAGACCGCAGGGGTCTGGGAGATTGCGACCAAAAAGACCATGGCCCTGCCCAACACGGTCGGCCAGGTCGTGCTGCACCGGCAGCCGGAAGACCGGCATGGCAAGCTGCATGCTCTGGTTGACGTCAAGGATGGCGGCACCGCGTTCGACGCCAAAGTGGTGGACGACGCCGGTCACGTTTTCTTGACCGTCACCGACTATCGCACGGTCCCGTTGGCCGCGAGCGACAAGCCTTTCCCGGTTCATCAGGCCAAGGAGCAGGGCAAGAAAAAGTCCCAAAAGCGTAGCCAAGCCAACTGAGCGCAAGGTGAGCCAAGTGATCTTCTGGAAGGTCCTATACTTCGACGCCGCGCAATTGGCGGAGTTGGACAAAACGGCAACCGACTTTTTGTCGGCCGTCGAGTGCCGGACCCTGTCCAGGCTGGTCGTGCCCAAGCGCCGCAGCGATTGGCTCTGCGGTCGCTTTACGGCCAAGACTCTGGTGCAACAGTATGTCGGGCGCAGCCAACGCCGAGCTCCCCACCTTGCAGAAATCGAAATTTTGGCGGCGCTCGACGGCGCTCCCGGTGTGCATCTGCCGGCGGCGGTGCGCGGGGCCGACGAGCCCTTGAGCATTTCGATCAGTCACAGCCACGGCGCCTGCTTTTGTGCGCTGGCCGACGACGGTCAAGTCAGCGTCGGCGCGGATCTCGAGTACATCGAGAGCCGCTCGTGGACGCTGGCGCAGGATTTCTTTACGGCCGATGAGCAGGCGCGGGTGCTGGCAGCCTCTGCCGACCAGCGCGACCTCATGCTCACGGCCATCTGGAGCGCCAAAGAAGCAGTTCTCAAGGCGCAGCGCGTGGGTCTGCGGGAAGACACGCGTCGGATCAATTGCCGGCTTGGCTTTCCTTCGGAGAGTTGGCAGCCCTTTGCTCTCGTTTCTTCGCCCGATTGTCAGGAAATTTTCACCGCGAGTTGGTGGCGGGTCGATGGCTCGTTTGTTTTGGCACTGGTCGCCCGGACAAAACGCGCTTTCGGCAGGGTCACCGAGTCATTCCCCCTCATGGAGGCATTGTCATGAACCAGATTGAAATTTCAAGAACCAAGCGTCAGACGCCGGTTGAGCTCGCGTCCGAGCCCACCGGTTTCGATGTCCATCCCCACAAGGTTTCTGTGGAAAAGGTGGAGAAAGAGGCGCCGGCCGATTCCAAGCAAGCACGTGCGGCCGAGCTGTCGGCGCGGGCACGCTTGGAGCATCTCTTTGACGCCGGAACTTTTGTCGAGATCGATGCCCAGGTGCAGCACCGGGCGCGCGATTTTGGCATGGCCGCAAAGATTCTGCCGGGCGACGGTGTAATCTGCGGCTTTGGCGAGATCGAAGGTCAAACGACCTACGCATTTTCGCAGGACCGCACGGTCTTGGGCGGCTCGCTCGGTGAAGCCCATGCGCACAAGATCACCAAGATCATGGATCTCGCCGGCAACGCCGGCTGCCCGATAATCGCGATCAACGACTCGGGCGGGGCGCGCATTCAGGAAGGCGTCGAGTCTCTTTGCGGCTATGGGGAAATCTTTCGTCGCAACGTGAAGTACTCGGGTGTCGTGCCGCAGATCTCGCTGCTGTTGGGCACGTGTGCCGGCGGCGCGGTTTATTCGCCGGCGCTGACCGATTTCGTCATCATGGTGGAACATAAGTCCTACATGTTTGTCACCGGGCCCAAAGTAGTCAAAGCGGTGACGAGTGAGGACGTGACCATGGAGACCCTGGGGGGCGGCCGCGTGCATTCCGAAACCTCGGGTGTATCCCATTTTCTGGTCCATAGTGAGGTCGAAGCCCTGGAGCTGGCACGCAAGCTCCTGAGCTATTTCCCGGCGAACAACTGCTCGCCCGCACCGGTCGGCATCAGCGAAGATCCGGTCTGGCGCCGCTGTGACGACCTCACCAAGATCGTGCCCGAGCAGGCCAACCGCCCCTACGACGTTAACGACGTCATCGCGCGCGTGTTCGACAAGGGCAGCTTCTTGGAAGTCCACGCCGGCTGGGCGCAAAATGTCCGCGTGGGTCTGGCTCGTCTGGGCGGCCACAGCGTGGGCGTCATCGCGAACAATCCGGCGGTCTTGGCCGGCGTGCTCGATATCGATGCTTCGCGCAAGGCCGCGCACATGATCCGTACGTGCAATGCTTTCGGCCTGCCGATCATTTCGTTGATTGACGTGCCCGGCTTTTTGCCCGGCAAAAGCCAGGAGCACGGCGGCATCATCAATCACGGCGCCAAGCTCATGTATGCCTATTGTGAAGCCACCGTGCCCAAGCTCAGCGTCGTGCTCAGAAAGGCCTACGGCGGCGCCTACATCGTCATGAGCAGCAAGCACGTCGGCGGAGATTTCAATTTCGCCTGGCCGCGGGCGGAGATTGCAGTCATGGGCGCCTCGGGAGCGGTCGAGATCCTGCATGGCAAGGAGCTCAAGGATCACCCAGCTCCCACCGAGCGCGCGGCCGAGCTGACGGCGCAGTACAATGCCCGGCTCTGCAATCCGTCGATCGCCGCGGCCCGCGGTTATCTGGATGCGGTGATCGAGCCCGAGGACACCCGCAAGATGCTCTGCAGCGCCTTGAAGGCCGCCGCGAATAAGCGCGAAGAGCTGCCGCACAAGCGCAACGGGAACATTCCGTTGTAGCAGGCGGTCGTCGCGAATGTCTCACGTCCGTGAGTCCGGCTCTGCCCGGTGATCGTGGCTGAGGAGTCGGTCTGCCACGCCCGACCGCATGCACGGACGGAATCGATAGGCAGCAAAGGAGTCAAACATGGAGTCCAAGGGACTAATGCGATTTCTCTCTGCGCGGTGGCCTGACCGCCACGCGCAACGATCTATTCTTTCTGGGGCTTTGGTAATCGTCACCGTGCTCGTAGGCCTGACGAGCCTGTGTCTGGTCAAATCGGCGTACGACGACGCCAAACGCTTGACCCAGGATCTCAGCGCCGCGCGTCAGGAGACTCGAGCGCTCCAGGATGTTCTCGATGATAGGCCCGCGGTCGATGCGACTTTTCGCACGATCATGGCAGTAAAGCCCGCGCTCGATCCGGAGGTGGCACAAGAAATTGCCATGTACGCGCGCAGCTACGCCAAGCTCTTTGGCCAGGACCCCAATCTGGTGCTGGCGATGATGTCGATTGAGTCCGGTTTCGACCCCCGAGCTGTTTCACCCAGGGGCGCGCTCGGTTTGATGCAGATCCTGCCGGCATGGCGAAAAGAGCTTTCGATCCAAGGCGAGCTGACTGATCCAGAGACCTCGATCAAGACCGGGCTGCGCATCCTTGGCATCTACCAGCACAAGTATCATGATCTGCGCGTCGCGATGGCTGCCTACAACCGTGGTCCCGTGGCGGTGAACGCGGCCATCAAGAAAAGGCAGAATCCACTCAACGACTACCCTGGGCTCGTGATCCAGCGGCGTGCGCAGCTCAGGTCGATGATTGAGGCGCGCATGTAAAGTCGCCCGAACCACATTGATTCGGAGGCCTCGATTGCCGGTGTGCTGGCGATGGGCACTACGCAAGGACAACGCCGCAGATTCGAAACCACCAATTTCACCTTTCAAACTATAGGCCGCAACTCAACACTTGTCGATTACCAATAGAAGTTGACATTAACTTCATGCTGGATAAACTTCATATCATGTTTAATAGATGGTTTCAGCCCCACAAACGCTCGTTCCTTCTCGTGGGACCTCGGCGTTCCGGAAAAACGACTTGGCTGCGGCGCAAATACCCTGACTACACCTACCGGACGCTCGATGATTTTGACGACCTCGGGCATGCCAAAGCCGATCCGAAGGGTTTTGTGAGGAGCTTGGGATCTCAGGCGATTATCGATGAAGTGCAGCGATTTCCCGAGTTGCTCGTTGCGGTAAAGCAAGCCCTGGATGCCGGACAGGTGCACATTCTGATGACCGGTTCGTCCCAAATGAAACTCCTGGCGCACGGCACCGAGACACTGGCGGGGCGCATTGATGTGTTTCACTTTCCCACCTTGTGCTGGGGAGAAAGTCTGGGATCCGCCACGCACCGGGTCTTTCAGGACCAGGTTTCTCGCCAAGACCTACAAGAAGGACAGCGGGCCTTGGATGAGGCGCTGGAGTTTGGCGGCTTTCCCGAAGTCGTCGCCGCCGCATCGCCGGACGACAAGAACGACGTGCTGCACAACTACAAGAACACTTACTTTACACGCGATTTAGCCTCGCTGTCGGGAATCGAGAACCTGGACGGCTTAGCTGCCGTACTCCTTCAGCATGCGCAGGCCACGGGAAGTCTATTGGAAGTCTCGTCGTTTGCCAGGGAAGCCGGACTCAGCTTTGAAACGACGAAAAAGTATCTAAATGTGTTGCGAATGTCGGACCTTACCTTTGACCTCAAGGGCTTTGAGTTGGGTCCGGCCAAGCGTTACATCAAAGCAAAAAAATTCTACTTCGCTGACGTAGGCGTGATCACCGCGCTGGGTTCGCAAATTTCGCAAGGGGCGCGGTTCGAGTTGTTCGTGATCTCGGAACTGGAGAAGCGGCGCAAGCTGGGCGGTTTTACCTGTGAGTTCTTTTGCTACTCGCGGTCGGTTTCAGGGGCGGAAGTCGACGTAATCATCGAGAGCCCCAAGGAGCTCGTTGCTATTGAGATAAAATCGTCGGCGCAGGTTCGTGCAGGAGACATCGAGAATCTGGTTCGCTTCGCTCGAGAGACCCGGACCAAGAAGCACATTCGTCCCTTCTGTATCTACGGTGGGCTCGAATACCGCGAAATTAGGGGCGTGCAACTCATCCCGGTGGCGGTGTTGCATCGCGGCTTTTGACCTTCGACACTGCTCTATCGACGTCTAGCCTGGATTTCCACGGACAGGAATTTCCCTAAGAATTTGACCGCAAAATCGCCGTGAACGGGGTCAGGCGCACAATCGAAGCGGGAGTCCATTCCACCACGGCACGCTGACACGCCGATCCCGAAGACACCCGCAAGATGCTCTGCAGCGCCTTGAAGGCCGCCGCGAATAAGCGCGAAGAGCTGCCGCACAAGCGCAACGGGCACATTCCTTTGTAGCAAGCACTCGTCGTTCTCCTCGTTCGTGTCTGGCTCTTCTGGCTCTTCTCGAGTTGACACTCTGGCCCTGTTCAAATAGACGCGTCAGGTGGCAGCCAAACGAAAGCCTGCAAAGGCGACCGAGCCCGGCAACGAGCTCAAATACAAGCGCATCATGGACGCCGCGCTGCATGTCATCGCCCGGGACGGTTATCACGAGGCCAAGATCGCAGAAATTGCGCGCGAAGCTGATGTGGCGGCCGGCACTGTTTACCTCTATTTCAAGAATAAAGACGACCTGCTCATTTCGGTCCTAGAGTCCAAGCTGCAAGAAATCACGCAGAGAGTGCATGCCGAGATGGCGGACGGAATCGCGGGCTGGAACAAAGTCGAGCGTTTTGTCCGTTTCCATTTGCGCATGGCGGCGATGGAACCGGATCTCAATGCCTTTGTAACGATCGAGCTGCGCCGCAGTGCCAAGTTCATCAAGACGTTTGCCAAGGCCAAAATCGCCGAGTACCTGGCTGAGTTGGGCGGGGCAATCAAAGAAGCCAAGGCCGAGGGTTTGTATCCGGCCGATCTCCATGCAGGCATGCTCAAGAACCTGA
>Ga0182027_10005111_pt1 | contig 20056 bp, 26 predicted proteins | sample 712E1DmetaG_FD_121300 | JGI IMG/M metagenome (GOLD analysis project Ga0182027, IMG submission 121300) | Permafrost microbial communities from Stordalen Mire, Sweden - 712E1D metaG (Illumina Assembly) | ecosystem: Environmental > Terrestrial > Soil > Wetlands > Permafrost | place: Sweden...
GCAGAAGATGCTGTCGGTGATGCAGAGGCCGGGGATCAGCCACCGCAAGCTCAGCAAGATGAACTTCATGGGCATGGGGCCGTGGATGATGTTCCAGCTGGCCAAGAAGTACAACGTCTCCAAACCCAAGGAACTGCTCGGGATGTGCCAGGAGCTCGGGGTCAGGATCTACCCGTGCCAGATGACCATGGACCTCTTCGGGCTCAAGAAGGAAGACCTGATCGACGGACTCGAAGATCCGGTCGGCGCCGCGACCATGCTGCAGCTGGCGACCGAGGCCGACTCGACGCTTTTCATCTAATCGACGGGGCAACACCACCGCCCGACCTAGAGTCTGCTCTCGCTACGCGGGGCTTCAGGTCGGGCGCGCCTTCGGGCGGCCCCTGCTGGGTACAGTAGTTGCGCAACTACGCAATCGCCGGTAGCTCAGCCGGATGGCGGCATGCTCGGACTTGACGCGGGTTACTCTCCGATTCGAGAACAGGTCACTGCTGATCTGGTCGACTCCGAGAGCCATCCGGCCTGGTGCTGCCGACGCCCTGGATCGATCGGCGTTCTGTCATGAGCGAGGCCGATTGCCGAGAACGTGGCGACACTGACCCGCGAAGCCAGGATCAGCCATGCCAGGCGAATCCCATTCCCATTTCGAAGACGACGGCCAGGCGCATCTGTATCCACTCTGAGGCTCAACGCAACACGAGGATGCTGGTCAGGAGTATGAGCAGTACAGCCATCGTGATCGCCGCGTAGAGGCGGTCCCCCTCCAAAGCGAAGCCCACCACGGACGCGGCGACACGCGCCACGGGTGTGGCAAGCAAGGTGACAAGGCCGAGTTGCGCCATCGCCGCCGGCTCAAGCGATGCCAGACGGCCGGGCAGGTTCGAAAAGTCCGTGGTGGCCAATGTCGCTTCGGCCGCGCCCAGCAGCGATCCCTGCCAACCGACGGTCAACGCAGCTACAAACCCCAACGCGATGAGCGCGGCGCTGACCACGACGCCGATGATGAGGACGGCACTCACCATCTCGCGGAACCGCTCGGGGGTCATATGCCGAACCCCAGGCCGCGGCCGATTGTCTCGATCCCCACCGCGATGAGCACCGGCAGGAACACCAGCCTGACAGACCGATTGGAGATGTGTTGGAGGAAGCGCGCACCGATCAGAGCCCCTACCAGCACGCCGAGGGCGACCGGCGCCGCGATCCGCGGATCGACGTCGCCGCGCCCCAGGTAGATGCCGGCGGATGCCGCCGCGGTCACACCGATCATGAAGTTGCTGGTGGCTGAGCTCACCTTCATCGGGAGGCGCATGGCCCCATCCATCGCCAGGACCTTGAGGACGCCCGAGCCGATGCCGAGCAGCCCCGACACCAAGCCGGCGATCCACATCAGCACGAAACCGAGAGGGATGCGTTGGGCCGAATAGGGGACTTCGCGACCGAGCTTGCGGTCCGGGTATGAGGATGCCAGGCGCAGGCGCGTGGCCAGGCCCGACGTCGAAACGGTGGGCGGTGTCTCCTCACCCATTCGTGCCACTTGCATGCCGGCCGAGCCGAGCAGGACCACGCCGAGCAGCACATAGAGGAAGGCCGGTGCCACCACGGCCGCAAGGAGGGCGCCGCAGACAGCGCCGGTAGTCGTCGCTACCTCGAGGAACATGCCGACCCGCATGTCGGTCATGCGATCGCGCACGTAGGCGGCCGCCGCCCCAGAACTCGTGGCGATTACCGACACGATGCTCGCCCCGACGGCCAGGTGGATGTCCACGCCGAAGCCGATGGTCAGCGCCGGGATGACGAGGATGCCGCCACCGACGCCGGCGAGGGCGCCAATGAGACCGGCCGCGACGCTGATCGCGAATATCCCAAGATCGGCCTGGGGTGTCATTCGTGCGACGTCATCAGCGCCAGGTCTCCTACTCTGATACTTGCGCAATAATGCAAGTGCTGCTATCTTCGCTCATGCCCGGCGGGACCGCCGGATATGGCAAGAGGGCATCGGTGAACGATAAGGGTTATCGAGATCCGGAGCGGTATCGGCTCCACGCGGAAGTCTGTCGGGTGTTGACCGACCCCAAGAGACTCATGCTCCTCGACGTCCTTCGCGACGGCGAGCACTCGGTCGGCGACCTGGCCGAGGAGCTGGGCTGCAGCCTTGCCAATGCGAGCCAGCACCTGGCCGTGCTGCGGTCCGCGGGCCTGGTAGACACCCGCAGGTCCGGGACGACGATCCTCTACCGCCTCGCCGAGCCCGAGCTTGTCGAGGCCTGCGACGTGATCCACCGGATTGTCGGTCGTCGACTGGCGAGCCGATCGGCCGCGTTCGCAGCAGCCAGCTCTGTCGCTGAAAGCAGGCCCGCCGCTAGAGGCGCGTTCGCCGCGGAATGACCCAGTTCACCAGTGGAGTAGATATGCACTTCTTCTCACGCCTGAGTACTCCCGAAATCAGTGTCGACGAGCTTGACGCTCTCATCCAGAACGGCACCGTCCGCGTTCTCGACGTCCGCGAGGATTGGGAATTCAGCCGCGGCCGCGTGCCCGGAGCGGTGAACGTGCCGCTCAAGAAACTCCCCTTGCGGGCGCCGCAACTCAAGCACGACAAGCCATATGCCGTGATCTGCGAGAGTGGCAGTCGCAGCCGTAGCGCAACCGACTTTCTGCTGGGTCAGGGTTTCGAGGGCGCCGTGTCCGTCAAGGGCGGCACCAGCGCCTGGTCGCGCACGAACCGACCTCTCGTGAGGGCGTAATCGTGGCAGCAGATCAACGTCGACTCGACTGGGACGAACGGCACAAGGGCGGGGATTTTGAAGGAGAGGGCCCGAACCCGACGCTCGTCGCGGGCGTGACAGGTCTTGTGCCCGGTTCGGCCCTCGAGCTGGCTGCAGGCAGCGGCACCAACGCGGTCTGGCTGGCTCAGCAAGGCTGGCGGACGACCGCGGTCGACTGGTCGCCGGTTGGCCTCGCCAACGGTAAAGCGAAGGCAGACGGCGCGGGCGTGGAAGTCCATTGGCTTGAGCACGACCTATTCGACTGGGCGCCGCCCGAGCGTTTGTTCGACCTCGTGGTCGTCGTGTATCTTCATTTGCCGGTTGACGAACGCGTGCCCGTCTACGCCCGCGCCGCAGCCGCTGTGGCGCCCGGCGGGCGATTGTTGATCGTGGGCCACGACCGCCTTCACGGCGCCGAAGGCCAGAGTGGGCCCGATCCAGATCGCCTGTTCACTGCGGATGAGATTGCCGCGGCCCTTCAGGCCTCAGACCCCACGTTGGTCGTGGAGCGCGCCGAGGCCGTGCGCCGAGTGCCGGCGCACGGCCAGGGTCCAATCGATGCCCTCCTCGTCCTCCGCCGACCCTAACCTTCCAGGAATTGCCCCAATGACCGTCAAGACAACCACAGCCTGATACGACGGGCCCGGTCTGCGTTTCACCGCCCGGACGGGTTCCGGCCACCAGATCGTGCTCGACGACTCCGGTGGCAACGCCGGTCCGCGTCCCGTCGAGATGCTGCTTGTTGGTCAGGCCGGCTGCACCGGGATGGACGTCATGTCCATCCTGCAGAAGAAGCGTCAGGTCATTACGAGCTACGAAGTCGCAGTGTCCGCAGAGCAGCGAGACAGTCAGCCGGCCATATTCACACGAGCCGACGTCGTGCATATCGTCGAGGGGCCGGCGGTCGACGAGGCGGCAGTGCGCCGCGCCATCGAGCTCTCAGCGACCAAATACTGCTCGGTCGCGGCGATGCTGTCGGCCGGAACGGTTGAGATCCATCACCGCTACCGTATCGTCGGACCGGACGCTGCTGCCCCGATCGAGGGCGAGGTCGTGGTCAGCGGACCCCACGCCGACCCGGATGCGATGGCGAAACCGCAACCGGCCGGCATCCCGGCGTAGTGGCTGCGTCGCGGCTTCCCGACCTCGGCCGTCGCGGGGAGGGATGGTTCCTCCTGCAACTCCTGCTTTTCGGAGTGATAGCCGTCTCGGGAGCGGCCGGACCCGCCTGGAGCGGCTGGCCCAGACAGGCCGCGATCGGCCTCGGCGCGGTGCTCGTCGGCTGTGGCGGAGTCCTGTCGCTTCGCGGCGTGTTCGACCTTCGCGAGAACCTGACTCCATTCCCCAGGCCGCTGCCAGGCGCCCGTCTGGTGGAGTCCGGTTCTTACAGACTCGTCCGCCATCCCATCTACGGCGGCCTGATACTCGGCGCCGTTGGATGGGGGTTGTTGACGGCCTCGCTGCTCGCACTACTCGGCGCGCTGGTCCTGACCGCCTTCTTCGACCTCAAGTCACGCCGCGAGGAGATCTGGCTTTCCGACCAGTTCGAGGACTACGGAGCCTACCGGAGCCGAGCCCGACGACTGCTCCCCTGGATCTACTGACGGTTCTTGTTGACCAGAGTCCGGCCTGAGGATTGCCAGGCGTTCATGCCGCCGTCGAGATTCCAGACGTTCGTGTAGCCGAGGTTCAGGAGGGTCTGGGCGGCCTGGGCGCTCTCGACGCCGCTCCGGCAGTAGACCACGATCTTCGCCGACTTGTCGGCAGGCAACTGACTCGCTCGGGCCGAAAGCTGATCGTAGGGAATGTAGAGGTCCGTGCCGTCGATCTCGCCGATGTAGGGCGTCTTGACGTTGACCAGCGTGAAGTCCTTGTGCGTCAGCATCTCGGCCAGCCGGTCCGGGGTCACATTGGTCCAGTGGCCACCCTGACCCTGGACGATGGTCTCGCCCGAAGCGAGGCTGGGTGTGGCCTTGGAACCAACGCCTCCCAAAACCACGACGCCGATCGCGATCACGGCTAACAGCGCCAGAACACCACCGGCAATCGCCAGATAGAGCCTATTGCGGCTTGGGGCCATGGGAGTGGCTTTTGGCCGGCGATTTGGTGCGCCTGACCTGTAAGCTGCACCTTTGGGCGTCTTCTTGCTGGCCATGATCGGCTCCACTCCGAGGCGACTCAGTTGTCGTGATGGTGCCCGTCGCCGCCGCAGGAACCTGAGCCTGAGCAGCCATCCTCCGCGCCCGCCATCTGCAGACTATGACTGCGGAAGGCGGCCACCGCCGATGCGACGTCGGGACCCGAGTGAACGTAGACGGGCACTCCCGCCTCAGCCATCCGATTGATTGCGCCACGTCCGATCCCCTGGCACACCACGGCATCGAAGCTATTGAGGCCGAGGATGTCGGAAGCCGGCGCGCACTCGCCGTGGCCGTGTGAGACAGACGGGTTTGCAACGCTGATCACCGACCTGGTCTCCGTGTCGGCGACCGCGTAGTAGGGCGCGCGACCGAAGTGGCCAGACCTCTGGGCGTTGGCGCCGTTGGTGTCGGTCGTCGGGATTAACGGTCGCATGCGGTCTCCTGGACTATCGATGATCTTGCGTCCGTGCTCGGGCAGTTGCGTTCGGCACCTGCCGGTGCTTACTTCTCTGCCTGTGGGCGCGATGGCTCTTGGAGCGTTTCAGCCACGCAACCTGATGGCGAAGAGAGCGACCGGCCGGTAGAGCACGTGGGCGAACTTTCCGAACGGCACCAGCAGGACGAGCGCCATCGCGACGCCGACGTGAACGAGGAACATCGGGTAACCCCACGTGGGGGCAGAGGGCAAGTAAAGCCCCAGTTCGAGCAGGAAGCCCGTGATGCCGGCGATCCAGAGCATGCTGAGGAAGGTCCAGTCCGATGTCGTCGAATGAAGGCTCGAGCGATCGCTCTTGCGCAGGCGTCGAATGATCATGACAGTGGTCCCGTAGATCAGCGCCGCGCCGGCGAGGGTGCCGAGAAGGCGGACCGGGTACCAGATCGGCACGGCCGTCCCCGTCGGCTTGACGCCGATGATGTCGAGCCCGTAGTCGAGGATCGTGGCGCCGAGCAGCCCCAGGAAACCCCACATCGTGGCGAAGTGGATGAACCAGCGTTGCAAGTACCACGGCCGCGTCTCGGCCTCGTCGCAGTCCTCGCGGAAGCGGGTCTGGGCCATCGACTCGGTCGCCACGGCGTAGAACGCCGCGTCGGCCACCTTGTGGGCGCCGGGCCTGGCCGTCGCGGGCTTCGGGCTGCGTAGAACCCTGCGCACCATCTCGAAGAGCCCGATCAGGGCGGCCACGCCCATGATTACCATCACCGCGACGCCTAGGCTGTGGATCGTCTCGGCGGGAATGAACTGGAAGAAGGCGAGTGTTGAGGCGTCTGTCGGACCATGGACCGAGTACATGAATCCGGCCAGCACCGCGACCAGCGCCACGATGAAGATCCCCGCAAACAGACGCGACGTTGCCAGCAAGTAGCCGAGGCGGGTCCGGTCGTAGCTCGCGACCGCGTAGCGCCGGGCCGCGGCCATGAACGAGGCCGGATCCGCGTTGGTTGGGCAGGAGTCGGTGCACTCGGAGCAGCCGTAGCAGGACCAGAGCTCAGGGCTGGAGAGGAGTTTGTCACGCAGCCCGAGCTGCGCGTATCGGGACATCCGCCGCGGGAACGACGCGCCGTCCTCGGACAGCGGGCAGATCGCGGAGCAGACGCCGCAGTTGTAGCAAGCCGAGATGTCGGTCGCGCCGAAGCGCTGCAACTCGGGGTAGAGGTTGTGATCGATGCGTGCGGTCATGCCCGTGCCTCCGCGGGGACGGCCAGGTATCTGAAGTAGCCATCCGCCGAGGCGTCCTTGAGCTCGCGGATCCAGCCGTATCGCCGCATCCCCATCACCCAGAACATCGCCTCGTAGCTGGGCCGGCCCAGGGCCTCGGCGATCTCGGGGACCGTGCGCGCCTCCTCGGCGCAGAACGCGAGGATCCGGCTCCGCATGTACGGCTCCTCGCGGATGACCTCTCGATAGTCACGCTGGGCGCTCATGCGATCGCCTCCTCGAGCATCCCGTCGATCTCGGCCAGGATCTGGTCGTTGGTGTAGTCGAGCAGGTCGATGGCGCCGACCGGGCAGACCGGGACGCAGCCGCCGCAACCCTTGCAGCCGGTCTCGCTGATGGTCGCGATCTCGCGGCCGTTGAGTGAGAGCTGTTCGATGGCCCGGTACGGACAGGCGTCCATGCACTTACCGCACCAGGTGCAGGCGTCAGGGTCGACCTTGGCGACGAGCGGGTCTAGCTCGGCGAAGCCCTTCTTAAGTACTGAGGCGCTCTGGGTCACGGCAGCCAGACCCGAGGCCACGCTTTCGGCGGAGCTCTTGGGGCCCTGGCAGGCGCCGGCGATCAGCACGCCGTCGACCATAGTCTCGACCGGGCGAAGCTTGGGGTGGATCTCGTTGAAGAACCCGTCTCGGCCGATCGGGAGCTTCAAGAGCGATATCAGCTCCTCGTTCCTGCTGGGGACCATGCCCGTGACCAGCACCACCAGATCGACGGGGATCTCGAGATCCTCGCCGCCGGACAGAAGGTCGCGTACGTTCAAGACCGGGTGGCCGGCCGCGTCCGACGAGACGACAGGCGGGGCATCGTCGGGGTACTTGACGTAGATGGCTCCCTCCTTGCGCGCCTCGGTGTAGAGGAGCTCGAAAGAGCCGTAGGTTCGGATGTCCCGGTAGAGGTGGTACTGGCGCAGGCTCGGGTCGAGCTTGCTCACGGCAATCGAGAGGTGGGCGGTGGACGTGCAGCAGAACCGCGAGCAGTAGTCGTGGCCGCCATGACCGCGGCTGCCCACGCAGTAGACGTAGGCGAGGCTGCGGACCCGGCGACCGTTGTACTGCAGCGGCCCCGTTGCCGCGTCGACCATCGCCTTGAAGTCGGGGAGCGTGACCACGGCCTCGTTGCCGAAGCCGAACTCGCCCTCGCCGGGCTGGTAGCTTTCAAAGCCGGTGGCGACCACGATCGAGCCGACCTCGACCGGGATTGTCTGGAGGACGTCGCCCCCCACCCGAATGTCCACCTTGTAGTTGCCGAACGAGCCGGACTTGCCCACGACCTTGGCGCCGGTGAAGAGCTTGATCCGTGGGCGCTTCTTCACCTCGACGACGAGTCTGGCGATCAGCTCGCGACCGTCGCGGTCGTGCGGGAAGATCGGTCCGAACCGGCCGATCCAGCCGCCCAGCGCCGCCTCGCGCTCGACGAGGAAGACGCCCAGCCCCACGTCCGCGAGACCGATCGCCGCTCGCAGGCCCGCGATCCCGCCGCCGATGACGAGTGCCTTCTGGGTGGTGTCGACGACGATCGTCTCGAGCGGTGCGCTCTCCCGGGTCCGCCCGATGACGCCTCTCACCAGGCCGATCGCCTTGGCGGTGGCGCCGGCGTGGTCGTCGGTGTGGGTCCACGAGCACTGCTCGCGGATGTTCGCCTGGTTGTACTCGTAGGGGTTGAGCCCCGCTCGCTTGGCGACCCCGCGGAACGTGACCACGTGGAGCTTGGGCGAGCAGGAGGCCACGACGAGGCCGTCGAGATTCTGCTCGACGATGTCGGCTTCCATCTCCGACTGGCTCGCGTCGGCGCAGGCGAAGATTGTCGTCTTCGCGACGACCACGCCAGGCTCGTTCTTCACCGCGGCGACCACGGCCTCGACGTCGACGTAGTCGCTGATGTTGCCGCCGCAGTGGCAGACGTAGACGCCGATCCGGCGAGCCTTAGGGTCGGGGAGGGCGACGTCGAGGACGGACTTGGCGTCGCCCTCCCGACCCGCCGGCTGGGATGCGTCCGCGGCCGGCTCCGGGTTCTTCCAGGTGAAATCGGGCAGCTTGCTGGATCCTGCCTTTTGATCCTGCTGCTCGCTCATGCCGACACCTTCATGCCTTCGAGGTGGGCTGCGACCTGCGCGACCGCGGCGCCCGCGTGGAGGATTGAGTCGGTGATGTCCTTGGCACCCGACGCGGTGCCGGCCACGAACACGCCGGGGATGCTGGTGCGGCCCGGTTCCATGTCGTCGTCCGGCTCAAGAACGTAGTGCTGGTCGCTTAGCTTGAGGGTCTCGTTCTCGAAGAGCATCTCGACCTCGCGGTTCGGCTGGACGCCGACCGCCAGGACGACCATGTCGTACTCGGCTTCGACCAGAGCCCCGCCGCTCTCGATGTCCTCGTACCGGAGGATCAGGTTGCCATCCGGCCTCTCGGTGATCTTCGCGACGCGTCCCTTCACGTACGTGGCGCCCATCGATTTCGCGCTCTCGTAGAACTCGTCGTAGCGTTTGCCCGGGGCCCGGATATACATGTAGTGGACCGTGACCTCGGCTAGCGGCAGGGCGCCCATGACGAGCTGGTTCTGCTTGATGGAGTACATGCAGCAGAAACGGGAGCAGAGCGGGTTGCCGACGGTCTCGTCGCGCGACCCGGTGCAGAGGATGTAGGCGATCCGCTCGGGGACCTTGCCATCGCCGGGGCGCAACACGGTGTTGAACGGCCGAGTCGGCGCCAGCAGACGATCCATCTGGGTACCGGTGATGACGTTCTTGTACTTGCCGAACCCATACTCGGGCTTGGCGTCGGCGGTGAACAGCTTGTAGCCAGTGGCCACGACCACCGCCCCGACCTCGATCTCCATGACCTCCTCGCGGGCATGCAGGTCGATGCAGCCGTCCACCGGGCAGACGTTCACGCATTCATGGCACCCGGAGCAGACTGCGCAGTCGAGGCAGCGGACCGAGCCGCCGCGTGCCTGTTCCTCAGTGAGTGGTGCCTCGACTTCGCGGAAGTCGGTCGGAGCCGCCACCAGTGTGGTCCCGTTCGCCGTCGCGGGCTTTGGCTCGTAGGCGACCTGGCGGCCCAGGACCTGCTTCTGGTCAACGACCGGCAGGCGCAGGTCGAAACCTTCCAGCGGGAGGCCTTTGAGCCAGCGGTCGATCATGTGGGCCGAGCGCCGGCCCTCGCCGACGGCCCGCGTAATGTCGGTGGCGCCGTGCACGACGTCACCCGCGGCGAAGATGCCGGAGGCCTGCGTCTCGAGCGTGCCCTCGCGGGCGACCAGGGTTCCGTTCCTGTTGGTCTCGAGAGTGCCGGAGAAGGCGCTGGCGTCGGCCGAGAGGCCGATCGCGGAGATGATGATGTCGGCGGCGATGACGTGCTCGCTGCCGGGGATCGGCTCTGGGCGGCGGCGACCCGAGGAGTCCGGCTCGCCGAGCCGCATCTTGGTGCACCGCAGGCCGCTGACCGCGCCCTTGGCGTCGCCGGTGACCTCAGCGGGAGCGACGAGGAACGTGAAGCCCACTCCCTCCTGTTCGGCGTCGTCGGCTTCGACATGATGGGCCGGCAGTTCCGCGCGGGTGCGCCGGTAGGCGACCGTCACGCTGGCGGCGCCGAGGCGGCGCGAGACTCGGGCGGCGTCCATGGCGACGTTGCCGCCGCCCACTACCACCACGCGCTTGCCAACGAAGTCGACTGGATCGCCGAGCTTGACCTTGCGCAGCAAGTCCGTCGCCCCGAGCACGCCGAGCCTGTCCTCCCCGGGCACGCCGAGACCAGTCGAGCGCGGCGTACCGGTGGCAACTAAGACGGCGTCGTAACCTTCCGCCTTGAGGGCGGCCACGTTGCGGATCGGCGTGTTGACGGCGATCTCGACCCCGATGTCGCGAACGTTCTGGATGTCGCGCTCCACGGTCTCGACGGGGAGACGGTAGGACGGGATCGCCAGCCGGAGGAATCCACCCGGCTCCGGGGCGGCCTCGAAGATCTTGACGGCATAGCCGAGCCGGGCGAGCTGCCAGGCCGCGGTCAGGCCCGTGGGCCCGCTGCCGACGATCGCCACCCTCTTCCCGTTGGGCGGGGCGACTTCGATCCCAAGCCCGTTGTCCGACGCGTTGTGCTGGTCGGAGATGAAGCGCTTGATCCGGCGGATGGGGAGGGTACCCTCGAGCGAGCCGCGTGTGCACTCGCCCTCGCAAGGCGCGTAGCAGGCGCGCCCGAGGGTGCCGACGAGCGGCGTTGCGTCCAGGACCAGGCGATGCGCCTTCTCGTATTCGCCGCTCCGGACGAGCGAGACGTAGCCGTGGGCCTCGATCCCGGCAGGGCAGGCGTACGTGCATGGCGACGAGCCCTCACGCTCGATGACCGCCTTCTTCGGCACGGCCTGAGGGAAGGCGATGTATGCGGCGCGGCGGGCGACCAGGTCGTAGTTGAACTGGTCGGGCACGGCCACGGTGCAGGCCTTCTCGCAGAGCTGGCAGCCGGTGCAGGCGACCTCGTCCACGAATCTGGGCTTCCGGCGGATCGTGGCCTTGATGCGGCCACCGCCGTCCCGGGTGATCCTGTCCACCTCGGTGTACGTCATGGCAGTGACGTTGGGGTGATGCATCGAGGCGGCCATCTTGGGCGTGGAGATGCAGCTCGCGCAGTCCAGAGTGGGGAAGACTTTGGAGAGCAGGATCATTCGCCCGCCGACGCTGGCCTCCTTCTCGACGAGCAAGACCTTGTAGCCCATATCGCCGAGTTTGAGAGCCGACTCCATGCCGGCGATGCCGCTGCCGACGACGAGGGCGTCGTATTCAGTCATCGCTTGGCTCCCGCTGCTTCGGTCGCCCGGAGCGCCACGAGCGCCTCGGAAAATCCAGTCATGTGCTTGGCGAAGTTCTCTGCGCATACCGAGCAGATGGCCGCCATCTTCAAGCGTTGAGGCGAGAGCCCCTCTGCCTTGAGCAGCGCCTGGGCCTCCGCCACGATCCGTGATGCCCGCTTGGAGCAGTCGGGCAGGTAGGCGCACTCGTCGCCGTCCGACGCGATGAACACGCCCTCGAACCCTTGCCTGATGGCATGCAGGATCCAGGACGGGCGGATGCCGCTGGTGCATGGCATTGCGATGACCCTCACGCCGGGGGAGTAGTGCAGGTGGGCACTACCGGCCAGGTCGATGCCCGGGTCGGAGATGTTGTTCGTGGAGAAGACCAGGATCCGCGGCGCAGCGGTCTGAGCCTTGTCGTCCACCGGGGCAGCGGCCAACGCGGTCATCTATCGATGCTCCTGCGATGCGTAACTCGGCCTGGCGAGGGGGCGCCAGCCGGCCGAAACTCGAAGACTTACTTGCCCCGGCGCAGGAAGACTCTTTCGTATCCATCTGCTTCGAGGACGCCGAGGAACTCATGGCCGACCTTACCGGACCAGGCGCCGATGTCGGTCTTGGTGACCGGATCGCTGGACCAGACCTCCATGACGTCGCCGATGGCGATCTTGCCCATTCCCTTCTTGGCCTCGAGAAGCGGGCCCGGGCAGGCGGCGCCTCGGGCATCGATGACCTCGGCGGCTGTGATGGTTTCGAGATCGGCTACGTTCATTGCGCTCATGGCTGTGGCTGTCTCCATGGGGTTGCAGTAGTTGAGAGCGTTCAATGGGACCGTCAGCGGACCGCTTGGCTTGCGACCGCCGGCCCGAGCTCCTGGCTCGCGTAAGACGCGGCCATGTCGCCGAGGCGGGTCATTCGGCGGATGAGGACCTGACGCATTAGGCCACATGCCGCCACTATCTCCGGGTCCGCCAGCTGATAGCGGACCTCTCGGCCGTCGCGAACGGAGTCGACTATTCCCACGCCCCGGAGGGCAGCAAGGTGCTGGGAGACCGCGGGCTGGGGAATGCCGAAATGCTCTGCCAGCTTCCAGACTTCGGTTGGCCCGGCTTCACCCAGATAGTGGATCAACTCGAGACGACGAGGGCTGGCCAGCGTCTTGAGCAGTGTTGCCTGCATCTCGTAGATGCTGTCGGTGCCGCTCAACATCTATCGGTCCTCCTCGCAAGATGCGCAATCGAGTCCGGAACGGTAGGTCGGCGAGACGCCAGAAGGGCTCGACATGCTGATCCTCATGGACTGTTGTATGCGCAGTTAGGAATAGATTAGACGTGTGCACGTGCCCATGTGCCAAAGGTCACGATGCGCCCGACCTTTGACCTGAACCTCAGTCATGAGCGCGCGTGCAGCTCGCGGGGAGGCCTCCGCAGGCCGCGAATCAGTCGGGCAGTGGACAACGCGGCTCGCGCCCAGACTCTCGTAAACAGCCAAATCACCGTCGCCAAACTCGTGACGGACCGCGCGCCGAGAGATGGTCGGCCGCGGCTTGTGATTGGCCCGGCTGGTAGGTTCGGCAGGCTAAAGCCGCTCGGCTGCCACGTGGTCGAGGGCCCTCGCGAGTGCCGCCTCCTCCACGGGCGTCAGCCTGTTCTCGAGGATTGGGATGTACAGCTCCTCCTCCGCGAGGTGCGCCTTGAGGAGAGTGTGCAGCCGCAAGAGAACGCGGCGCAGTGCCAGCACGGCGCCGCGGTCGGCGTGGCCTTCCGGGTGCTCCGCAAACTCGCCGATCGCCCCGACGAGCCGACGGATCTCGATGTGTTCGATCGCCATTGGGGCAGTCGTGTGGCGGTCGGCAAGGAGCCGCTCAAGGGTCGGGTGGACGGCCGCCTCGACGGTCTCCAAATGCGGGATGAGCATGCGCGTCAGACCGTCATGCAACTCGCGCAGCTCCGGTAGCTCCTCGATTAGCCGGGTCGTGTCTAGTGAATCGCTACTTAGGCGGTCGGCCAGCGCGTTCAACTGCTCGACGTAGTGCCACAGTCGATCATGGTGGTCGTGGGACACTCGGGGAAAGTCCTGCATGCTCGACCCTCCTGGACTCCGGCTTACAGCCGGACGATGCGTCCGTCAAGGGCTACGGGCCGGCCAACGAATGTCGCCCAGGTCATCGTGTTCAGCCGGCCGACCGGCTCCTCCGACGAGGGCAATGGAGCGTCTTCACCGAGCCGCTGGCGCATGGTCTTGGTAAGCGTGAGTGCACCAACCCTTTCCAACGACGCCTAGAACTGGTGGTTGTACCAGCTGCTGTGGCGGCCTACTGCGTCGCCACCTGTGTGACGGCGTAGACTCTCGCGTCTTCCCAGGCGACGATCCCGGACAATTCGAGCAGCTCGTTCACCACGTGCGCACTGGGTGCGTCGATAAGGGCGAACGTCGTGTGCGCACCAGTGTTTGCCCACGCGCCTTGGAGCGAGGCACCATGATCCTTGCCCAGTGCCTGCAGCCGCGTGAACGCGGTGCGCTCGTTCTTCAGGTGCTCCTCGGAGCGGAAGGCCAGGCTCTCAGCGTTATGCTTCATTACCACGATATGTAACATGACGTTTCCCTCCACGAATGCGAAGCCGTAGGTGGCCCCAGCGGCTCGCGGTCCCTTACGCGCTCTTACCGGTGCTGTACGGACGTAAGTCATTCGCGTCCAGCCTAATCCGCCAGGAAACGTCGATCAGTGCAGCCACTCGACGTGGTCGACGATGCGTCCGGCCGCGCACTCGATAGCCGCCTCGTCGACGTCCCGGAGGTCGGTGAGGATGGGCTTGATGTCATTGGCCGTCATTCGATCGTACGCGCCCTGGCCCATCCCACCGCAGATAACCGCAGAGCAGTCGGCAATGGCCGCCGCCATCTGATCGTGGCGGGCGTCCGAGGCCGGACCTACTCCGTGCGGGCCCGCCTCGCGCTCTTCATGGGCGGCAATGCCGGACCCGTGAGGTGAGAACTTGGGGCGCATCTCGCGTGCGACCACGGCCCCGTCCTCGACGGTCAGAACTGCGTAATACCCTGCCCTTCCGAAGTGGCCCCTGACAGTGCGTCCGTCATCGGTGGCAATCGCGATCTTCACGTGGGCAGGTCTCCTTCTTTGACTTGACTAGCCAGGTTCCGGCCGGGGCGCCGCGGTCGGACGCCTTCGGCATCGCCCCGCGGAGCGCGCCTGCGGTGCCCAGCGGCGCCCGTCCGGACTCAGGCCTTGCCCTCACCGGGAGCGTCGGTACCCGCCGCCGTGAGATCGCGAAGATCCTGCTCGACGGCTCGGATCTCGTCTCGCAGGGAAGCCAGGTAGCTCTCCAGCTGTGTTGCGGTCGACTGACGCGCGACGACGCCTCCGAAGCGTCCGCGCCTCCGGTACGGCCGAGGATCGTCGTCCGGCGCATCCCAGCCCCAGCCGTAGCCAGGTCCCGCGCCGTAGCCGGGCCCCGGCGCACAGCCCCAATGCGGGTCACCGTGGCCGTTACAGCCGTAGCCGTAGCCGTGGTGGTATCTCATCTCAGACCTCCTTGGTCGGATCTGTGCGGTCGGCCACCCGGCCTAACCGCCCGTATTGCTTCAGGAACTCATCCACGAGGCGAGCCCGCTCTCTCATCACCAGCGCCCAGTCGTCGAGGACGGCGAGGCCCGCATCGGTAAGGGCGTAGCCGCGACGGGCAGCTCCGGCGGCAGGCGTCTCCCAGCGCGACTCCACCAGCCCCGCTATCTCGAGCTCGCGAAGCGTGCGATACAGCTGACCGACATCGACGTCGTCCGCCGCCACGCCCAGCTCGTTGAGCCGGCCCAGCAGTGAGTAGCCATGAGCTGGTTCGCTCGCCAGCAGGACAAGGAGGAACGGCTCCAGCCAGCGGCGCCTGGGTCCGCCTGGCGACCAGCCGCGCTGGTGCTGATGGTGCTGGTGGTCGGGCGGGTGGTGCATGGTAGATGTCTCACACATATATTGGACCGGCGCTGCGTGGCTGATAGAGCCAAACGGCCTGTCAGCAGAGCTTTGGCGTTTCACTGCGAACCGAGGGTGGTTGGCTGGTTCATATCCCAGCGAAACCAGTGATGGGGGGAGGCCGTGCGCGGCGGCCGATGCCGCGACCATGCCCTGGCGGGCTATCGCCCCGCTGCCGGGGCGGGTGATAACAGGTCGCCTGCTCCAGGTTCTGTGTCTGTCGGCGTCGCCTGGGTGGCGGCCCGCCACCCAGGCGCTTCTCGGCAAGGGCAAGCCCCGCGCTGGTCGCCACTGGCTCACAGCCGACCGAGCAGGGGACCAGCGAGGCGATATGCGGGAGGTGCCTCTGGCGCCCTTGCGGCTATGCTCGAAGCCGCGCAGAAGCTGCCATCAGCGCTCTACCTGACGGTTCTTGTTGACCAGGGTGCGCCCGGATGCCTGCCAGGCGTTCATGCGGCCATCGAGGTATATGAGCTTGGCGAGTGGCGGAGAGCCCTCCCCGGGGATCGTGTCCGCCCGCCCCTTGATAGCGATCTCGACGCCGTCGACCTGGAGCCCTATGCCTGCCTCGACGTCAGAGGCCAGGGCGGCCACCGCCATCACGAACGGGATCGTGACGTGCTCGGAATGGTCTGGCCCGTGTGCGATCATGAACTAGAGCTTCTCGGACACGACGCTTGACTCCGTGGGACGCTTGACGGTTCCGTTGGCGGGCTATCTCACTACATGCACCGCGCCAGCCGCTTCGAGTTCCTGGCTGGAGTAGAAGGCTCCCATGGCGCCGAGGCGCGCCATCCGGCGGATCAACACCTGGCGCATGAGACCGCAGGCGGCCACGATCTCCGGATCGGCTAGCAGGTAGCGGACCTCACGGCCGTCTCAAACTGCCTCGACCAGCCCGGACGTGCGGAGCGCTGCCAGATGCTGGGACACCGTTGGCTGGGTCACACCGAAGTGCTCGGCCAAGCGCCGAACTTAGATTCGACCCGCCTGGCCCAGGAAATGGATCAGCTCCAGCCGCTTGGGCTGGCGATGGTCTTGAAGATGTACGCCTGGAGAACGTAGGTTTGGTCAGATTGAAGCAGCACGACTCAGACCTCCGGGCCGGACGGGTGTTCCATCGCCATGGCGATGGCCTCGGCCTGCTCCCGCGACAGGTTGCGTTCAAGGATTGGCAGATAGAGCCGTTCCTCGCGGATGTGAAGCTTCAGAGTCCAGAACAGCTTGAGCAGAACGCGGTTCAGCTCCACGACCTCACTGACGGTCGGCTCACGACCGGCTAGCGATGCCAACAGCTTGCCCGTCTCGTCGACGTATTTGCGGATCTCGTTGTGCTCGCGCTCGAGCGGTGCCATGCCGAGCCGGCACGACGTGAGCTTGTCAAGCTCTGGGTGAACTGTCGCCTCGACCCTCTCAATGTGAGGAAGCAAGGTCGATACGAGGAAGTCGTGCTCGGCTGCTAGACGGACCTCGACGTCCGCCCAGGGCTTCCGACCCACCTCGTCGGCAAGCCTGGGCAGAAGATCGAGGTGGGCTTGGATCCTCTGGTCATGCTGCGCTGAAACCTGCGTCAGACTGGCCATTATTAGCCTCGCTCCTGGGACTGTATTTGCGCTCCACCTGAGTAGATTGGGCAACCGAATATCCCTAACAATAACCGGAGAAGCCATCAACCAAACCTTGCTGGTCAGCCGTTCCGAGTAGGGGCGGAAGACCACAGACTGTACCGGCGATCTCCTCAACTTGCGGCCAGCACTACATGGCCCGGTACACTGCCGACCATGATCGACTTCACGCCCAACCCGGTTGCCCTCGCCTTTGGCCCGCTCGAGATCCGCTGGTATGGCATCGCATATGTGGCGGCGATCGTCGCCGGCACCTGGCTCGCGTTTCGCCTTGCCCGTCAACGCGGCGAGCGCACCGACATGCTCATCGACGGCCTGATCATCGTCGCGGTCGCGGCGTTGATCGGCGGGCGGGCATACCACGTCATCGACCAGTGGACTTACTACCAGAACCACCTCGCCCAGATCGTGCTGCCGCCTTACAGCGGTCTTGGCATCTACGGCGGCCTCTTCACGGGCATGCTCGCGATCATCTGGTATGCCCGACGCCACCATCTGTCGTTCTGGCGATGGGCCGACATCATCGTGCCGTGCGTTCTCCTGGCCCAGGCAGTCGGCCGTTGGGGCAACTTCATGAACCAGGAGCTGTACGGCCCGCCGACCAATCTGCCATGGGGCATTGCCATCCAGTGCCAATACCGGGTGGCCGAATACGCCTGCCCCGCAGGTTCCGACCCAACGGCGACCCTCGGCCAGCACTTCACGCCGCTGTTCTTCTACGAGTCCGTGCTGAGCTTGATCGGGGTCGGGGTGATGCTCTTCCTGTGGCGCCGATTCACGGCGCGGCGCCGAGTGCTGATCGCCGGCGATGTGGGCCTGATCTACTTCGTCTGGTATGGCCTCGAGCGAAGCCTTCTTGAGACTCTGCGCAGCGGCTGGAACTGGACCTTCTTTGGCCTCGCCACCGCGCAGGTCGTGGGCCTGAGCGCGGCCGCAGCGGCGATCGCCGCCATTCTGATCCGCCATCGGTGGGTGCGCCGCCACCCAGAGGGAGCCGAGGGCGGTTCGGGCGAGGCTGCACCGACGCCAGCTCGGCCAACCGATCCGGTGGCCGCCACCTGAGCCTCAGGGCTGTTAGCCAGGCGAGGTGGTCTGGGCACGAAGACGACCGCTGCGAAGGGACAGGCGCGGACGCAGCCGAGATCGCCAATCGTCAGCCCGCCACCAGCCCCGCTCGCGCCAGAGCGCTCGCGGCCCGAACACCGAGCGCCTCGGGGGTCTGCTGGGCATAGCGTCGGGTCGGCACCGTCGAGGAGTGGCCGAGGTATCGGCTCACTTCTTCGAGCGGCATCCCGTTGTTGACGAGAAGCGTTGCCGTGCCATGGCGGATGCGGTGTGAGCCGAAGCACCGCAGGCAGCCACCTCCGGCGTGATAGCGGCGGGTCAGCATGAGCGAGAGGGCATTCATAGTGAGTGGCGCCCGCATACGCCCGGCATGAGAGAGGAAGAGCCAGCCCGGATCCTCGCTCGGAGTGGGGGAGGCAGGCAGGAACGCGGCTCGTCCTCGCTCCAGATAGGCGGAGAGTGCTGCCGCAGTCCCTCGCTGCAGGGCGAGCTCGAGTGTCTTGCCGCCCTTCGCTCGCCGGAACCGTATGACCGCTCGTTCGAAGTCGACGTCTCCGACACGCAGCAGTCGGACACTGGAGTTGCGGGCAGCGGTGGTGACGAGGATCGAGACGATGGCCCGATCGCGCAGGTCAAGGGGACCATCTCCGAGGCAGCCTCGTTCGAGAGCCCGGAGATCGTCGAGGGTCGCGCTCTTGGTGGGCGTCTCTTCTGATGGGAGCAGGGGATTGAGCGAGGCCCGTCGCCTTGAGCGCCGGAACGGATTGACGGCGAGCAGGCCCTCGTCGACGAGCCAGATCGCGAGCGAACGCAACGGCCGGACATACGCATTGACGCTGTTGGCGCTGAGGGTCTCGATCGATCCTGCCGCAAGCGTGCGCCCGAGCGCATCTGGGGCTCCTCGCCAGACGCCTGCGACCTTGGGCCGCACCCGAAGATTGGCCACATAGTCGGCGAGCGTCAGAAAGTCGAGCGACGCAGTCGTGGCCGGCAACCGGCGCGCCCCGAGCCAGTCGGTGAACCGCGTAAAGTCGTCCCGATGCTTACGTCGCGTGACCGGAGCCCAGGCCGACCCGAAGGTCGCGGCGTATTCGGCGATGAGGGGTCGGAGGGGGAGGTCCGGGGAGCGATTCGCTGCCGAAGCCCACCCGAATACGGGCGCCTGATGTGGAGTCTGGGGGAGGCTCGCAGTTCGCCACTGAGCCAAAGGATGCTTGCGCCGGAGCGGCCGGCGCCCGAGGCTGCGACTAGGCTCGACACCGCTGTCCGGACGTTGTATCATGCCGCTATATTACGTCAGCCTGCCGTTGGAAGCAACCGTCGCTTCAGTCTCGATCGAGCCCCCAGAGGATCGCGAAATGCCACCAGACGACGACGAGTTCCGAGCAGCGGTCCGCAACATCCTCGAGCGCTCCGGCCTCTCGATGCGGGCCTTGAGCGCAGCTATGGGTCGCGATCCTGGATACATCGCTGCCCTTCTGGATCCAACCCGTCCGTCGCGGGCACGGCCGACTCCGGCCGACCTGATCCGTACTTCGGATGCGACCGGGATAGCGTTCGTGGAGCTCCTAGAGGCGCTCTGGGGGATCGAGCCCTCCAGGCTCGCAGATGAGCTCGGGCGCCTCGGGGTGCGCGGCCGGGGGGAGGGCAGGCTCGATCGCCTCACCGACGCGGAGCGCCGCGAAGTGGCTGACTTTGCCGACTTTCTCGCGTCGCGTGAAGGGCATCGCAGGCGGCGTTGAGGGGGCAGGCTCATCCAGGAAGGGGGCCCTCGATATCGGCGCCGCGGCGGCCGATTACTCCGCGAACGTCCAGGAACCTGGTCGAACTCCGTTCCCCGAATCGAGCCCCGGGCCGGCGGCCCGCGTCCGCTATTCGGCCGGCGGCGGCACGGGCTCGTCATAGGCATCGGGCGCCGGCGTCCCGCAGCGCGGGCAGGGCCGCGCCGGCTCCCAGTGATAGCCGTGACCGCAGCGGCACCA
>Ga0182027_10005112_pt1 | contig 20055 bp, 10 predicted proteins | sample 712E1DmetaG_FD_121300 | JGI IMG/M metagenome (GOLD analysis project Ga0182027, IMG submission 121300) | Permafrost microbial communities from Stordalen Mire, Sweden - 712E1D metaG (Illumina Assembly) | ecosystem: Environmental > Terrestrial > Soil > Wetlands > Permafrost | place: Sweden...
CAGACCACTGCGCGCCGCTGCCAAGAATCCAGAGCACACCGTTCAGAACCGCCCGCGTGTCGTGCCAGGGACGGCCACGGTTATCCTTACGCCGCCGAGGACGCAGAATCGGCTCCACCAACCCCCACTGTTCGTCCGTCAGTTCCCAACGACCTGCCATCAAAGTCCGCGGAGACGCCTTGAGCAACTTCAGTCTCGCAGAAAAGGGCTGCCAAAATGTTTATGAGATGGGTTCTAGCGTTACATCGCTTCCCGTTTCAACGCGAAGATTCTGGTCTAAGATGGCTATTTGATATTGCGATGCGTGTTTGTAGGTTTTCTGACCTTGTGCCAGTGCAGAACACAAAACAATAAGAACCGAGACAACAAACTTCATGGTCGTTCTTCCTTTCAAATCTAAAAACGGGTGTCTTTCAACATGAGCTAAGACCCCTCGTATGTGTGATAGAAACTCGTCAACGCTCTTCGTCTTCCCGTTCGCCATGTAATAGATGGATTCCTTGAAATCCAACTCGGGGTTTTTGGCTCAGTGTAGCCCAACGCCGAGTGCGGCCCGCTTCAAAGCATTTCCGTTACGTTCCGAGTGAAGGAGCGCATCCTGATCAAGACGGTGCTGAAGCTCGCGGGCGTGGTCTGGCCGAAAGATCAACGGTCAAGGTGTAGGCTGTCTTTCAAGGCTGGCGCCAATGGTCACCCGGCCATTTCTTGGGTTCTGGAGATGAAGAAAGCAAATGTTCATTCCGCGAAGCAAGAGCAAGGCTATATTGCGGTTTTTTCGCGTCATACCGTATCGCCACGGCTTTGTCCTGGGGATTTGTCTTGTTCTTCCGGCATACGCATCTTCCGCCGGTCTGCCAACTATGGAACAGCAATCCGACGGTATGACCTTGCGCCTGGCGACAGGCGAACTACGTCTCCAGGTGATCTCCGCCGCGGTTGTGCGGGTTGTGTATTCCCGATCACCGGACTTCTTTAGCCGAAGCTCGATTGACCGGGTCGCTCTTCCCCCAGGTACGACTCCTTTCACAGTCAGCGAATCGCCCGCGGGATTCACCCTGGCCACAGCAGAGCTGCGCGTCACTGTCGGCCGCGAGACGGGCGCCGTATCGTTTGCCGATAGCTCCGGGCATCCGCTGCTCTCTGAAGTTCCAGGCAGCAGAACGCTCGTGCCGGCTCAAGTGCAGGGTGAAGACACGTTCCACATTCAACAGAAGTGGCGGGCCCAGAAAGATGAATCACTTTACGGGCTGGGCCAGATGCAACTGGGCGCCGTCGATATCAAGGGCTACGACCTGGATTTGTGGCAGCACAACACCAACGTTGTGGTTCCCTTTCTCGTCTCTTCGAAGGGCTTCGGGATTTTCTGGGACAACACTTCGTTTACCCGCTTCGGCGATCTTCGCGCCTTCACGGCGATTCCGGCAGCCGATCTCTACGACGCGGACGGCAAACAAGGCGGGTTGACCGTCGCGCCGGCTGACGGTTCAGAAGCACCCTGGCAAACCGCAGATATCTCCATTCCAATCCGCCAGAGCCCGGCTGATTCCAGGCATCCTGAATCTGCCGAAAGCCGCCGGGCGGGAAAGAACTTCTCGTGGACCGGCTCGATTCTTGCTCCCACGACTGGCGACTACCAATTTCAGGCCTACTCGAACGGCGGCATCCGCGTCTTGTTCGACGGCAAAATTGTGATGGACCACTGGAGGCAGAACTGGCTCGCCTCCAACGATCACGTTCGCGTGCATCTTGAAGGCGGCCGCAAGTATTCGATCCGGATTGAGAACGACCCCGAGCAGCAGAACACTCTCGAATTCGTGTGGAAGACTCCCGCGCCGGACGATGACACATCGTTGTGGTCGGAAGTGAGCGACGGCATCGATTATTCCTTCGTCTACGGCCCATCGATCGATGATGTAATCGCCGGCTACCGGCTGCTCACGGGAAAAGCGACGATGCTGCCGAACTGGGCCTTCGGCCTGTGGCAGTCGCGCCAGCGCTACGAGACCTCGCAGCAATCGCTCGATGTGGTGAAGGAGTTCCGCAAGCGACAGATTCCTTTCGACAACATCGTGCAGGACTGGCAGTACTGGCATGTCGATGCGTGGGGCTCGCACGAGTTTGATCCCGCGCGCTTTCCCGATCCCCAGGGCTGGATCAAGGCCCTTCACGCCGAGCACGCGCACCTGATGATCTCCGTGTGGGGCAAGTTCAATCCCAATACGGAGAATGCAAGGGAGATGAACGCTAAAGGCTATTTGTATTTGCCCAATCTTGAAGAACACATCAAAGACTGGATCGATCAGCCCTACACGTTTTACGACGCCTTCAATCCAGGCGGCCGCAAACTCTTCTGGTCGCAGATCGATGCGGACTTGTTCTCAAAGGGCATCGACGCGTGGTGGATGGATGCGACCGAACCTGATCTGCTGCCCTCACCGCCCACGCTCGACGGCCAGCGAACGCACATGAATCCCACCTTCCTGGGAACGGGATCGCGCATGCTGAATGGTTACGCACTGGAGAATAGTCTGGGCGTTTATGCCGGGCAGCGGGAGGCCGCTCCGAATCAGCGTGTCTTCATTCTTACTCGATCCGGTTTTGCCGGTGAGCAGCGGTATTCCACCGTCACCTGGTCGGGCGATACCACTTCCACCTGGACCGCGCTGGCCAAGCAGATTCCCGCGGGCTTGGGCGCCAGCATCTCCGGCCTTCCCTATTGGACGATGGACACGGGCGGCTACACCATGCAATACAAGTTCTCTCATGAGCCGATGACCGCTGCTGACGAAGAGGAATGGCGGGAGTTGAATGCGCGCTGGTTTGAGCTCTCCACGTTCACGCCCATCCTGCGCGTGCACGGCGAATTGCGGCCGCGCGAGATGTGGACCCTCGGCGATGGCTCGCCCACCTACAACGCCGAGCTGAAATTCGATCGCTTGCGTTACGCATTGTTCCCCTACATTTACTCACTGGCCGGATTTACCACGCGGCGCGATTACACGATGTTGCGCCCACTGGTGATGGACTTTCCCCAGGACCGCACCGCCCGCGAGTCGAACGATGAATTCATGTTCGGCCCGGCCCTGCTGGTTGCTCCCATCGCGCAGTACCGGCAGCGCGCTCGGAGCGTCTACCTGCCGCCTGCGGCCACATGGTACGACTACTGGACCGGCCAGGCCGCCGCAAACGGCACGTTCTCAGCCCCGGCGCCCTACGACCAGATTCCCGTCTTCGTCCGCGCGGGGTCGATCATTCCCTATGGCCCTGTGATGCAGTATGTCGCGGAAAAACCCTACGACCCCATCACGCTTTACATCTATGCGGGCGCTGACGGCAAGTTCACGCTTTATGAAGATCAGGGCACGACGTTTGACTACGAGAAAGGAGCCTTTTCGCAGATCCCCATACGTTGGGACGACAAGACAAGCACGCTCACCATCGGCGATCGCAGCGGCGAATTTGACGGCATGTTGCACGATCGCACGTTCCGGGTGGTGCTGGTGACCAAGGCGCATCCGGCCGGTTTTCCATTTACACCCACACAATTCAGGAGCGTGGAATACACAGGCACAACCATCCGGCTCAACCTGCAATAGGCCGCTGCGGTGCGCGTCTCCGTTGTGTCATGCAAGGAAAGGAAGTCTGTGATCGAGCAGCTCCGAACGTCGGCTCTTCTGCTTCTGTTGGGCGCGGCGTCAGTCTCCGCGCAGTCTCCTTCGCGGGAGGCTTATTTGTGGAAGAACGTGCAGATTGTTGGCGCGGGCTTTGTCGACGGAGTGATTTTTCACCCCACGGCGCGCGATCTCCGCTATGCGCGCACCGACATGGGCGGCGCTTACCGCTGGAGTGCCGGCGCCGATCGCTGGCAGCCGATTCTGGATTGGGTCTCGCACAAGGACCGCAACCTGATGGGGGTCGAGTCCATCGCCGTCGATCCCGAAGACCCCAACCGCGTCTATCTCGCATGTGGAACCTACACCAATGCGAACGCTGCAAACGGCGCGATCCTCCGTTCGTCCGACCGCGGCCGAACATTTGAACGAACCGATGTGCCGTTCAAATTCGGAGGCAATGAGGACGGCCGCGGTAATGGCGAGCGGCTGGCCGTGGATCCACAAGACGGACGCATCCTTTACCTGGGAACGCGCCACGACGGACTTTGGCGATCGCACGATCGCGGTGCGACGTGGTCGCGCGTCGACAGCTTTCCAGATGGAACAGAAGCCGACCCGCCGACGCCGGAGCCTCTTCCCGGCGAGACTCCCGAACAGCGCTGGCGTCGCATGCCTGTGCGCAGCGATGGCATTGTCTTCGTCAGATTCGCATCATCGCCGGGACGGCACACCGAACCTTCCGCCACGCAGACCATCTACGCCGGCGTTTCTCTCATGAATCGGCCGAATCTCTTCGTTTCCACCGACGCCGGAGCAACTTGGCATTCAATCGCGGATGAGCCGGCCCAATACCGGCCCACTCGTGCCGCGCTCTCAAGCGACGGGTTCCTCTACATCGCATACGGCGCCGCACCTGGTCCGTCGCACATGACGAACGGCGCGCTATGGAAGCTCGATACCCGCACTGACTCGTGGACCGATATCACTCCTGACCGCCCTGTTGCCGGCAGCCGGGAATTTGGTTACGCCGCCGTTTCCGTTGACGCGCAACATCCGCGCGCATTGATCGCCAGCACCTACGGCCGCCCAGGCGGCGATGACATTTTTCGCTCCACCGATGGAGGCGCGAGCTGGAAGCCGATCTTTGGCAGCGGCGGCCTTTTCGATTACCGTTTGGCTCCCTACGTGAAGGCCACGCCCATCCACTGGCTCTTCGACATTGAGATCGATCCCGCCAATTCCGATCACGCCGTCTTCACCACCGGCTACGGAGGATGGGAAACCTTCGATCTGACCGCGGCGGATCGCGGCAAGCCCACCCACTGGAGAATGCTCGCAGCGGGCATCGAGGAAAGTGTTCCGCTTGATCTCAACAGCCCGGCACATGGCGCGCACGTCATCAGCGCCATCGGCGACTACGGGAGCTTTGTTCACTGGGACCTCGACCGCCCGGCGATTGCCGGCTCTTCAGCGCCGCCGCGGATGAGCAACACAACAGGAGTTGCTTCGGCCGCTCTCCAACCTGCAATCATCGTCCGCGTCGGCATCGGCGCCGGGCACAAACCCGGCGAGAACATCGGTTATTCGCTCGATAGCGGTCTAACCTGGCAGCCCACTGCCGCGGCGCCTGAGCCGGAGAGCCGCGCCGGCGCCATTGCCGTCTCCGCCGATGGCGGCGTTTGGGCGTGGACACCGAAAGGCGAACCGGCTTACATGACCCATGACCGCGGCGCCACATGGACCGCCGCGCAAGGTCTCCCCGCCGGGCTGCGGGTCATCGCCGACCCGGTGAATCCGCGTTTGTTCTACGCAATGTCCCTCGCCACTCATACGCTTTATCGCAGCGCTGACAGCGGCGCTACTTTTGCTGCGGAGCATTTCACGCTCGCCGATGCCCCTCCTGCCAATTTCTCGTCTCCGCGCGGCGACGAGCGCGGCGGCCAGGACCGACTCTACGCCACTCCCGGTCGTGTGGGAGATCTCTGGGTCGCTGCCTTCGACGGCCTTTACCATGCCATTTCGACCGGGCAGCCCGCACCCGGCGATAAAGACGACGCCTTCGCCCGGCTGCCGGGCGTGGAGGAAATTCAGGCCTTCGGCTTTGGCAAAGCCGCTCCTCACCACTCTTATCCGGCCCTCTACCTCGCCGGAACCGTGCATGGGCAGCCTGGCGTTTTCCGCTCAACCGACGAAGCGCGCACATGGACAAGAATCAACGATGACAGGCGCCAATGGGGATTGATCCTGCAGATTACCGGCGACCCGCGGGTCTATGGGCGAGTCTACGTCGGCACCCATGGCCGCGGCGTCCTCTATGGCGACCCTGCCCCCACCCGGAACGTACAGCATCGCTGAGCGCCAGCTCTCATGCCGGCAAGATCGCCGCACTCCCGGTGTTAAGGTCGGGTGACGAAGATGCCGCAGCGGAGCCCGGGTCGTGGACGTGGCCGTTCGCCGGCGGCGCTCTGCGATCCCAAGGCTCTCGCTTGTCACGATCAACAGTTGAGTTGCGACGGATGACCCAGGAATCCGCTGATGCGAAGCGCATATACGCCAGCACATAGGTCATACTTCTGGTGTGCACGGAACCGTTCGGTCGATTGTCTTTGCGGCGGCATGCGGGGCGATGAGCGCCTTTTGGCAGACGAGCGCGCCAGCGTGGCAAACCGCAGTTGAGCGTGCGGCGCGCGTGGCTCCAGAGGCGAGGATCGTCGTTCTCGACATCGCAAGCGCACGGCTGGTGGGCGCGTACCGGCTTGACGATGCGGCACGAACGCTGGCCGCTCCGGGCTCGACGCTGAAACCGCTGGTACTTTACGGCCTGGTGGGCACGGGGCGCTGGAACCCCGCGAGCCGCATCGCCTGCGACCGGCAACTCGTGGTCGCCGGCCATCGGCTGGCATGCGCGCATCCGCCGGCGCCGCCCTTCGATGCGCGTGAGGCTCTTGCTTGGTCGTGCAATTCCTACTTTGCCGCTGTGGCACGGACGCTGCGGCCGGGTGAGCTGGGCCGGCTGCTTCACCGTACCGGATTGCTCGGAGCGACCGGCCTTGCGCACGAAGAAGCGGTGGCCGATTTTCGCGAGCCGGACTCTCAAGAAGCGGAACAGTTGGCGTTGTTGGGAGTGGAAGGCGTGCGCGTGACGCCGCTGGAGCTGGCCGTGGCTTATCGCTGGCTCGCGCTGGAGCTAGCCGCGCATTCTGATTCTGCGGCAACGCAGGTGGTACGCGCAGGACTGGCGGATTCGGCCAGTTTCGGCATAGCCGGACCGGCGAGCCTGGGCGGCGTTGCGGTCCTGGGCAAGACGGGAACGGCCGAGGGCATTGCGTCGAGCCAAACCCATGGCTGGTTTGTGGGCCTCGCGCCTGCGCAGAAACCCAAAGTGGTGATTGTTGTCTATCTGCCTGCAGGCCGTGGCGCGGATGCGGCGCGCGTGGCCGGAGAAATTTTGGCCCACGCGCCTCTGGAGCGGCCGTGAACGGCCAGTTGGTGGCGCGAACACTCCTGGGCTTGCTGGCGGCAGCCGGCGCGGCAGTGAGCGTCGTGCAGCCCGCGCCGCAGCTTGCCGCGATCGCCGCCGCTACTCCGCCAACCGCGCGTTCGACGCTGCGCGTAGGAATGTGGACGCTGTGGCATGACCGCGAGGTTGTGCTCACGCCCGCCGGGCCGGATCGCAAAATCTTGCTGCGGAGCTGCGCTGGTTGTCCAACCCTCGAGTTCACTCAACCAATGCACATCAAAGCCGAGGGGGATGCTGTAGCACTCACAGCGGCAGCCAAAACAGCACATGCGGAGCGTCTCTGGCTCGCCGGCACAGTCGCGCTCACAGCGCACGGCGAAACCGTAACGCTTCAGAATCCCGTGACCATCACCGCGAAGGCGGACGCGCTGGTGATCGTGGTTACGCTGCCGGTGGAGAATTATGTGGAGCGGGTGGTCGCCAGTGAAAGCGGTCCGGCGGACAGCGCCGAGTCACTGAAGGCTCTGGCGATCGTCGTGCGGAGCTTTGCGCTCCACGAGGTGCATGGACACTCGGATTACGACTTATGCGACTCGACGCACTGCCAGCTTCTGCATTGGGGCGGAAGCGCCGAGCGCAGGGCTCCGGCTCGCGCAGCGGTGCTGGCGACGGCCGGCGAAACCTTGTGGTATCACGGCCAGCGGGCTCTGGCTTACTTTGGGAAGGACTGCGGCGGGCGCACGGCTTCACCGGCCGAGGTGTGGCCTCATGCCCAGCCGGTTCCCTATCTGCCTTCGCAGCCTGACCGATTCTGCATCGCGGATGGCGGCAGGGAGTGGGCGGCGGAGATCACTCGCACCGAGCTGACGGCAGCCCTTGGGGCCCACGGGCTCGCCGCGCCCGGATGGCAAAGCCTCACCGTCGCACGGCGTGGCGAATCGGGCCGCGCCGTTACGCTGCGATTGGACGCGACCGAGATCAACGCCGAAGCGTTCCGGCTGGCTGTGGGCGAGTCACTGGGTTGGAACCGGATTCCTAGCACGTGGTTCGAGGTAAGCCGCCAGGGCGACCGGTTCGAGTTTCATGGACGCGGATGGGGCCACGGTGTGGGCCTTTGCCAGAAGGGCGCAGCGGCGATGGCCGCCCAGGGGCGCTCCGCGCGCCAGATTTTGGAGCAGTATTTTCCCGGTGCGGAGCCTGCCGACGAAGCAACCGGGCAGTCCTGGAGGAGCGTTGTGGGCAGCGGATTTGTTCTCGAATCTCTCGCCGGAGGCGACGCCGCATACCTGCCCGATCTGAATCGCGCGCGGGCTGAGGCGTCTGCGCGTTCAGGCTTGAACACGTCTTCATTGTTCACCGTGCGCGCCTTCGCTTCCACGCCGGCCTTTCGCGACGCAACGCTCGCGCCCGGCTGGGTGGCGGCTTTCACTGAAGGCAATTGGATCGGAACTCAGCCCTTGCGCACTCTGGCTGGGCGTCATCTGCTGGCCGAAACAATGCGCCACGAGTTTTTGCACGCGCTGGTGGAACAGCAGGCCGGAGCCCGCACCCCACTTTGGTTGCGCGAAGGGCTCGTGGAAGCGTGGAGCAAGGCTAGCGGCGACGCAAATCCATCTCGTGCACGCAAATCGACACCTGCACCCGCGCTTTTGTTTGACGCAGTCGATTTCGCACTTGCCCACGCATCGACTGAGGCTGAGTCGGCAGCCGCGCACCGCGCCGCCGAGTGGTATGCGGCGCAGCTCCTCTCGGGCTACGGTCGTGCAAAAGTGCTCGAGTGGCTGCGCTCAGGCCTTCCCGCCGGTGTCGTCGCCACCCTCGGGCAACGGTAGCTTGACGGAATCCTCGCCGAGCGGGGCGACGCCAACGGGAGCGGGCACGAGCGAATCGTCGCCGGGCTTACCTTTGGAGGGCCGGCTACGGCCGAGCAGCATCGCAGCCCACGCCAGCAGCAGGACCCAGCTTGCAACGGCCAGCAGAAAGGCTCCGGCCAACTTGAGCGCGATGGACCACACCTGATGCGCTACCGTTCCCTGCGGCTCTGCAGTGAAGAAATGGCTGGGCCACTCCACGGCCAGGAGCGCCGCCACGACAACCGCCAGCCACCAGCGCCAGTTGAGCAGGAATCGGATCAGCTTGCGCAACGGCAGCCGCCAGCCCCATTGCGCCGAGGCCATGGCGTAGGGAATCACCTTTCCGGGCACAACGATCCAGCGGAAGATCCAGACGAGGATCGTAAGCCAACTCTGGATGTGCTCGTAGCTGAAAAGCGTGGCTCGCAGGTGAGCCGAGGCGCGCGAGTTCAGATACCCCGTCCATACTGGGATTTGGTCGTCGCACCAGTCGAGCAACCACCAGGCAAGCCATACAATCGCCGTCCAAGCCACGAGCGTGAGCGCGCCCATTGCCAGCGGGGCACGCCCCTGCTCCATGTTGAGCAGCTTGCGCATGGTTCCGGCCTCGAGCAGCAATGCCAAGGCAAGCAGCACCAGCGGCAGCAGCAGCGTCAATCCCACCTGCCATGCGTATTGGTCGGGCAGGCGCGTCCACGCCACTCCCGCGAGGACGAGCAGCAGCGTTGCCCAAAACTGGGCCGCAACCCATGGAAGGCTCATGCGGAGCCGGCGAAACAGATCGTTCAAAGTGCTTATGGCTGCGGCATCGTTCATGGCTGCACCTCCAGCGTAGCGGGATCGGTGGTGGTCTGGACGTTCGATTGGTACATGGGTCCGGCCTGCGCCGGGCTGATTTGGAACGTGCCGGGGTTGTCTACCTTGAGCAGGTAGACGTACTCGCGGCGGGTACTGAAATCGGTGTTGAAGAACGCCGCGCGGTCGTCGTGGAACTCCTTGCGCGTAAACCAGTCGGCCCACCAGTCGGGCTTATTGTTCAACGTGTAGAGGCCGGTTTCAGGTAGGAACTCGGCGCCTGCGGGGATGGGATCCTCGGCCAGCAGATACTTCCAATTGGTCCCGTTCAGCGCCAGTCTGACGGCAACAATGTCGCCCACGTGCACCGGTCCCTTCAGCGGCGCCAGGTCGTAGGTGATGGGATCGGTGGGCTTGTCCTGGCGCTTTTGCAGCAGGTAATAGTCGCGCGTGATGTTGAGCGCGAGCTGGCCCTGCTGGAACGACCTGCGGTCAGCCGAGTACCAACTGCTTTCGGCAGACCAGTAGGTGATGCCGTTGCCGCTCTTGCGGATGGCCACCTGGCCGCCATTCGCGGTTTGCGCTGCGGGAATCTTGATCTGCCAGAGCGCGGCGGACGCATCTTCGGGCCCAAAGTGTCGCTTGCCTACACTTGCGCCGTTCACCAGCACCTCCACGTCAGAGCTGTTGGCGAGCTCGCCGCTCAGCGCAAGGTAGTCGGTGAGACCCTGGATCACCATCGACGTTTGCTTGGTCGAGTACCAATAGTCGCCATCGCGGTGTTCGGCCAGCCACCGCGCGGCTTTGGGCATGAGCCCGCTGGCGCGATCCTGCCGTATCAAAAGCTTGAGCGCGAAAGCGGTCGTCTCAGGCGAAGTGTCATCCCAATACTCGAGCAGGCCATCGTAGTTGCCTTGCCAGTAGGCGTCAGAGTCAGTCGCATGAGCCTTCTTTTCGAGCAACTCCGCAGCTTGATGCGCCCTGGGGTCGCCTGCTGCGTCAAGCGCCAGTCCGGCCAGAGCAAGACCCTCGTCGCTCATCTTGTCGCGGCTATCCCATGTCTTGTCGAGCGCATCCTTCGGTGCCCCTCCAGTAGTGGCCAAGGCATAAACCGTGTAGGCGCGCAGGTCGGGGATCATGTCGGGATGCGCAGACAGCGTCTTCAGCAGCCAGTTGCGCGCGTTGTTGAGCCGGTCATCGTCGATGGTGTAGCCGGCCTGTTTAGCCTGTCCTAGCCCGCTCACCACGTAGGCGGTCATGAAGACCAGGCTCGGGTCGTCCTGCCACCAGCCCCAGCCGCCGTCGTCATGCTGATAGCTGTACAGCCGCTCCAGCCCGGCGCTGACCTCGTCGTTCAGCGTCTTGCGGTCGATAGGCGACTTCAGATGCAGCTTGTCGACCGCTTGCGAAACAATTATGTCGGGCAGGAAGCTGGACATCGTCTGCTCGGTGCAACCCCACGGATAGCTGGTAAGGTAATCGAGCGCATCAAAAACGGTTCCGGCGATGGACGGCGCTACGGTGATGGTGATCGAACGCGAGCCCGCGTCCGATCCGGCCGGATAGCTGTACGCCCACTGATTCTGTCCCGCGCTTGAGAAGACGACCCCCGCGCCGGCAGCCCGTTGCTTTACGCCATAGGGCAGCACGGGCAGCGTCATCTCGAGCGCGTCCGACTCTTCGTTGGTGAGGGCCTTGGCCGTCACCACGGCATTTCCCGTCGCTCGCGCCTTCACCCGCCAATCCACGTAGTTTTCGGCCTTGGCGGGAATGTTCACCTTCTGCGTTTTCCCGCTCAGGATGTCCACTCCGCTCACGTCGAGCGCAAAGGTCACGTCCTTTGCCGTCTCCAGGTAGTTGTGCGCGATGACGCGCAGCACCGTCTCGTCGCCCTGCCGGAAGAAGCGAGGAGCGGCGAGGCGCACGATCAGGTTCTTGCGCACGAGCACTCGTGTGACCACGCCGCCGGCCTTGCCGTCGTCGGTCATGGCGCGGATGGTGGTGCGCCACGTAGTCAGCGCGTCAGGGAAGTTGAACTCCACGCGCGCATGGCCGTTCGCTTCGGTGTGCATGCTGGGATTCCAGTAGGCCGTATCCGGGAAGGCCTTGCGCACCTTGGGAACCACGAGGTCCGAGCCCGGTTTCACCTGCGCCATGCGCGGATGGTAGAGACCGTTGGCCAAGTTAGCCAGCAGCGGGCTCTTGGTGCCTGCCTGCCCGGAGAAGAAAAAGTCAAACGAAGTCTGCGGTGCGAGATAGACCTCTCGTGTGGGGTAGAAAGAAGCGACAATGTCGGGGGTGGTATCGGGCCGCACGGAGTAGAGGGCCTCGTCCACCTCGCCGAAGCTCAGGTCGGCCTGGACCGGCTTGCCCGCGGAATCCACCGCCAGCACGTCGAAGCTGCCTTTTTCTTGAGGCTCGTATTGGCTCTTATTTGGCGTGGCCGTAATGGTCAACGTGCGCTCAACGAGCGGCACTTTGAGGCTTTTTTGAGCGGTCATCAACTGGTCGTCGTGGACGATGATCGCACTGACGACGAGGTTAGGCTGCGCCTGCTGTGTGATGGGCACATCGAATGCGACGCTCGCGCCCGTGGCGTGGATGAGCCGCCGCGACTGCACACTGTCGCCCTCGGCCGTGACCACGGCCCACGATTCTGTCAGGCCGCTCACCAGCAACAAGTGCGCGGTGTCGCCCACCTGGTAGGTCTTCTTGTCGGCGACGATTTGCGCCTGCGCATTGGGTTGGTACCAGGTGCCTGCGCCGTTCCAGATCCACACCCACGTTTGGCCCTGCACGGTGCGGTTTTCCGGGGTCTGCGCGCTGGCGGTTACCTGGAAGTCGCCGCTTCCGGTGAGGGGCAGATCCACCAGGACTGTGCCATTTGCGCCGGTCACCGCATCTTTGCTTGCTGCAGGCGTGTCGGTCCGTAAGTGTGTCACGGAATCCCATGTTTCCAGCGCGGCGGCAATGTGCACTGGGGTTTGCACCGGTTTGTTGTCATAGTCCTGTGCCGTCACTTTGATGCGCGCTGGTTGGCCGGCCTGGAGGACATAGCTTGTGGGTTCTACACTCACGCGGAACGATCCGTAGGTGGCCAGCACTGTGGAGTGGCCGGCGACTTCGCGGTTCGCCGGGTCGGTCACTCGCGCCTCAATGCGGTAGTCCTGGTCGGTGTGTTTGCCGTCGATTTGCGTAGGCAGAGTGACCGTCAGCTGTCCGTTCGCGTCGAGCACTCCCTGGTGTTCCTGCTGTTCGGTCTCGCCCCACGCGTAATCAGACTCGTCGGGCTCGTCAGACGCCGCTTCCGAATCGTCGCCGTTCTCGTCCTCCTCGTCCTCATCCCACCAATAGTGCGTCGAGGTATGCACCACGTAGGTCACTTTGGCGTTTGAAACCGGCTCGCCGAAAAAGTAGCGCGCTTCAATGGTTGCCTGAATGGTGTTACCCTGCAGCACGCGCGCCGCAACCGGCTTTACGGTCACCTGATACTCGGGTTTCTTGTACTCCTCGACGTAGAAGCTGCCGGACCCGATCTCATCCGTCCCATTGAAATCGATGCTGTAGTAGCCCAGCGCCGCATCGGAGGCAAGAGCGAAGTCCGCCGTCACGGTTCCGTGCGCCGAAATGGGCAGGTCTTTGTTGAACACGACCTTGTCGTCGGGTCCTGTGACGCGCAATGTCAGCGTTCGTTCAACCGGCAGAAGCAATGTGTCGTTCTGCTCCTTGCGCACGATGCCCTTGATGTGAACGGTATGGCTGGGCCGGTAGACGGGCCGGTCGGTGTAAATGTAAGCGCGCTCCTGTTGCGCGCCATTCCCAGTGAAGTTGTAACTCCATGGCGTCACCAGTGCGGCGTCGGCCCCGTGCCGCGCCAGGATCCATACGTTTTCCGGCTCCGCTCCCTGCGCGCCGCCGCGTACCGTCAACGCGAGCGAGGCCAGGCCATCGCTTCCGGTCTTGGCCGAAGACTCGAGTTGCCCATTCGCCCACAGGACCACATCCGCGGCGTCTACGGGCGCGCCGGTTTTGCGATCGGCCATATAGAGATCGGCGTGTCCATTCTCTGTCCGCTCCACCACGGCGATGGCCGTAACGATTGCGACAGTGTAGGCCCTGTAGGTTCCGTCGGTGGCCTCGATCAGGTACACGCCCGCGCTCAGCCCGTCGATGGGCAACTGTTGCGTCTCGCTCACCAGAGCCGGGGGTGTTTCAAGCTTCCATCGCGCCACCAACTGGCTCGCGTTCAGCAGTGGAATCTGCGCGAACTGTGCAGCACCCACGACCTGGCTGCGCTTGCCCAAATTCGCCTGCCGCTCGCGAAAGTTGTCGCGCGCCTCGTCGGTGAATTGGCCGCGGAAGAAGTGCCGCACGAGAAACCAGAGGTGCGCCTTGAAGTCGTGCAGCCGCTCGACCCAGGTGCGTTGATCGATCTGCTCCTGCGGCGCGTAGCTCTCGGTGCCGAAGCTGTGCGGGTCCTTGAGGCCGGCGAAGAACTTTTCCGCATCGCGCACCTTGTACACGCGAAACTCCAGCTCCGGCACGTTGCGGGCGAAAAGCTCAATCTTCACGCTCTCGCCCGGCGCAAAGGTTCGCGTGGTAGAGAGCGAGAACGAACGCGGCGCATCGTTTCCCGAGGAGGCAGCCGCACGGGGAACCGCAGCAGCGGCCGAAAGAAGCACAAGGAGGGCGGCAAAGAGCGGCTTACGGAGCGTCGGATTGCCGTAGGGCGATTTCCGGTCAATCATGGAGTTCCTCGCAGAATGTTCCAGCGGTAGACGCCGAGAAAGTTAGGGTTGGCGGCGAGCGGCCGCCATTGCGGCTGGGGATGGCGGAGGAGGTCAGAGAGGAGAACGCGGCGCAGCTCGCCTGGCTGGCCATGGTCCGGCCCGGTGTCGTAGACGACTTCCGCGGCGTCGCCGGCGCGGATCAGGATCATCGAGTGCCAGGGCGACGACTGACCGAACTGGCGATAGAAGAGCAGGTCGCCGGGCAGAGCAGCGCGCACATCGCGGCTTACAAAATACGCGTTCCGTTCCACCAGGGTCTTGGCATCCGCAAACTGGACAAAAGCGCCGTCGGCCACATCGTCCGGCTGGAAAGCACCGGGCAGCACGCGGAAGAGCGCCGTGCCCAGCGGGGTGTGCGGATAGCTCCAGGCGCGAATCTCGCCGGGCGGAGCAGAAATCTCGATCCCACTGGACTGGAACCAGCCTTCATCGTGGCGCTTGAGCGACTCGCGGTAGGCGTAGCGAAGCAGGCTGGCGCAGTCGGTGATCTCGTCGGGCACCTGGGCTCGCGGACGGATGGCCTGATACTGGGCGATGAGCGTGAACCACCTGCGAAAAGCGGCTTGGTCGGCGGGATCGGTGAGCCGTAGAAAGTCGGGCGTGCCGTCGCCGAAGCGATCGCCCCAAGCCAATGGCGGACGCGTCTTGACCAGATGGGCCGGGATCGCCCGGGCCCGAACCTGAGGCCCGAAGTGAGGGATGAGCCGCCCGGCAGGTCCAACCCGGCACAGCGAAAGAGCGAGCGCTCCCACTGTCGTCAGGCCTAAAAGCGCAACCAGAGACACTCTTCGGCGGGTGGCTCGCCGAGCCGGGGCCGCCGGTCTGCCAAGCGGAGGTCTGCCGCGCGTGTTCACTTGAGGGCGAGAAAGTGAGTCGCACCTATCCTACGGCATCCCTGTGAAATGTGTGCACTTTTATTCCTGAGCGATGCGCGCACCTTTCTTGCCCTACCCGACTGCGGTTCACCGTAGAAGCCGTTGCACAAACCGGCGGGAATCTTGTCTGCTCCACTGTCGTGCGTCGATGATTCCAACGGTTATGGCCGGCTTTGGCGCTCAGCCCGCAGTTATGGTTGGATTTGGCGCTCAGTTCACGGTTATGGCCGGCTTTGGCGCTCAGCCCGCGCAGCGCGCAAAAGAGGGTAGCCCCAGGCGCAAGCCTGGGGAAAATTAGTGAATGCGGACGGAAGCCCCCGCAGGGGGCGTAAGAAAAGCGCCCTCCCGTCAAAAGATAATCGCCAACATCAACGACGCACCAAACTTGCAGGCGCTTTTCGCCCATTCGCTGCGGCGGCTGTACCCACCTTCGCCCTCTTGAATCCGGACGTGGATTTTGTTAAGATTTCTGCATACATGGTTTGCGCTTCGCAAAGCCGTTCTTGTTGTCGCCTGTCGAACATCTTCGACGGGTGTCCCCGCTAGTCTCTGATCTCCTGCACATTCGATCCAGAAGACGCACCCGTAGCTGAATGCCGGGTTTGTCTTCGCGCGCACCGGCCTTCAGAATCTCCCCAGAAACTGAGAGGTCACGATGCCGGTCGCCGAAGGTGAATCAGTCCAAACATTGCCGCGGCTAAACCATCTGCGCCTTCTTGAAGCGGAGAGCATTCATATTCTGCGCGAGGTGGCGTCAGAGTTCGAGCGGCCGGTGATGCTCTACTCCATCGGCAAGGACTCGTCGGTGATGCTCAGGCTGGCGCAGAAGGCATTCTACCCCGCGCCGATTCCCTTCCCGCTGCTGCACATCGATACCGGCTTCAAATTCGCTGAGATGCTCGCCTTCCGCGACCAGATGGCCCGCCAGGTGGGCGCTGAGCTGCTGGTGTGGCGCAACGAGCCGGCCATCGCTGCGGGAACGAACCCCATCGTGCTCGACACCAAGCGCTGCTGCGGCCTGTTGAAGACGCAGGCGCTGCTGGACGCGCTGCGCCACTACAACTTCGACGCAGCCTTCGGCGGCGCGCGCCGCGATGAGGAAAAATCGCGCGCCAAGGAACGCATCTACTCATTCCGCGACACGGCCGGGCAGTGGGACCCGAAGAATCAGCGTCCGGAACTTTGGAACCTGTACAACGCGCGCATCCATCCCGGCGAGAGCATTCGCGTCTTTCCGCTTTCTAACTGGACGGAGATGGACGTTTGGCAGTACATCCACGAGGAAAGGATTCCGGTCGTCGATTTGTACTTCGCCAAGGAGCGGCCGATGTTTGTGCGCCCAATCGGCGCGGGTCAGGAAGCGCTGCTGCCCATCGAGCAGGATTTTGTGGCGCGGCCGGGCGAGAAGCCGCAGATGGTGAAGTGCCGGCTCCGCTCGCTGGGCTGCAGCCCGTGCACGGGCGCGATCCGCTCCGATGCCGATACTCTTCCCGCCATCATTGCGGAACTGATCGGGTTCCATTCGTCGGAGCGGGCGAACCGGGTGATCGATCACGACCAGGAAGGGTCGATGGAGATCAAGAAGCGGGAGGGCTACTTCTAAGTGGCGACTCTAGTGGCTCCCGCATTCTCCATTGAGGAATTCCTGCTCGCCGAGCGCGGGAAGGACCTGCTGCGTTTTTCCACTGCGGGCAGCGTGGATGACGGTAAGTCGACGCTCATCGGGCGGCTGCTCTACGACACGCAATCGGTCTATGAAGACCAGGTAAAGTCGATCGAGGGCAAGGGCACGACCGCGCCGGGGCAGATCGACTTCGCGCTGCTCACGGATGGGCTGCGCGCCGAGCGCGAGCAGGGCATCACGATCGATGTGGCGTACCGCTATTTTTCGACGCAGCGGCGCAAGTTCATCATTGCCGACACGCCTGGCCACGAGCAGTACACGCGCAACATGGCCACGGGTGCGTCAACCGCCGATGCGGCGATCGTGCTTATAGACGCGAGCAAGGGCGTGCTGATCCAGTCGCGGCGTCACGCGTATATTGCTTCACTTCTGCGCGTGCGGCATGTGCTGGTGGCCGTGAACAAAATGGATTTGATCGGCTACGATGAGGCGGCTTTCCGCGCCATCGAGACCGACTTCAGAGCAGTGCTTGAGCAGATTGCTGCCGACACCGGTACGCCTGTCGAGGCGCATTTTGTTCCCGTCAGCGCGCTGAAGGGCGACAACGTGGTACATGCAACGGGCGCGATGCCTTGGTACGAGGGCCCGTCGCTCCTGGAGCTGCTGGAGGCGTTACCCTCTGCGCAAGATACGCGCAAGACTTCATTCCGTTTTCCCGTGCAGCGCGTGTTGCGGCCCGATCACACCTTCCGCGGCTTCGCTGGGCAGATTGCGTCGGGAACGGTTCGCCGGGGCGACGAAATCGCGGTCTTCCCCTCTGGGCGCACCGCGAAAATCGAACGCATTGTGACGTTTGATGGCGATCTTGAGGAGGCGATCGCACCGCTTTCTGTCACGCTGGTGCTCGATCGCGAACTCGACATCAGCCGGGGTGACTTGATTGCCGGCATTGCGGCGACACCAGCGGTGACCAGCAGCGTAAAGGCATCGCTGGTGTGGATGGATCAGCGGCCGCTGGATTTGAATCGCCGCTATCTGCTGAAGCACACGAGCCATACTGCTCCCGTTTTCGTTTCGTCGATCGACCACCGTGTAGATTTGAGCGCGTTCAAACACGAGCCGGCGCTGACGCTCCGCATGAATGATATCGGCGCGGTTTCCCTGCATCTACTGCGGCCTATCGCTGTCGATCTTTACGGCGAAAATCGCGGGACCGGCGCGCTGATTCTAATCGATCCCGAGACCAACGCCACCGTCGCGGCGGGAATGGTGACCGCCGCACAAGGCCAGGCGGTCGCGGGCGAAGAAGACGAAGCCGCCGCATGGGGCCGCGTGACTGCCGGCGAGAGAGAGGCACGTTGGGGACACCGCGGCGGCGTGCTGGAGCTCTCAGGCCCAACGGAGTTGATCGACGCCATCGAGCGCTCACTGTTTGCGATTGGCGCCACGACGTGCCGCATCGATGCCGGCCAACTGGCATCTCTTGTGCATCTGGGACTGCTTGACGTTGTAACCGATCTGCAAACCCAGTCGGGCCTGATCACTCTCGTTATGCGCGCCGGCGATGACGGTACGCTGACGGCGAGCGCAGGCGGCTCTGAGATCACGCTCGACGCGGACAACAGAATGCACGCTGTCGCCGCGGTGCGCCAACTGCTGCAGCGCGCGGGAATCTTCATTTCTTCAGAAGGGGCGGACCTGTAATGAGCGTTGCGGAAATTACCACCGAGGTGAACACGAAGCTGGACGCGGTTCGGGCCACGTTGGCGCGCGAAGTGACGGGCAAGGGCGATGTTTGCCTGACCTGCAGCTTTCAGGCCGAAGATGTGCTCCTTACGAAGCTGGCCATCGCGCTCGATCCACGGATTCCGGTTCTCTTTCTCGATACCGGCTACCACTTCGCCGAGACGTATGCCTATCGCGACCGCATTGCGCGCGAGTGGGGTCTGAATTTGATCAATCTGCTCCCGGAGAAAACCGTGGCCGAGCAGGAGTCCGAACACGGTTTGCTGTATCAATCCGCGCCCGACCGCTGCTGCGGGCTGCGCAAAGTCGAGCCGCTGTTCAAGGCGCTCGCCCAATATCGTGTATGGCTTACCGGGCTGCGCCGCGAGCAGGCAAAGAGCCGCGCAGGGCTGGAAGAGTCGGCGCTGTTTTCTCTGCCAGGCGGCAAGCAGGTTTTGAAGCTGGCCCCGTTGGCTGAATGGACGACGCGGGACGTGTGGTACGCGTGCGAGCAGCTTGGCATTCCATTGTTGCCGCTGTATGAGCAGGGCTACACCTCCATCGGCTGCGAACCGTGCACTTCGCTGCCGCTCGATGCCAACGATCCGCGCTCCGGCCGCTGGGCTGGCCGCAAGGTGGAGTGCGGCATTCACATTCAGGCAGCGCCGGCGAAGTAACGCGCACGCAGGGAGACCGAGGGACAGCGGATGCCATACATTATCGGATTCTTCATCGCACTGTTCATCGCGCTCACGGGAGTGGGCGCCGGCACGATTACTGTGCCGGTCCTGGTGCTGTTTCTCGGCGTCCCGGCGCCGGTTGCGGTGGGCATCGGGCTGACGTTTTCCGCGGCGGTGAAGTTGATTCTGGTTCCCGCGCAGATTGCGCGCCGCAACGTGGCCTGGCGCACGTTGGGCTATATGCTGCTCGGCGGAGCGCCGGGCGTTCTCGTAGGGTCTCTTTTTCTGAAACATCTGATCAACGCTGGATCGGAGAATCTTCTGAACGCCCTTCTGGGAGCAATTCTGGTCACCACGGCGAGTTGGCAGCTCTTCTATTCCTTCCGTCCCATGCGGCAGAACTCCGGCGCGCGCGACCGCAGCCCCTTGCTCTCCTGGCTGATGTTTCCCGTCGGGGCGGAGGTTGGGTTCTCTTCCGCTGGCGCGGGCGCGCTGGGCAACGCGGCGCTGCTCAGCCTGACACCGCTGCCGCCGGCCCAGGTGGTCGGCACGGACATCGTTTTCGGCTTTCTCGTGTCGCTGATTGGCAGTGGCGCGCATTGGTTCACACACGCGACAAACCCCGAGTTGCTGTTGCAA
>Ga0182027_10005113_pt1 | contig 20053 bp, 17 predicted proteins | sample 712E1DmetaG_FD_121300 | JGI IMG/M metagenome (GOLD analysis project Ga0182027, IMG submission 121300) | Permafrost microbial communities from Stordalen Mire, Sweden - 712E1D metaG (Illumina Assembly) | ecosystem: Environmental > Terrestrial > Soil > Wetlands > Permafrost | place: Sweden...
CCCGGATGCGCTCCTGGTGGCGCAAGGCAGCGTGAAAAAAAGTTCAAAAAAAGTGAAGAAATCTGTTGACACTATGGCTAATACTGTATATAAGACACACGCATTATATGATTTCGCTTGGACAATGACGGCACGACCAGGCACTTGTCGGGGCGGCTTGTCCCGCCGTAGCCTCGTGGCGAAGGAGGAAGCGTTCGCGTGTTGGCATTCCGCCTTCGTTGAAACTACGGCGCGACAAGTCCGCCGTCGCGCTGCGCTAAGGCGGGACAAGTCGGCTTGGCCTTCCTGCCTTTTCTGTAACTGGCAATCGAGCAATTGGGGAATCGGTTTTCAATTGCCAATGACCAATTCTCAATGACCATTTCTCAATCCGCCGAAATGGCCTTTTCCCGAAGGCCGCCTGTAAAAAATCGGAAGTTATTTTTGCACGAACCCTAACCTGCATATTTCATACCCAAGTAGGGCGAAGCTGCTGCTTCACCCAAATTCATGGCGGCGCGGCAGCGCCGCCCTACCGTTCAGGGTGTGGCATGTTCCGCCAGCGACATGAAATATGCGGGTTAAGGGTAGCGATAGAGCGTGAATCGCTGGATGCCCACGAAGCCGTCCCCGGGGATTCGATCCACCGGATGACTCCGCAAGGACAGGTTGTCCCCCTCCCCGGTTTCATCGCCCGCGAGCTGGCGGCTGGGAATCCAACGGCCATTGACGAACGCGCCTTCCTCCACCGTGCCCAGTCCGACATGCTCCGGGCCCGGCGTGTTTGGAGAGAAAGTGACGCTGACGTTATCGCCCACCGCATAGTATTCGTCCGGCCCGACCGCGATGAAAAGCGCCGCCGAATAGCCCGGCCGCTGTGGCGCCGAAGACCGGGAACTCATCCGCGCGACCTGCATGGTGTAATTGCCCACCCGGACCTTTTGCGGCGGGTCGTTCGTGCCCAGCATGACGGCGGACATCGAGCCGTCGCCCTGGTGTTTGGCAATCAGGGGCGTCAATTGCGTGATCATCTCGCAACCGCTCATCAGTTGTTCGTCGGGAGCCGTTGCCCTTTCGACCCCCATCAGCGTCAGGCCGATGGCGTCGTGGCGTCCGAAGACGTACAGCATTTTGGAATCCATGTCAGACCTCGTCTCGGGTATGAACAGCGGGTTGCCGGATTGGGTGTATTTGGCGCAAAACGCCTTGAAATCGCCGCCGTAAATGTCGGGCGAGAGTATGTCAATCTGCGGACCCCCGGCTCTCCAGACATCCATCACCAGGTCCCACGGGCGGCCGTGGCTGGGTGTGAATTCAGGGACGCGCCCCGGCGAGTAGAGCGCCGCGTTGACGTACATCGGAATCGGGTATTCGGCCTTGCCCGCCTCCACCACCCGGCCGATGTAGCGCGCGTAGTTCCAGGCCATGAAGATTCCATCCTTCCCGTCGCCCTTGCCGAACACCTCTTCCCAGGTGCCGGCGGTCTTGAAGCCGTTGGCAGCCCACACCTGGCGAAACTCCGGGATCAGGGTGTCCTTGTGCTGCGCGAGGTAGTCCATCAACTCCCTGGGCGCCGGCCCCGCCAGCGCATGATCGGCCGCGGGCGAGTGGTCGCGGATAACCGTGTGCATTCCCACTTCGTTCTCCACCTGGATCATGACAACCGTGTGCTTCCTGCCATCCACGGCCTTGACGTGCCGCATCAGGGCGGCAAAGGCCCGGGCATCGGCTTCCCGGTTCGCCTCGCTCAGGGTGCTCAACTCTTCGATGTTCACACCCCCTTCGAACTGGGCGCGCGGGAACCGTTGGAAATCCTTCTTCACCCAGTCGGGCGCGTAGCTGGACAGGCTGTTCTTCCAGCTTCCGAACCAAATAAGCACCAGATGCAGGTTGTGTTTCCGCGCTCCCTGGATCACGCTGTCCAGCACCTTGAAGTCGAACTTGCCTTCCTGCGGTTCGATCTGGTTCCAGGAAACCCCGGGCAGGACCGTGTTGAGTTTCGACTGGGCGACGATCCTCGGCCATACCCGGTCCATGTAATCCACGCCGGTGGCGGAGCTGTTGCTCAATTCCCCGGCCAAAACCAGGAAAGCCTTGCCGTCAACAATCAATTGGGTGGCCGTGCCCTGCTTGCGCAGGTGAGGAATGTCCGAATCCGCGTTGGTTGAGGCCGATCCGCCCTGGCTGGCAACCAGAGTCAGATGGCACGCCAGAGTTGCGCAAAAAAGGGTTCGCATTTTCATGATGGTTTCCTAAGGTTGTTGATATGAACTTGGTTGTTCCCCGCCGCCTCGCCATTGACGCGGCGCGGGCGAGGGAGGCCGGTTCTTGGTCTCACTCGTTCTGGCCGCACGATACCAAGAGCGGCCCGCCTGTCAACCGGCGATTTTCTGCTCACACAATGTCACTGACGGAGGGAAAAAAGGTAGGGCGGGCAGTCCTCTGCCCGCCGCGGCGCGCACGGAGTGCGCGCCCTACCAGCCGTGACCGACGCATTACCATGCGCAGTAATGCGCATCGGTAATACCGATCACGCATAAACGGCGAGGCGTTTGAGGACCCGCTCGCGGCCGAGCACTTCCATCAGATGATACAGGCTCGGGCCGGCGGCGGCGCCGGTGCAGGCCAGGCGGATGGGATGCACCAGGACGCCGGGTTTCACGCCCAGTTCCGCCGCCAACGCCTTGAGCGCTGGCTCGATGGCGGCGGCGTTGAACTCCGGCAGCCGCGACAGCGCCCCGCTAAACTTCCGCAGCCGCTCCCGGCTCTCCGGCGTGAATTCCTTCGCCGCCCCCGCCGGGTCCACTCTCACTTCTTCCATAAAATAGAACCCGGCGTAAGCCGGCAGGTCGCCGAAGCGTTTGATTTTCCCCCGGCAGGTCGCCAGGGCGGCGCGGACGTATTCCGCCGGATAAGTATTGACAGGCAGCCCGGCCCGGGCCAGCGCCTGCGCGCCCAGTTGGTCGAACCGCTCCCCGCCCATCTCGCGGATGTATTCGCCGTCCAGCCAGCGCAGTTTGGCCAGGTCGAAACGCGCGTTGTGCCGGAGAATTTGCGGGAGGTCGAAAAGCCGGATGATTTCTTCCAGGGGCATTTTTTCGCGGTTCCCCTTGGGCGACCAGCCCAGCAGGCAGAGGTAATTGACCACGGCTTCCGGCACGCTGCCCCCTTCGATGTAAGACCGCAGGGACGCGCCCGCGTCGCGCTTGCTCATCTTCGCGCCGTCCGGATTGAGAATGAGCGGAAGGTGCGCGTACTGGGGCGGCTCGACGCCGAAGGCGCGGAACAGCGCGATATGCTTGGCCGTGTTGGAAAGATGATCTTCACCGCGAATAACATGCGTGATCCTCATTTCCATGTCGTCCACCACATTGACCAAGTGAAACACCGGCTGGCCGTCCGAACGCACGAGGACAAAATCCGGGTCCGCCGCCTCGCGGTCCGTCAGTTCGCGCGTCACATTTCCCACCACCAGATCGGGAATCAAGACCGGGGCGCGCGCCATTTTGAATTTCACCGCTCCTTCCGATTCATAAGCTAGCCCCTTGTCCATCAGCTCCCGCACGCGCCGGCGGTAAAACTCCCCGCGCTGCGATTGGAAGTAAGGGCCGCACTCCCCGACGCTGGCCCCGCGCGGATCGCCGCTCGCCGGCCCTTCGTCCCAATTCAAACCGAGCCAGCGCAACCCGCTCAAAATCACCTCCGTGGCCTCCTGCGTGTTCCGGGCCGCGTCGGTGTCCTCGATGCGCAAGACAAAAGCGCCGCCCGTGTGCCGCGCATAAAGCCAGTTGAACAGCGCCGTGCGCGCCCCGCCGATGTGCAGAAAGCCGGTGGGACTGGGGGCGAATCGGACGCGGGGAGTCATAAGGTCAGTGCGTTAGTGGTCAATTCTCAGTCATCCACACCAGCGAGCCGGACGGAAGTTTGTCATAGAGCGGAATCAAGTCCTGCGCCGCCAGATGAACGCAGCCGTGCGAATCCGGCCGGCCCAGCGCCGGTTCGTTGCCGGTGCCGTGAATGTAAATGAAGCGGGAATGGGAATCCACCCCCCCGGCGCGGTTGAACCCCGGCTCCAGCCCTTCCAGCCAAAAAATCCGGCTCGTGATCCTCGCCGCCGCTTTTCCACGCCATGTAAAACCAGCCGGTTTGCGTCCCCGGAAAGCCGTGCCCGCCGGCCAGCCGCCGCCGATTTTTTCCGCGATGCGATGCAACCCGCGCGGCGTCCGGTTCGAGCCGGCGGTTTCGCCGGCGCCGAATCTGGAGGTGGAGCACCGGAACTTCTTCCGCAGGGTGTAACCGCGGCGCGCGCCTGCCGTCTTGCCGCCCTTTTCAAAAAGGGAGGTCGTTTGCCGGGCGATGTTGACCACCAGGACAAACCGGCTGGGCGCCACCCCGTGCCGCGCGCAAGCCCGCAAGACTTCCGGCGGCAATGCCTGAGTGATGGAGGGAAAAAAAGCAGGGCGGGCAGTCCTCTGCCCGCCGCGGCGCGCACGGAGTGCGCGCCCTACCATCCATGACTGACGCAAAACCTCCGGCGGCAGGCCGCGCCGCGGGTTCGCCGCGGGTTTCATCATGCCACGGTCGCTCATTTGGGCGTGAGTTTCTTCACCAGCACCTTGGAGTTCCTGCCGCTCTGCTCGTATTTTTCCCGCCGCGGCGGCGGCAAATCCTCCGGCGACCCCTCCGCGAAACCGCCCTTGGACTGGAAATAGGCGAAGGCCTGGGTGGAAAGAACCAACAACTCGCTCTTGCCCAGCTCGCGCGCCTTGCTCTCGGCGAATTGGATCAATTTCCGGCCAATGCCCTGGTTCTCGTGCAACGGGCTGACATACAGGCACGCCAGCTCCGCCTTGGCCCCCTCCAACAGATGCAGCGCCACGCACGCCACCGGATTCTTGTCCGTCTCAAAAATATAAAAATCCCCCAGCGACTTTTCAATGTCGGCGCGGGTGCGCCGGACCAGCTCCTCCGTCTCCACCGAGTCCTTTGTCAATAATATGATAGCGCGGATGTCCTTCTTCATGGCGCGCCGGATTTGCTGGTATTCGTTCGCGTAGACCAGCGTGCCGATGCCCTCGTTGGAAAACACCTCCGCCAGCAGCGCCTCGTCCACCCGCCCGTTGATGATATGCACCCGCGGCACCCCGGCCTGGCAGGCCGAGGAGGCGTGCTGCGCCTTGGACAACATGCCGGGCGCGAATCCGTCCTTGTGTTGCGCCAGCAGCGCGTTTAGGTCCGCCACCAGCATTTGCCGGATCAACTGGCCCTGGTGGACCAGGCCGTCCTGCGCGGCCATGTAGATCAGTTTGGCCGCGTTGAGCGACCGGGCCAATTCCAGCGCCACGGAGTCCGAATTGACCCGAAACGTGTTCCCGTCCCCGTCAAAACCCAGCGGGGGCGCCACCGGCACGATGCCCTGGGCGAGCAGCCCTTGCAACATGTCCACGTCCACCCGTTCCACCTTGCCGGTGAACAAATGGTCCACGCCGTGAATAATCCCCAGCGGATGGGCGATGATGGCGTTGCAGGACGCCGCCCGCAGGTCGTTGGCGCTCAACCCTTCCAGAATTTCATGCGTCAGCCGGTTGGCGGCCGTCAGCGCCAGCTTCAGCGTGGCGGCGTCGGTGATCCCCGTGCCGTCGAGATTGGACGGCTCGATTTTTTGTTCGCCGGCCAGCGCGCTGATCTGCGCCCCCGCGCCGTGCGCCAGCACCACCCGGATGTTGAGCGAGCGCAGCACGGCCACATCCAGGAGGATGTTGGCAAAATTCTCGCTCGTCACGATCTCGCCATCAATGCTGATGACGAAGATCTTCTCGCGGAATCTCGGTATGTATTGCAGGATTTCCCGCAAATCAGTCAATTTCACAATTCAGCTTTCATTATCCGGTTTTCGCACCGCGCAATACTTATCCCCACCGCGCCAAAATGCAAAATGCAAAATGAAGGAAGACGCGCAATGGATTGGTGGAGCGGCGGGTCTGGCCGGACGCCTCCATAACGACAATGGCCTTGCGCTGTATGGCCAACCCTCATCAACCTCAACCTGCTCTTCATACGCTATGGAGAGCAAATCGAGCGCGAACGCCACGTCGCTCTCGGCTGCCTCTATCTGACTCGGTCGCTGGAGGCGGCGGGCTTCACCGTTGATTTTCGAGATTACCAATTATGCGAAGCGGAGGACCCGTTCGATCTGGACGCGTTTCTCGACTTTGTGGCCGAACCCGCGCCCGTCATCGGCTTGTCTTGCATGGCGAACTTGCTGCCGTTCACGCTCCTGGCGGCCGAGGCCCTGAAAGCCCGCTATCCGGACCGCAAGATCGTCCTCGGCGGGGTTGGCACCAAAGCCGTGGAAGACAAAATCTTGCGCCGGTTTGCCGGTGTGGACGTGATCGCGCGCGGCGAAGGGGAAGAAACCGGGCCGGAACTGCTGCGCGCCTTGGGCAGCAGGAAGGCCGATGCTCTGGCCTCGGTTCAAGGCATCTCCTACCGCCGCAACGGCTCGATAGCGCACAATCCCGACCGGCCCCGGCTGCGCAATCTCGATGCGCTGCCCTTTCCCGCTTTCGAGAAGATCGCTCTCAGCCGTTACCAGGGCTACGGGATGATGACCAGCCGCGGCTGTCCGTATCGCTGCACCTTTTGCTCGGTGGCGCCGGTCTGGAATTATCAGAGCTTCTCGCGCAGCCCGCAGAACATCGTCGAGGAAATGGCCCTGCTCCATCGCCAGGCCGGCGTGGACTTGTTCCTGTTTCAGGACGAGTTCTTTGTGTCGGGCAAAAAGCATGTGATGGCCTTCTGTGACGCCCTGCAACGCGCCGGCCTGGCCGTCAAATGGAAAGCCTTTGGCCGCGTCAACCTGATTGACGAAGAGATGATGCGCGCGATGGCAGAATCCGGTTGTGTCGAACTGCGCTTTGGCATCGAATCCGGCTCGGACCGCGTGCTCAAGCTGATCAAGAAAGGCTTCACTGCCGCCGAATCGCTCGCGCTGATTCCCAAGGCGGTCCAAATCTTTCCGAGCGTGGATGCGTTCTACATTTGGGGATTCCCCTTCGAGACCATGGAGGACTTCAACCAAACGCTTTTCCAGATGGTCTCGTTGCGCACGATGGGCGCGCGGATCCTGCCCAGCCTGCTGTGCCTGCTGCCGCAAACGCCCATTTACGAAGACCTCGCCCCGGACGATCGCCTCGAATTCTGTCCCTGGCTCCTGCCGGAGTTCGTGATCACCGGCCACGAGGTGTTGCGCGGCAATAACGTCGAGGTGCCAGCGCGACACCGCCGTTACTTCGATCTGATCAACGCGAACCCGGACGTGTTCCCGGGTTTTTTTCACTTTGACCTTGAAGGGAACGTGATGCCCAAGCTCGAACTGCTCCGCCGCTTTGGCTTTTACCTCCAGCCCGAACTCGCGGCCGAATCGAACCGGGAAACTTGCGGCGCGCCGCGGCTGGAACAAGCGGCGAGCAAGGGCGGGCCTGATGAAGAAAAGACCGCCATGCTGTACCGCAAAGCAGGAAAGACTGAGAAACTGGTTTCGATATTGGGTTTCGGCTGCATGCGCCTGCCGGTTAGGGAGGGGAAACTTCATCTCATTGACGAAGAGCGGGCTTTGGCCATGGTGGACAGCGCCATAGGCCGGGGGGTGAACTATTTCGACACTGCCTACGTGTATCACTCGGCTGCTCCATTTGAGGCGGGCATGAGCGAGGTGTTTCTGGGCCGGGCGCTGAAAGGCCGGCGGCACAAGGTCAATGTGGCAACCAAGCTGCCCAGTTGGCTGATTGGCAGCCGGGCCGACATGGACCGGTATCTGGATCAGCAGCTCGAACGGTTGCAGACCGACCATATTGACTTCTACCTCCTGCACAGCCTCACGGGATCGCTGTGGAGCAGACTCAGCCAGCTTGGCGCCGCCCAATTTCTCGACGCGGCCATCGCCGATGGCAGAATCCAGCACGCCGGTTTCTCTTTCCACGACGAGTGCCCGCAGTTCAAACCGATCGTGGACGCCTATGACTGGTCTTTTTGCCAGATTCAATACAACTTCATGGACGAAGACTTCCAGGCGGGACGGGTGGGCCTGGAATACGCGGCCAGCAAAGGGCTGGGGGTCGTCATCATGGAACCACTGCGCGGCGGCGGGCTGACCGCGAGAATTCCTGCCGAGGTGCGAGCCGTGTGGGACAAAGCCCAGGTCAAACGGACGCCTGCGGAATGGGCGCTGCGGTTTGTCTGGAACCGGCCCGAGGCGAGTGTGGTGTTGAGCGGCATGAGCGAGTTGCGGCAACTTGAGGAAAATATAGACTACGCTGGCGGAGGACTGGCCAACTCGCTTACGGCAAGCGAACTGGAACTCATCCAGGAAGCCAAGGCCATTTACCAGTCTCGTATCCGTGTCCATTGCACCAATTGCGGCTACTGCCTGCCCTGTCCCGCTTCGGTTCAAATCCCGGCTAATTTCCAGCAACTGAACAACCTGGCGGTTTACCAGGACCGCAATTTCGCCGAGTTCTTCTATCATCATGTTCTCACCACCGAGCAGCGGGCCTCTCACTGCGAGGAATGCGGCCAGTGCGAAGACGCCTGTCCGCAGCACATCCCGATTCGGGCGATCTTGAAGGAAGTGGCGCGGGAATTCGAGCATGGGTGAAGTGGATTAATCCCGGATTTCCCAGATTCGCTTCACATGACAAAGTTATTGACCTGCCTGTTGCCCGGCACGCCGTCGGCCCACCGGAGCCGTTCGTGGAGCCGAGCCGGTGGGAGGAAGGTGGGGTGGCCAACGGGATTCGAACCCGCAACAACAAGCTCCACAAGCTTGGACTCTACCAATTGAGCTATGGCCACCAGCCCGCCGCAAAGATATGTTTTCCGGCCCGCCATTTCAAGGCGGAATTTGGGTCACTTGAGCAATTCCGCCACCATCGCCTTGAGCTGGGCCGGCGGATACGGCTTGCTCAAAAACCGGTCCACCCGGGCCGGATGATGCAGTGTGACCGATCCATCCACCGTGCCGCTCGCCAATATGGCTTTCATGGCGGGATGAATTTTGTGGCATTGCACAATCAAATCCAATCCGTTCACGGCATGTGGTCCCATGTCGTAATCGGTCACCAGCAGCGCGGGCCGGGAAGCGCCCTCGTCCAGCGCCTTGAGGAGAAGCCCCGGCTCGGTGAATTGTTGGACCGCGTATCCGGCCGATTGCAGGACCAGGGCGGCAAATTCCACCAGCATCGCGGAGTCGTCCACGACGAAGATCAGTGGCGGCGGGGCGCTTTTGGCGGAGGGCGGCGCGGCGTTGGTTTGGCTCATAGTTTTGCTGACCGGATAAGAGGCATTTAAACGCCACGGAGCGTTCCTGGCAAGCAGGTTCGTTGGGTGGGAATTTTCTGGTTGCGGGCGGGGAGAGGCTCGGCCATAGTGGTTGCAGCTTTATGACGAGCTTTCCGCACGACCATTTATGAAATCAAGAAGACCGGATTCTCCGCCCAAAGCAAAGGCCAAACCCGCCAAGCCCGCTATTTCCACCAAGCCGCCTGCGATCCCGCCGCGTAAAAAGTCGCATTCCGCCGCCGCTGGTTCGGCTGCTGTTGCCACGGCCAAGGCGCATGCGGCTGCGAAGGCTCCGGCGCGCCAAGGGGTTGCTTCGGTAACAGCAAAAGCCGCTCCTGCTCCGACGGTTCCGGCTAAAGCCGGCCCCGCCACAAAGCGGGAGCAAGCTCCCGCACTCCAAAAGGCTGCTGCGGCCCGGCGGCGCGGCAGCGCCGCCCTACCGGGGAAGCAGGCTCGCGCCGTCAAAGCGAAAACATCCTCGCAGCCGGCCCGCCTGCCGATCCCGCCAATTTTGCTGGAGGGTGACGGGGCGGCGCCCTCGCCGGCGGGTGGTCCGGGACGGCGTTACGTGCTGGGGCCGGCTCCGCCGCCAGCCGTTGCTGCGCGCGCCGGGGCGGAGTTGCCCGAATCCTACGGCACGCAACAGTTGTTTCTGGCGGCGCGCGATCCGCGCTGGCTTTACGCCCACTGGGATTTCACCGCCGCGCAATTATCAAAATACAACGCCCTCTCCGCCGACGGACATCTTCTGCTGCGGCTTTATCGCGACCGGCCGGACGGCGAGCCGCTGTTGCAAATTCATCTCCATCCCGAATCGCGGCACTGGTTTGTGCCGGCGCCTTACGCCGGGGCGAAATATGCCGCCACCCTGGGCTATTGCGACGCGGCGAAAAAATGGACCGAACTGGCCCGTTCCGCCGCCACGCTGACGCCGCCGGATTGGGTGTCCGACGACACCGCCGTTCGCTTCGCCACCATTCCGTCCGAGGTGCCGCTGGCGCAAGTGCTGTCCTCGGTCCAGGCGGCGGCGCGCGAAATTGGGCCGCTGGCCGAGGCGGCGCGGGAGGCGGCGCGGGAGTTGCGCGCGGAAGGAATCTCCAGCCTGCCGGAGCCGGAGCGGATCGCCGGCCCCTGGACGGCGGCGCAGGAAAAAGCCCTCGCGGAGGTCGTTATGCTTGACCCGGCGCGGCGGATTTGGATCGGCTCGCTCGAGGTGACGGAGTTGATCCGCCGCCAGCTTGAGCGCCAGGTTTCCTCCATCGGCGCGGCGCAATTGGGCCTGCCGTTTTCCCCGGCGGCGGGGTTTGGCGGCGTTTCCAGCGCGGCCGGGCGGCCCGAACAAGGGCGGGGCTTTTGGTTCAACGTCAATGCCGAGTTGATCGTCTATGGTTCCACGGAGCCGGATGCGGCAGTGACCATCGGGGGGCGGCCGATCCGGTTGCGGCGGGACGGGAGTTTCAGTTTCCGCTTCGCCCTGCCCGATGGCGATTATGAGCTGCCCGTGGCGGCGCGCTCGGCGGACGGCGGGGAAACGCGGCAGGCGGAATTGAAGTTCAGCCGCGCCAGCCGGTACGAGGGCGCCGTGGAGGCGCATCCGCAGGATGAGAAGCTGCAGCCGCCGTCGGTCGGCGCCGTGGCCTAGCGGTCATGGGTTCCAATGCAAGGCCAATTCGCACTCCTATTGCACGCGCACCTGCCTTTTGTGCGCCACCCGGAACACGAGAAATTTCTCGAGGAGAACTGGCTTTTTGAAGCCGTCACCGAGACTTACATTCCCCTGGTCCAAATGATTGACAGTTGGCTGGCGGACGGGCTGGACGCCCGGCTCACGCTCTCGCTCTCCCCGACGCTGTGCGCCATGTTGCGGGACGCGCAACTGCAGGAGCGGTATTGGCGCCATCTCAACGGCCTGATCGAGCTGGCGGAAAAGGAAATCCATCGCACGCACTGGGACCGCGCCTTTCGGGAACTGGCGTGGATGTATCACCACCGCCTGGGCGGCATCCGCGACACTTACGCCTCGCACGAGCGCAATTTGCTGCGTCCGCTGCGGAAATTTCAGGAGGAGGGCGTGTTGGAAATCGCCACCTGCGCCGCCACGCACGCGCTGCTGCCGTTGCTGGCGGATGACCCGCCCTCCCTGCGCGCGCAAATCCTCGTGGCGCGGGACGATTACCGGGAATGTTTCGGGCGCGATCCGCAAGGTTTGTGGCTGCCGGAATGCGCGTTCGCGGAAGACGTCGAGAAAGTTTTGCAGGAGGCCAACATCCGCTGGTTCGTCACCGACACCCACGGCCTGCTGCACGCCCGGCCGCGGCCGCGATACGGAGTCTATGCGCCGGTCTATACGCCCGGCGGGGTGGCGGCTTTCGGGCGCGATTTTGAGTCGGCCAAACAAGTGTGGAGCAAGCAGGAAGGCTATCCGGGCGATTTCCGGTACCGCGATTTTTACCGGGACATTGGCTTTGACCTGGATTTCGATTATGTCAAACCTTATTTGCCCGCGCCGGACACGCGGGGTTTCACCGGGATAAAGTACCACCGCATCACCGGGCCGTCGGCGGAGAAGCAGGTGTACGATCGCGCGGCGGCGCTGCGCGCGGCGGATGAGCACGCCGGCCATTTTCTGCGGTCGCGCCTGGAACAATTCGCCAGGCTGGGGGCCGTGATGGACCGCCCGCCGATAGTGGTCGCGCCCTACGACGCGGAATTATTCGGCCATTGGTGGCATGAAGGCCCGGAGTTCTTGAATTACTTCGTGCGCAAGGCGGCTTGCGACCAGCAGGCGTTCCGGCTGACGACGCCCGGTGAATTTCTGCGCGGGAACGCGACCCATCAGGTGGCGATGCCCGCGGCCTCCAGTTGGGGTGAGGAAGGCTATTGGCGCGTCTGGCTCAACGAGAGCAACCAGTGGATTTATCCGCATCTGCGGGCCGCGCAAACCCGCATGGTGGAGCTGGCCCGCAAATTTCCCAACGCCGGCGGCCTTCAGAAGCGCGCCTTGCAGCAAGCCGCGCGCGAACTGCTGCTCGCCCAGTCGAGCGACTGGCCGTTCATCCTGCACACCGGCACCAGCCCCGGTTACGCCGCCGCGCGCGTCCAGGAGCACCTCCGGTGTTTCCTGTCCCTGCACGACCAGCTCACCCGGCGCGAGATAGACGAACCCTGGCTGTCCGCCCTGGAATGGACCGACAACCTCTTCCCAAACGTCAATTATAGGTATTGGAATGGCGGCGTGCTCAATCCACAGTCTCCAGCGCCTTCCGCTCCGCCGACTTGGGTTCAGTGAGCGCGCCAATCCTCTTGTCCAACGTGGCCAACACGCCACCCCGGCTGGTGGCCAGGCCAAGCAGGTAGGCGTCGGTCACCTGCTGATGCCCCATCAACCGCACCCCGGCAAAGGCGAGCGCTCCGGCGACGGGGAGTTCGTCCGGCCAGAAAACATGATCCTTGGCGGCCGTGTTCGCGGAAAGAACTTGAATCGCCTCGCGGGGCTGAACGGCATCGCGGGAAAAGGCGGGATTGGACACGATACGAACGAACCCAGCTTCAGTGAACGGGCATGTTGCCCAGCCTGCGCTACGGTGGGCCGTGAACCACTTCACGGCCAAGTCGTGCCATTCGTGGCTTGGCCACAGCAGCGCGATCAGCAGGTTGGTATCGAGCAGGTAGCCCTTCATGCGCCCTCGGCTTCAATTCGGCGCACGTCCTCGGTCGTTACGGGCGGTGAATCGGCAGGCAATTTGAAAATCACGATTCCGCCCTTGTCCTGGGAAGGAGTGGGGGCGCTCAGGCCCCGGCGCAAGAGGTCCGATACGGTCTTGCTGAGCGAAGCGCCCCGCAGCTTCGCCTGCCGGGCGGCAACCTCGAGAATGTCATCGTCCAAAGTCAGCGTCGTTCTCATGCTGGAACGATGCCTCATTTTCTGTGTGATGTCAACAGGCGGCATTAGCATCATTTGGCCTTTATGATGCCATCCAGTTGGCCCAATTTCGTGCCGAGTGAATCGAGGTTGATTTGCGGGGCTGGAAAGAGGATATTCGGCCAGACGAAATGAGGAGTGCGACCAAAAACGGCAAATCGCGCGCGAATGGAAAAATTTTCACGCGCAAGGAATTGTTGGCGGCACATGAGCGCGCGCTCAAGCGACTGAGCAGAATGACGGCGGAGGAAGGCTTCGCGACTCTGGTCGAAGCACGCATCTGTACCCCCGGCGGCAAGTTGATGCCACGCTACGGCGGCTAACGCCAGCCATCAACCATCGCTGCGATACTCAGACGGCTTCGGCTCGAAGATCCCAACGATGCAAGCCGGGTCCTTGACAGCTATTTGGATGTGGGATTTGAGCGCGATCTTCGAGCCGGGGAACGCTGGCTTGCCTTCAAGGAAAACGCTCCTCACCGTCTGGTATTTGATGCTTTCCGATTGGGCAATGCTCCTTAGCGTGTAGTCAACGACAGCGCAATCCCTGTAGCGCAGCACCTTGTCACCGGGCCGACTGCCAGCCGCATTGCGATTCTGGGGCATCTGGACTCCCTTCTGCCGGAAGAACAGGCGGAACTTGGCGAACCACTTGCCCAATAACCGCGTGTTCGCCGTGTCCAGAAGATCAAGGCACACACCCAGGTCAATTTTGGCTGCGAGAACCGGCGGGTTCCTCACCCTGGCCGCGCCAAGCCTCGATTGCTCGATGGCCCACTCATAGGCCCTCCGAGGACCGTGTTCCCAAAAGTAAGTCCCTTCACCAAGCCAGTCGTAGGCGTTGGTGCTCGATCTCAATCGCGCCTTTCCAGCGAGCACTCTTTCGGCGACGGCGGCATCGCAGCCATGATAGCCAATGACGATGCGTTGGTATGTCTCGCGCGCCCGGGCTGGGATTTTGGCGGAGAACGGGTTTGCAGAAGGGTCCCGCATAATCGCCCTCAGATTTCGAAGACTTTTTCGAATTTGGTCAGGTTGCGGGGGCCGTTGCCGGTCACGCAGGCCACGTCTTCCAAGCGGACGCCGCCCAACTCGGGGTAGTACAAGCCGGGTTCGATGGTCAGGACGTGACCGGGTTTGAGGATGTCCGCGGAGTTGTGGCTCAGGCGCGGGGGTTCGTGGATTTCCAGGCCCAAGCCGTGGCCGGCGCCATGAAGGAAACCAGCCATGTGGCCGTTTTTCCGGCAGGTCTTGTAGCCCTGGCCCTCGAAAAATGTCTGGACGGCGGCGTGGATTTCGGCGGCGGCGGCGGCGGCGCGGATTTTGCAGAAACCGAGTTCCTGGGCGCGCCAAACGGTGTCGTAGAGACGGCGGAGCGGTTCGCTGGCGCGGCCGCGGACGACGGTGCGAGTGAGGTCGCCAAAATAGCCGGTTTTCTGGGAACGCGGGAAGACATCCATGATGATCGGCTGTCGTCCGCGCAGCGGGCCGTGGCCCTGCTCGTGAGGGTCGCAGGCCTGCCGGCCGCAGGCGACAATGGTGTGGCCGGGACGGCCGCCGGCCTGGAGGATGCCGACGTCAATGATGGAGCGGAGTTTCTCCGAGGTCAACGGGACGCCGTGGTACATCAATTTGCCGTCGCGGGCGATTTTGGAGCTTTTCAGGGCCTGGATGCCTTCGGCCAGGCCGACTTCGGCCATGATGACGGCGGCGCTGATTTTCTTGATTTCGCCGGCGTGCTTGAATTCGCGTTCGGGGAAAATGCCGCCCTTGATGACGCGGACCTTGATTTTGTAATGGCGCAAATCGCGGGACAGGCCGAAGGGGAAATTGGCGGGGACAAAAATCTTGCGCACCCGCTGCTCGCGCAGGAGGAGGTTGATGACGGCGGCCATGCCGGGGCGTTTGACGCGGAGCCGCCGCAGTTTTTCCAGGCATTGGCTGTAAGAGATGACGCGGCAATGGGGGACCTTTTTTTTGACGAGGTCCAGTTCCAGATCGTTGACCACGGCGTGGCCCTTGCCGTCCACGCGGAAGAAAATGAAGGGTTCGGGCGCAAACAGGCCCACCGCGTAAAGCATGTTCGCGTCGCGTTCGCTGTCTGCGACGATCAACAGATTTGGAGGATGAGTCACGGTTCGGCGCCGGAGGAATTCGCCGGTTAAAATTTCAATTTAGCAACGACAGGCTTTCTTGCAGCCGGGTCCATTTCGGCCGGTCTGCGGCAAAATAATCACATCGCGTTCATTTCCCCAAGGCAGGCGGCAGCATGCCCGGTTGCGAGTTTGTTGGCTCGGATTGGATGAAAGCACTTTCCCGGCGCGGATGCAACAGGATTCGGCAAGGAAATCACTCGGTCTTGCCGGTCTCCACATGCAGGCTGGCCAGGACGGGATCCAGCGCCTTTTTCCACACCGCATAACCCGCGGCATTGAGATGAAGATGGTCCGCATTGAAGTCTTCGGCGTTCGGATTTCCCTTATCGTCGGCGTAAGCGCCCCAGGTGTCGCAGACGGCGAAGTTTGGCTGGCCCTTGACGAACTGTTCCACCAGGGAATTGGCCTTCTGGATCTTCTCCGCGTAAATCGGCGTGTAATTCGTCCCGTTACGTTCCCGTTCCGCCCTGGGCATGACTTTGCAGAAGATGACCTTTGTGTTGGGATTGGCGTTCTTGATGGCCAGAAGAATGAGCTGGATGTTCGCGGCAATATCCTCCCCGCTGGCGCCGTCGCCCGCATCATTGGTGCCGATGAGCAGCACGATGGCCGCGGGCTTCAAACTCAACACGTCCGCCCTGAGCCGGTACAGCACTCCGCTGGTGATGTCCCCGCCAATGCCGCGGTTGGCCACCTTTAAATTCGGAAAATCCCTGGCCAGCGTTCCCCACCCCTCCGTGATGGAATCTCCCAGGAACACCACGGCGCCGGCGTCGTTGCTCGCGGTCGCCTTCCATCGCGCATGAGCGCCACTCCAGGCCCGCGCCAGCCCGGTCCACACTTGTGGCGGCACTTTGCCAGGCAGCTTGTCCAGGCTGGGAAATTGCGATGCGTCAGCCGCGCTGTCCGGCGCCACGGCCGGGTTGTTGGTGGTTTGGGCGCGGGCCGGGGCGGACCCCGCGCCCGCCAGGAGGAGCGCGGCGCATGAGACGGCCAGTGGTGTCAAGATCCTGCGGACGGCGAAAATGTTATTCATAGGGATGAAGTACTTGCGGCAAGGCGGCGGGAAATGCCAGCATTATTATCAATTTCACACCGTTCCAGGCGGCGGGCCTACCCCCACTTTTCGACTTTCATTTGGTCTTTGGGGATTTTCAGCTCTTCGGTGACGAGGCGCTCGGCGGCTTCCACCAGGGCGTTGGGGCCGCAGGCGTAGAAGACGGTGTCTTGCGCGTCGCCGATGTGCTCGCGGACCCAGCCGGACTCGATGCGGCCGCGACGGCCCGGCCAGGCATCCTCCGCCGCAAGCCGGGTGCAGGTGACGAGGAATTTGAACCGGGGGTTATCTTGTTCGAGTTTGCGGAATTCCTTGTTGAAGATAATGTCGTTGGGGGTCTTGACGCTGTAAAGTATGGTGATTGCGGTGGCGAGGCCGCGGCGGGTGGCTTCGCGGGCGAAGGCGCGAAAGGGGGTCACGCCGGAACCGCCCGCGATGCAGATCAGGTGTTTGTCCGGCTCGAGGACGGGGAGGAAGCGGCCGGCGGGAGGGATGACCCACAACTTGTCGCCGGGCTGCACCCAGTCCACGATGCGGGTGCCCATGGTGCCCTCGCGTTTGATGGTGACCTCGTAGAAGCCGCGGTCCAGGGCGCAGGAGGAAAGGGAGTAGGCGCGCTTGTAGGCGGGGGTGTCGGCGAAATAAACGGTGATGAACTGGCCGGTCTTGAACTCCGGATCGTAGCCCTCGGGCCAAATCAGGCGGAGGGTTTTGGTGTCCGGCAATTCCATGGTGGAAGCCTCCACCCGCATTTCGGCAATTTGTTTGGCCATAAAGGTTTTTCGTAAAATAGGGTCGCGGGCCTCCTCATTTCAATCCGCAAGTGTCGTGATGGAAGAGGAGGGCATCACGGAAGCGCTTATAGCAGACCGCCATTTCGAGCAGGCGGGCTTCACCGTGTTGCTCAAATAATCGGTGGCCGCATGTTCCGGGCGCGGCGCGCCTAAATAATTCCGCTGGACTTGGCGGCGTCGGGACGCGGGCGGATGGGGCCGAGTTTGATCACGTTGTCGGGATCGAAGTCGGTCAGCTTGAGCCAGTCCTCGGTGACGTCGGTGGGCGGGAAGAGGTCGTTTTCGGCGTATTCCTTTTGCAAGGCGAGCAGCAGATCGGCCCGCGAGAGCGCGCCCTCGGTTTTCGTTTCGATGGCGCGTTTGATGGCCACGCTCTTGGCCCGCTCGACGATGGCGGCAATGATCGCGCCGCTGGCCAGGTCGCCGCGATAGAGATGGTCCCGCTTTCCGCTGCGATAGACGATTTCCAGAAATTGGTTTTCGGGCGTGCGCGCGTAGTGGCTCTCCGCCAGGACGCGGGCCAGCACTTCCTTCGGCTCGTCCAGCGGCAGGGTTTCCTTGAGATAAATTTCGTAAATCCGCCGCGCGCCGGCCTGGTCGGGGCGGTTGACCTTGATCTTGCGGTCAATCCGGCCCGGCCGCAAAATCGCCGGGTCAATCAGGTCCGCCCGGTTGGAGGCGAGGATGACGACCACGTTTTGCAGCGGCTCCATGCCGTCCATTTCCGAGCAAAACATCGGGACGACCGTGCTCAACATGCTGTGATAACGCCCCGCCCGGCGCGTGCCCAGAATGGATTCCGCCTCGTCAATGAACAGAAAGGCGAGGGAGCCTTCGGCGGCGCGCTCGCGGCATTGGGCGAAAAGATCGCGCACCTGCCGCTCCGATTCCCCCACCCACATGTTCAGAATCTCCGGCCCCTTGACATGGAGGAAGAACTCCGGATGGTCCACGCCGGTCTCCGCGCGGATTTGGCGGCGCAAATTGAAGGCGGTCGCCTTGCCCAGCAGCGTTTTGCCGCAGCCGGGCGGGCCGTAAAGAAGAAAACCTTTCGGCACATTGTGCTCGAACCGCTTGAACAGGGCGCGATGCAGAAAGGGCAGCTCAATGGCGTCGCGAATCCCCTGCACGGCTTCGTCCTGCCCGCCCACCGCCGCCCAGGGCAGCTCGGAGACCGTTTCCAGGGCGCGCTCGATGCGTTTGCCCACGCCGATGACCTCCAGGGCCACGCGCTGGTTGGCGTCCAGACGCACCTCCATGCCCGGCTTGAGTTTTTCCTTGGCCAGCAGGGCCGAGCGCAGCAGGACCGAGCAGGTCAGCCCCGATTCCTGCCCGATGCGCAACCGCCCGCCGGAAAGCACTTCGTCAATCCGCACAATCGGCCCGTTGCGGTCAAACCCCAGCCCTTGCACGACGGCAAAAGCCTCGTTGAGCAGAACGCGCTGCCCCACCTGCAAACTGGAGAGCGGAATCCGCGGGTCCAGCCGGCAGACGTAATCCGCGCCGGCGGCGCAGACGTGGGCCTTGTCCGGTTCCACCGCCATTAAGAAAGTGCCCACGCGGTAAGCGGGCGCGCGCAGCTTCTCCACCACTGCGTCCAGTTTTTCGATGGCTTGGCGCGCCTGGTCGTTCATCTCCTCCATCTCCGCCACCCGGTCGCGCAGATAGACCATGTCCAGGATGGCGGCATGGCGCGGGGGGAGTTTGGCGGTGATCATATCCACCAATTGCAGCGGCGAAAGCAGGTCCAATTCTTCGCGCGACAGGAACGGCCCGGCCAGAGCCGGCACGGCCTTGGGGGACGGCGCCGGCTGGCCGCCGGGCGGGGAGGCTCCCGGCATGGCGCTGCTGGCGGCGGGCTTTTTCCTGGGTTCAGCCATTTGCCTTACCGTAATCCGCCCCGGCGATTTTGCAACGGGCGGAGGCGATTTTTTTGCCCCGGCGGGTTTGCTGCTTGCGGGACACGCATTTTTGTGGATAATTATTACATGTGGATAATCGTCGCATGAGTACTCAGGAAATGCTTGTTGCGGAAATCAAGAACCAGCCCGAATCCGTGTTGTGTGAGGTTTGGCACTGTTTAAGATTTCTCACCCGGCAGCGGGAGGAGGAGGCTTGGGCCGATGTGCTGCCAGCGCGTGAAGTCGAACAGGAAGTGTTGGACATCCTTGACGCCCATGAACCCGCGTCACGGTGAAGTGTGGCTGGTGGACATGGGCATGGCGGCCAAGACCCGCCCTGCTATGGTGCTGCCGGCTATTTTCGAATTGTAAAGCGCCTCGGCGGCTTGCCCGCAACGGAGTTGAAAGCCATCAAAACCGCGCTCGTCAAAGCCTGCGCCTTGTGAATTGGATCGCATGAAGAAATTGAAACTGCCTCTTTTGCTGGCCGCGGCGGGCCTGGCCCTCGGGCAGGGTTGCGCGCACCAGCCGGCGGCTTGCCTGCCGGCGGACCAGCCCGCCCAGCCGCCGCCGCCCGCCCCGGGTTTTTCAGTCAAGTACATGGACACTTCCGTGGACCCCGGCGCGGACTTTTTCCACTACGCCTGCGGCGCCTGGCTGGCGGCCAATCCCGTCCCCGCCGACAAATCACGCTGGGGCGCGTTCGAGGAATTGCAGGAACGCAACTGGCAATTGATCCACCAGATTCTGCTTTCCACCATCGCGGATTGCGACGCCAAGCCGCCGCCGCCGCGCTCGCCCCTGGGCGAGGTGGGCGCTTTCTACGCCTCGGCCATGAACACCAACCGCCTGGAGGCGCTGGGGTTGACGCCGTTGCGGGATGATTTGGCGCGCATTGCCGCGCTC
>Ga0182027_10005114_pt1 | contig 20053 bp, 13 predicted proteins | sample 712E1DmetaG_FD_121300 | JGI IMG/M metagenome (GOLD analysis project Ga0182027, IMG submission 121300) | Permafrost microbial communities from Stordalen Mire, Sweden - 712E1D metaG (Illumina Assembly) | ecosystem: Environmental > Terrestrial > Soil > Wetlands > Permafrost | place: Sweden...
CAAAATCAACCCACCTCGAAGAAAGGACGCAATCAGCGCCAAAGCAATGAACAATCCGAACCCATTCGTACCCAAAGGCTCCTTGTTGGAGGAACAAAGCAAACGCCGTTCACGCATGAAACTCGGCGTGCTCTGCGTGCTCGTGGCCGGAGTCACCGGCCTGACCGCCATGCTCATCCAGGGCTGCAAACGCGAACAAGTTGACACGGGAAACCCGCCGCCGCCGGACACGAACACGGTGGCCGTTGCGGATACGAATCCTCCGCCGGTTGAAGCGTCCAATACACCGGCGGCGGTCTCGCCGACCGTGGCCCCGGCGCCAGCGCCTGTGCCTGTGCCTGAAGCGGCCGGGACGGAATACGTTGTGGTCAAGGGCGATTCGTTCGCGAAGATTGCCAAGAAACATGGCGTGAGCGTCAAGGCAATTCAAGCCGCTAACCCGGGTGTTGAACCGGCGAAATTGAAAGTCGGACAAAAAATTTCGATTCCGTCCGGCGGTTCAGCGGCGGCGGCCCCGGCAATGGGGACCAGTCCAGCCGTTGAAAGCACCAGTGGCGAGGCTTACACGGTGAAGTCCGGCGATACGCTGACCAAGATTGCAAAGGCGCATGGCACCACCGTCAAGGCGATCAAAGCCGCCAGCAACCTGACAACCGACCACATCAAAGTCGGGCAGAAACTGAACATTCCGGCGAAATCCGAAGCGGCTGCTCCGGCGCCCGCGCCGGCTCCAGTTACGCCCGCCCCGGCACCGGCACCGAGCACGACGCCGGCGCCCGCTGGCGCGCCTGCCGGCCGTTAATCGCCGGAGATGGATCGCGGCTGGTCCCGCGTTGCGGGATTTTGAGATGTTGAAATGAAAGTCGCCGTCACAACTTTGGCGTTTTGTGTCGCCGCCCTGCTGGCGCTGGGGCTGGTGATGCTTTACAGCTCGAGTGTGACGCAGGTCGGCGCGCATTACCTGATGATGCAACTCATCTGGTGCGCGCTCGGCTTCGCCCTCTGTGTGGCGGCGACCACCCTCGATTATCAATGGCTCAAAAAGTTTGCCTGGCCGGTTTTCATTCTCGCGCTGTTCTTGCTCCTGCTGGTGCTCGTACCTGGCATTGGCAGAAAAATCAATGGCGCGCGCCGCTGGTTCGATTTCCACGGCGTGCGCTTTCAACCGTCCGAGTTGGGAAAAATCGCGCTTATCGTCATGCTCGCGTGGTGTGGCGACCGCTACCAGCGGCAGATGCAGACCTGGAGACAAGGCATCATTTTCCCCGGAGCGCTCATTGCGCTGACGCTCGGTTTGATCTTCGTTGAACCGGATCGCGGCACCACAATTCTGCTCGCCGCTGTCAGCGGCACGATGCTGCTCATCGCCGGTGTCCAGTGGAAATATATTGTTCCGCCCGTCTTGCTCGCTGGCGCCGGGCTGGCGGTTTCCATTTTGCACGACCCGATGCGGCTGCGGCGCATTTTTAGCTGGTGGGACATGGAACAGCACAAGGAAGGCGTTGGCTATCAGGCGTATCAAGCCATGATTGCGCTGGGTTCCGGCGGCTGGTCCGGACTCGGTCTCGGCAATGGAAGGCAAAAGCTCGGGTTCGTTCCGGAGGACCACACTGACTTTATTTTTTCCATCATCGGCGAGGAACTCGGTTTGATCGCGACGCTGCTCGTCGTGCTCGCATTTGTCATCATCGCCATTTGCGGCATTTACATCGCGCTCCGGGCGCGCGACCCGTTTGGCAGTTTGCTGGCGGCGGGCATCACGTTTTTGATCAGCCTCCAGGCGGCCATCAACATCGGCGTCGTCACCAGCGCGCTGCCGAACAAGGGCCTGCCGCTGCCGTTCATCAGCTACGGCGGCTCAAACCTGCTGGCTATGTTCACCTGCGTTGGCCTGTTGTTCAGCGTTGCCCGTCATGCGCCCGCTCGGGAAAAAGTGCGGAAGCCGGCTGCGGTCATTGACGAAAATCCCTTCGCCGCCAAGGCCACATGAGTTCGCCCGGAGCCAACACGCCCTTCATCGCCATCGCTTGCGGCGGAACGGGCGGGCATCTGTTTCCGGGGCTGGCGGTCGCGGAACAACTGCAAAAGCGCGGCTGTACCGTGGGCCTGCTCATTTCGCCCAAGGACGTGGACCAGGAAGCCGTGAAATCCGCTTTGGAGCGCCGAGCACCGTCTCGGCGTGAATCGGACAATTCGCAGCGTGCCGAGCTGGTGCTCGGCGCTCCAATGGAAGTCTTCACGCTGCCGGCGGTCGGACTGCAAAATCGGAATTATTTCTCCTTCGCCGGCAGTTTTGTAAAATCGCTGTTCGCCGCGAAAAAAATCTTCCGCCAGCGCCGGCCCGCCGCCGTGCTCGCCATGGGCGGATTCACCAGCGCGCCGCCGGTCTGGGCGGGAAAGGATTTTGGCGCGAAAACGTTTCTCCACGAATCGAACACGATTCCCGGCCGGGCCAATCGTCTTCTCGCGCGGTATGTGGATGAGGCGTTTGTCGGCTTTCCGTCGGCGGCTGCGCGTCTGCGCGCCCGCAAAGTGACCACAACCGGCACTCCCGTCCGCGCTGGTTTTGTAGCGGCAGGCGTCCCGCCTGCCGTAGAGCCGGGCATCTTGCCCGGCGGACCGGGTTTGGAAATCGCACAATCGTTACAACAATCAGCGTTAAATCCGGGCGGCAAGATGCCGCCCTCCACGGCAGGCGGGACGCCTGCCGCTACTTGCCGCGCCCTGTTCCGGCTTGATCCAAGTCGTCCAACCATTCTGGTGATGGGCGGTAGCCAGGGCGCCAGCGGCCTTAACGACCTGATTTTATCCGCGCTTCCATCGCTCGGCGACCGCGCTTCAGCCTGGCAATGGCTGCATCTTACCGGCCCGAACGACGCGGAAAAAGTGAAAGCGGCCTACGATGCACGCGGTCTCAAGTCCGTGGTCAAACCGTTCCTTGCCGATATGGAATTGGCGCTGGGGGCGGCAACGGCCGCCGTGAGCCGGGCGGGCGCCTCGTCGCTCGCGGAAATCGCCGCCGTGCGCCTGCCGTCGCTGCTGGTTCCCTATCCCGCCGCCGCGGACAATCATCAATTTTATAACGCGCAAGCTTTTGAAACGACCGGTGCGGCGCGGTTGCTCGAACAAAAAATCGCGGCCCCGGAGAAAGTTGCCGCCTTGCTGCGCGAACTGGTCGAAGACGCAGCCGCCCGCGCAAATATTCAAGCCGCGCTGGCGCAATGGCACGCGCCGAAGGCGGCGGAACAGATTGCGGACATCATTCTGAACGCATGTTGGAGTTCAAGCTTTAGCTTGCCGGCGGAAGACAGGCTAAAGCCTGAACTCCAACAAACCCGCGGGCAAAGCTGCCCGCGCTCCGATGCGGTTGAACAGCAGAATCATTCCGCCGCATAAGCGCCATTTTGGAACGACCGATGAAAGCTGGAGCAAAAGTTGCCGACGAACTTGCTGAACGCGTTTCGCACGCGACGACGATCCACCGGAATGAATCGCTGGCCAAGCACACGACGTTGCGCGTTGGCGGTCCGGCGGATGTTTATGTTGAACCGGCGTCGGAAGAGGATTTGGCGGGCGTTCTGGCGTTTTGCAACGAGCGCGAACTGCCTTTTTTCGTGATGGGCCGCGGCTCGAACCTGCTCGTGCGCGACGGCGGTTTTCGCGGCGTGGTGATTTGCCTGGCGCACGCGGGTTTCAGCCGCATCGAAATTGACGGTGAACGGTTGCGCTGCGGCGCGGGGGCAAAATTGAAAACCGTGGCGGTCGAGGCTAGGCGAAACGGTTTGAGCGGTGTGGAATTTCTCGAAGGCATTCCCGGCAGCGTCGGCGGCGCGTTGCGCATGAATGCGGGCGCGATGGGCGGCGCGATCTTTGATGCCGTCGAGTCGGTGCGCCTGATGGATTTTGCCGGCCAGGTGCGCGAACTCACGCCGAAGGAGATGTCGGTGGAATATCGCAGTTGCGGCGTCTTGAAAACAAACATTGCGCTGGGCGTCGTGTTCGAATGCCGGCCCGCGCCGCGCGGGGAAATCGAGCGGCGCATGAGGATGTTCAATGAAAAGCGCTGGGAATCGCAGCCCGCCGCGCCGAGCGCCGGCTGCACGTTCAAAAATCCGCCGACGGTTCCGGCGGGTAAATTGATTGACGAACTGGGATTGAAAGGCACACGCGTCGGCGGGGCGGTGGTATCCGCCGAGCACGGCAATTTCATTGTGAATGACGGCAAGGCCACGGCGCGCGACGTTCTGGAATTGATTGCGATTCTTCAGGCGCGGGCCAAAGAAGCGCGCGGAATCGAATTGCAGACGGAAGTTGAAATCATCGGCGAGGAAATCTGATGAAAAATCCAACCACTAAACAAAAGCTTCGTGCCGTATTTAAAGCTGCACTTTTTGGGACCGCTTTATCTTTAGGATTTTCTTTCTATGTCCAACATTATTTTGAAGGCACAACTGATTTTGCTTTGGATCTGCTTTTTATGATTCCAACTACTATTTTATCGAATATTCTTGGACTTGAGACGCCAAAATGGGGGAGTTTGGTAAACTCATTCGCATTTATGGTCATTGCAAACGGTTTGCTTGTCACATTTATCTTCGTCGTTTTTGCATTTTTCTGGCAATTCGTCGTGAAAGGTCACAGTAAAAATCAAACCACTGGAATTGAATGATTGAGCGGGGATTTTGTTGACATCCAAAATGGTTGCGTTATGGTTGCGGCATGATAACGATCACCATCAAGGGCATTTCGAAGGAAGCGCACCGCGAACTGAAACGGCGCGCGGTGACGCACGGGCGCAGCTTGAACACCGAGGCGATCGCCGTGCTGGAATCCAGCGTCCGCAGCACGCCGGTGGACACGCAGGCATTGCTCGCGCGGGTGCGGGCAAGACGGGACACCATGAAATTCAAAGGCAAGCCGTTGGACATCACGAAACTTATACGTCAAGACCGTGATAGTCACTGACACCAATTTGATCGCGTATTTCGCCGTCCGCGATGCGAATTCGGAACTGGCGGATGCAGTTTTTGAAACCGACCCAGTTTGGGGCGCGCCTTTGTTGTGGCGGTCGGAATTGCGAAGTACGCTGATAAAATTCATTCGATACGCGGGCATGAGTCTGGAAGCGGCGTTGGTGGCATTGCGTTCGGCGGAGGAAGCGATCGGCGGTCGCGAATACAGCGTATCGTCTGAACGAATTTTGGAACTTGCGGTGCAAACGGGTTGCACGGCTTACGACTGTGAATACGTCGCATTGGCCCAAGAATTGGGTGTGCCGCTGGTGACGGCGGACAAGCAGATTTTGCGCGCGTTTCCAAAAACCGCCGTGTCGCTGGAAACATTTGCGAAGAAGAAAAAATGAGCCGGAAACTGAACATCGCCGTGATGCTGGGCGGCCCGAGCGCCGAGCGCGAGGTGTCGCTGCGTTCCGGCGCGGCGGTGGCCAAAGCGCTGCGGTCGCTCGGCCATGACGTGACGGAAGTTGATCCGAAAGACGGCCAATTTGATTTACCGCCCAAAACCGACGTGGTTTTTCTCGCGCTGCACGGGACGTACGGCGAGGACGGCACGGTGCAGCGGCGATTGGACGAACTCGGCGCGCTTTACACCGGCTGTGACGCCGAAGGGAGCCGCATTGCGTTCGACAAGGTGCTGACGAAGCAACGCTGTGTTAAAGCCGGGGTTCCAACGGCGAAGTTTTTGGTTTTGAATTCAGAAAAAGCTCCGCTGCCAAAGGGCTGGCAGCCGCCGCTGGTGGTGAAGCCGGTGCGGCAGGGTTCAAGCGTCGGGTTGCAATTCGTCGAGCGTGGCGAGGACTGGCAAACGGCGCTGACGGAAGCCTTGAAATTCGATTCAGAGGTTTTGATTGAAGAAAAAATTGCAGGCCGTGAAACCACCGTCGGCATTTTGGGCGGCGAGCCGCTGCCGGTGGTGGAAGTCCGGCCCAAAACCGGCGGTTACGATTACAAAAACAAGTACACGGCGGGCTGCACGGAATATTTTTGCCCGGCGGAATTTGATTCGGCGACGACAAAGCGGATTCAAGCGGCGGCGTTCGGCGCCTTTCAGGCGATTGGCGGACGCGATTACGCGCGGGTGGACGTGATGGTGCGCGCCGGCGGCGAGCCGGTGGTGCTGGAAGTGAACACGCTGCCGGGCATGACGGAGACGAGTTTGCTGCCGAAGGCAGCGGCGGCGGCGGGATTGAATTACGCGCAGCTCTGCCAGCGCATGGTGGATTTGGCACTGGAACGGAAACTGGTGACGGTGTAGCCGCGTTCGTGAGAACGCGGTTCGTTGGATGATTTTATCCGCGCTTTTACAAGCGCGGCCACGGAAAATGGCTATGTGGTTTAGGCGCGAACATAAAAACCGGCGGTTGCATCGCGGGCACGTCCTGGACGTGAAGCTGCGTTCCGACCAGGTGCGCGCGACGCGCACGCGCCTGGCGGCGCTGTCGGTGGGCATCCTGTTCGGCACGGTGTTCGGGCTTTATCTGCTCTGGCGCACGGGCGAGTGGGCGCTGGACAAATTCGTCTATGAAAACTCCGAGTTTGCGATCCAGCACGTTGAGGTGAAAACCGATGGCATGATTGCGCCGGACCAGTTACGCCAGTGGTCAAAGGTGAAGCTCGGCGATAATTTAATTGCGCTCGATTTGGCGGCGGTGAAACGGAATCTGGAGCTGGTTTCGACGATCGGTTCCGTCTCCGTCGAGCGCGTCCTGCCGCGCACCCTGAAAATCAACGTGACGGAGCGCGATCCGATGGCGCAGGTGAATATCCCGCGCGCCGACGCGTCCGGTGGCATTGCGGTGGCGGTGTTTCAGCTCGACGCGGACGGCTATGTGATGCAGCCGCTGGATCCGCGTTTATGCGTGGTTCCGCTGGCGCAGGTGGGCGGCCAGTTGCCGGTGATTGCGGGGTTGAACGTGTATCAATTGCAGCCGGGCCATCGCGTCGAATCGCCGCAGGTGCAGGCAGCGCTGGCATTGATCGGCGCGTTTGATCATTCGCCGATGGCCGGGCTGGTGGATTTGCGGCGCATTGACGTGTCCCTGCCGGGAGTCGTGGTCGCGACGACGGGGCAGGGGAGCGAAATAACTTTTGGTTTGAATAATTTGGAGCAACAATTGCGGCGCTGGCGCGAAATTTACGATTTGGGACAGCGCATGAACCAGGCAGTGGCGTCGCTCAATCTGGCGGTTTCCAACAATGTTCCAGTTCACTGGATGGAAGCCGTCGCCGCGCCGTCCGCATCTCCCAAGGCAGTCAACCCCGCCCACCCCCGGAGGAAAAATGTTTGATGATTCATCCCTCATCGTCGGTTTGGAAATCGGCACGTCCAAGGTCTGCGCCGTCGTCGGCGAGCGCAACGCCGACGGCTCGCTGAACATCATCGGCCTTGGCCAGGCGCGCTCGCGCGGCGTGCGCAAGGGCGAGGTCGTGGACACGACGCAAGCCGAGGAGGACGTGCGCAACGCCATCGTCGAGGCCGAACAGATGGCCGACGTGGAAATCCGGAATGTTTATCTCGGGGTCACCGGCGCGCACATTCGCGGTTTCAACAATCGCGGCGTACATCCGGTGGTATCCGCCGACCGCGAAATCTCCGAAGACGACGTGCAGGACGTGGTCAAGAACGCGAAGGCCATCAATTTGCCGACGGAAAACAACATTGTTCACGCCATCCGCCAGCATTTTTTTATTGATGGCCAGGACGGCGTCACGGATCCCGTGGGGATGCTGGGGGCGCGGTTGGAAGTGGACATGCACGTTGTTCACGGCCATACGAACCGGCTCCAGAACGCCATTCGCCTCGTCAAAGGTTTGCAGTTGGAAGTGGATGACGTTGTTTTCAACGGCCTCGCGTCGTCGCTGGCGCTCCTGTCCAACGAACAAAAGGAACTTGGCGCACTGGTCATGGACATCGGTGGCGGCACGACCGATTACGTCGTCTATGCCAATGGCGTCATCCGGCACACGGGCGTTCTGGCAATTGGCGGAGACCACGTCTCCAACGACCTGGCTTATGGCCTGAAGGTGCCCTTGAGCCGCGCCGAAAAACTCAAGCGCGAATATGGCTCGGCGCTGGTGGACGAGGAAATCAAGGGCCAGACCATCACCATTATGAACGATCTCGGCCTGCCGTTGAAAACGGTCAATGTCGAACATTTGCGCCGCATCATGTCGCTGCGGCTCGAGGAAATCTTCCAACTGGTGGCGCAGGATCTGGAGCAGGCCGGGCTGTCCGATTATCTGCGCGCCGGGGTGGTTCTCTGCGGCGGTTGCGCGCGGGTTCCGCAGATCGCGCCGCTCGCCGAGAAGGTGATGCAAATGCCGGTGTTGCTCGGCCAGACCAATTCCGTCAGCGGCCTGAAATCCGCGCTCGACCAGCCGGAATTCGTCAGCGCCATCGGCCTGGTCAAATTTGGCTCGTTCAAAACCCGCAAGCGCGAGGGCCGGCCGTCGCTGGCGCAGGGAATCAAGAGCACCATCACCAGTTTTTGGCGCCGGTCATAACCCCAATGCCTAATTTCTAAATCCGAATGACTAAAGAATTCCCAATGACTCAATTCCGAAACCGTCCAGCACGCTTCTGCTGTCATTGGTCATTTGGACTTGGTTATTCGTTAGTTATTAGGGCTTCGTCATTCGTCATTGAAAGACAACCATGAATTCCAAAACTGAAACTCCCAAAGAGGCGCTCGAATCAATTCAGGCGCGTACGATCAAGATCATTGGCGTGGGCAGCGCCGGCATCGCCATGCTCGATCTGTTGAACGGCGCGGATTTTGCGGAAGCGGGTTTGGTGGCGCTCAACACCGACGCGCCCGCGCTTGCGGCGTCGTCCGCCGCCGTCAAAATCCAGCTCGAAACGAGATTGTTGCGCGGCCTGGGCACGGGCGGCGACCCGGAACGCGGCGGCGCGATTGCCGAGGAACAATTTGCCACGCTCAAATCCGCGTGCGAAGGCGCGGATGTGGTGTTTGTGCTGGCCGGCCTGGGCGGCGGGGCGGGCAGCGGCATCAGCCCCGTGCTCGCGCGCGCGGCGAAGGAAGCGGGCGCGCTGGTGCTGGGATTTGTGACCCTGCCGTTTGCGTGCGAAGGCAACCGCCGCCAGCAACAGGCGCAGTCGGGACTCGACCAGCTCAAGGCCGTTGCCGACGGCGTCATCTGCCTGCCGTGCGAGAAAATCTTCAAGTTGATTGACGAGAACACCAGCGTGCTGGATACGTTCCGCATCACCGATGGTTTGCTGGTTGAAAGCGTGCGGGGCGTCTGGCGTTTGCTCACCCGGCCGGGGTTGATTCAGATTCATTTCAACGATTTATGCGCCCTGGTTCGCGACCGCCATTCCGAAAGCGTGTTTGCCACTGTGGAAGCCACCGGTCCGGCGCGCGCGCGCGAGGTCGTGGATAAATTGATTGCGCATCCGCTGCTTGACGAAGGCCGGGCGCTGGCCGAGTCCGGCGCGATGCTGGTGAGCCTGATGGCCGGAAAGGATTTGACGATGGCCGAGGTGAATCGCGTGATGGAACAAATCGGGCGTCATTGCGAACGCGCGCAAATCATCATGGGCGCGGCCGTGGACGAAACGTTGAAAAACCGCCTGTCCGTGACGGTCATTGCGGCCAAGGACAATCCGGTGGCCATGGAATTGCCTCCGCTGGGAGGGGCCGGTGATTCATCCGAAACCATGACGGCGCGGGGCCTGACCGCGCGGCCGGGTTCGCGCTGCGGTTCGCCGTCAGCGGGATTGACGCCGGAACAGCGCGAACAAATCCTGACCCAGCGGACGGGTGGCCGCGGGCGGAAAGGCGGTTCCAAGCTGCGCCAGGGGCAATTGCCACTGGCCATCATTACCAAGGGACGCTTCGACAAGAGCGAGCCGACGATCCACAAGGGTGAAGACCTTGACATCCCGACCTATGTCCGCCGCGGTGTGGCGTTGAATTAGGGAGTCCTGCCTGATGGCAGGGTGCGCAACGGAGTGTTGAATAAGGAAGCCAGGAATGCAGGAGAAAAGCCGGTTCATGGTTTCATGGATTCCTGATTGAAAGAAAATGTGGTGCGCCTGGGAGTGACACGCCTTGCCAAAGTTCTCACCCGGCCTTTCCTGTTTCAGTAATTCTTCGACCACGCAGTCAGCGTGTTGTCGGTGTCAAAGGTTAATTGCAGCATCTGGTTGTTGTAGCTGTTTCCGGCGGTTTGGCCCGCGCCGAAGTCGTTGTTGCCATAATAGGACATGCCGCTATTGAAGCGGGGGCCGAGCGGGGGCTGGACAAACCATTTGCACACGAGTTTGCCATCGCTGAGCCTGGCCTGCCGGGCCGGCGGGCCGAGTTCGGCCACGGTCTGGTAATAGGTGTAATTCCCGATGCGGGAGTTCCAATCAACCGGTGGTATGGTTACACAGCCGGCCAGAAACGCAACTGCCAGGGCCAGAATGACCGGCAATGAAAATCTCATGGCGGGTCTCATTGTCATAGTAATAGTTTAGCAGAACATATGCCACCTGCAATGGTCTCCTTTGGATTTATGTTTTTGACCAGCAATCAAAGAGCCGCCGATTGACGGTTACAATCCTGGGAGCGCTGGCGTCTCGCCGGCGTGTTTCAAATCAAACCTTTCCCCATTCCACTGGCCGGCGGGACGCCGGCGCTCCCAGGGCGGTGCCCGGCACTCGATTAACAAAAAACCTTCCCCCCACCGTGTGAGGGGAAGGCTGAGAGTTGCTTCCGACCGGGCCGGAAATCAATTTTGGCAACGGCCGGACGCCGTTGCCTTTTGAATTCCTACCAGGACAGGCTCAAGCCACCGGAGATGGCCTGGGAATTGAGTTGTGAATTCAGGCTGGCGTCATAGTTCACAAACCCCTGGATCGCCTTGTTGAACGCCACCGTCAGGCCGGCGCCCAATACTCCGCTGTCGGCGCCCAGTTCCACGCCGCGAACGGTAAAGTCGCCGCTGCCGCCAACAAAACGGGCATTCAAATCGGCGTAGCGATCCGCGAATTCATGTTCCCAACCCGCGCGCAACGCCGGAATGAATTGCACGCCGTCCTTCTTGCCGAACTGCGCGGCCAGCCTCACGCCCAAGACGGAGCGAACACTGTCCATTGTCACGTTATTCACGTGCAGGCCATAATTATTGCCATCGCCCGCGGCGCCGGTTTCGTTGAACGAATCCTGTGACAGGTGCGAGTAGTTGATTCCGATGGTGGGTTCAACCGTCAGCCAGTCGAATGCAAAGGCGTACCCGCCTTCGGCAGACACTGAAAAGACGCCGCCATTGTATTTGCCGTCCGCTTCCTGATGGATGTCTCCCACGTTGATTTGCCGTTTCGTGTCTGTCTGGAGGAAACCGTAACTGAAGATGCCGTCCAGATGCCACGGGCCTTTGACATAACCGCCGTAGCCGCCGATTTGGAAGGCGTCCACTTTCCCGTTTGCGCCCGGTCCGCCGACATCCGCGTTGTTCTGCGAGTAGCCCAGGGCCAGACCCAACAGCAGTTCCGGAGTCAGGTGATAGTCCAATCCGCCGCTCATGCCGCTGATGGTGTAGTCGCCGCCGATGGCGTTGCCATCGTTTTTCAAGTCCCCGAACGAGCCGAAGCCCTGGAGCCAGATTTCCCACAGGTTGGTGTCCGCCTGCTGCATGGGGGGCATCGTCGTGGAACCGGTGCTGGCCACTTGGATGGTCTTGGTGGCTGAGGCGGATGTGCCGTTTGCGCCACCGGCGCTCATGCGTCCTGTGCGCAGGGCGATTGAATTGTTGAAGGCATCCTGTTGCTGCACATCCAGCATCCCGAGGGTGCCGTGAATTTCACCGCTCAGGCTGTCCAAGGCGGCCCGCGCTGCGGCGCCCGAGGGCATCCAGAACATCTCGCTAACCAGGTTGGTCATGCCAGGTGCCGGCGAATCCAAGATGCCGTCCAGTGCGCCCGCGACGGCATTCTGGTTGTAAGTCTGGGCCACGGTGGTGAATTTTGACCGATGCAGAACCAGATCAACGTTGTTGGTATCAGGATATTCCAACGTGGCGGTGAGAAACAACGAGAAGGTGCTGAGATCGACGCGATCAAACTGTCCGCTGACCCCGTTCGTGGCAGTCAGGATGGTATAGATGTTAGTGGAGCGATAAATCTCTCCGGTGTTGAGTGCCACGTTGACAGGGACGTTGGTTCCGATGGTGGCCCCGCCCAAGACCATGGTCAGGTCGTTGGTATCACGCCATGCGTCCACGTTGTAGGCCGAATTATCGGCAAAATTCAGCGAGCCATTGATGGTCACGATGCCGGGGGAATTGCCCGGGCTCAAAATACCTTGGATATCCACCGTACCGTTGATGACGCCCGAGCCACCCAAGGTTGCGTTGTTAGACACGATCAACTGCGGGGTGTCCAACTCGCCATTGATCCGTAGCGTTCCGTATTCCACGGTGGCGCTGGTGGAGAAGAAGTTGGTGCCGGTCAGGTTCCAGCCCCGGCAGCCCCATGCCTGCACGTCCAAGGTTGCAAAATTGGTAAAGCCGAAATCGTATTGGCCATGTCCCTGAAGGAACGCCGCATCAGTGCCGCCGCCGCCGACAATGTTACCTATGGTTGTCGAGCGGCTTCCAAGCGTTACCGAGTTGCTAAAGCCCTCGGTCGGTACCGCAGCCAATGAAATGGCTGTGCCGTTGCCACCGTAGATGTAGCCGGAATTGACGACAACACCCGGGCCGCCGGAAATTTCCACGCCATAGCCATTATATCCCTCAATGCTCCCACGACGGTTGTTTTCCACAGTGCCGCCATCGCCCATGTAAACGCCGTTCCCGCTGACCAGGGCTGGAGTGGCGCTTGCCACCGTCACCACAGAACTTCCACCGGAGATATCGCCGTCATTGGACACATAACCGGGGTTGCCAATGATCTCCACGCCATTGAAATTTCCACCAATGGTTCCGTGCCGGTCGTTGTCCACGGTGCCGCCGAGGCCCAGGTAAACGCCGTTCCCGCCGACCAGGGCTTGAGTTCCGGCAGAACTCACCACTGGGCCCGAAGAATCCGGAGTAATTACAGGGGCAACGGAGATATCACCGTGATTGTACACATAACCGGTGCTGCCGAGGATCACCACGCCATTGTTATAACCTTCGATGGTTCCATGCCGGCCGTTGACCACCGTGCCGCCGGAACCCATGATAACGCCGTTCCCGACAAGCGGGCTTGGGGCTTGAATAATTGATCCGGCAGAACTCACCACCGGGCTCGAAGAAACCGGAGTAATTGTTGGCACAGCGGAGATATTGCCGTCGTTGGACACATAACCGGTGCCGCCAACGATCACCACGCCATTGTTGCCGCCTGAGATGGTTGGGATATTATTGCCATTATATGCCGAAGCGGTTTCGTAATCATTTCCGTGATGCCGGCTGGCCTGGTTGACCACGGTGCCGCCTTGTTCCAAGCGCACGCCGGCGTTATTGGTGCCAGTGATCACGCCGGAATTTATGACAACAGCGTTTGTGCTGCCGGTAATCAGCACGCCAAAGTCCCCACCCGCAATGCTTGGGATAGTATTTTCATTATATGACGAAGCGGTTTGGGAATCATTTCTCGAATAGTTTCCGTGCCGCTGGCTGGCCTGATTGACTACAATGCCGCCTTCATGCAACCAGACGCCCGCACCGGTGCCGCCTGAAATTGATCCGGAATTGGTTACGAAGCCCAGGCCGCCGAGGATGTTCACGCCAACAATACCACCCTCAATGGTTGGGATATTATTTCCATTAAATTCCGAAGCGGTTGCGTCATCGTTCCCCGAATTGTTTCGGTGATGCTGGCTGGTCTGGTTGACCACGGTGCCGCCTTGTTCCAGGCGAACGCCGGCGTTGTTGGTGCCGATAATCGTGCCGGAATTGATGACCGTGCCTACGTCGCCGGAAATCTGCACGCCATAATCACCGCCCGTGATGGTTGGAATAGTATTTCCACTATACACCGAAGCGGTTTGGGAATCGGTTATGGAAGCAGTTTGGGAATCCATTCCCGAATTGTTTTGGTGATGCCACTCGGTCTGGTTGATCACGGTGCCGCCCTGTTCCAGGCGGACGCCGGCGTTGCTGATGCCGGTAATCGTGCCGGAATTGGTCACGAAGCTGTAAGCGCCGGTGATCTCCACGCCATTGGCACCGCCCTCAATGATCCCTTGACGCTTGTTGACCACGGTGCCGCCGAGATCCATGTAAATGCCATCACGGTTTGCGCCGATGATCGAGCCGCGATTGACCACCGAGCCGGGGGCGCCATACACTTCCACGCCATTAAAATGTCCAGAGATGCTGCCAATGCTTCCGTTGTACACGAAGCCGCCTTGATTCAGATAAACGCCGGCGTCGCCATTGCCATTAATACCACCGTGATTGATCACGATGGCTGGACCGTTGATGTCCACGCCATTTATATCACCACCGATTGACCCGCCTGCCAGGTTGTTTACGACGCCACCGTCATTCAATTCCACGCCGTCGTCACCGTAACCAAAGATAGTGCCGGAATTGGTCACGAAACCCAGGCCACCATTGACGACCACGCCATCACTGGTGCCATGATTGTAAGCGCCATAAATGGTTCCGTTGTTGATCACAACGCCGCCATCATTCAAATTAACGCCGGCATAAGATTCGTCAGAGCCGTCGGTCAGAAGGTTTTTGTCGCTGGATACAATTTGAGTCCAACCGCCAACAATGGTTCCGTTATTGACCACGTAGCCCGGGCCGTTGATGGACGCACCATTGTAATCTCCAAAAATGTAGCCGTTGTTGCTGACACTGCCGGTTTGATCCATGTAAACGCCGTCAGCGCTGTAGCCGATGATGTAGGAGCCGGAGTTGTTGACCACCGAACCGGTGCCGCCGACAATATTCACACCATTACCGCTTCCATAAATGCCGCCACTATTGGTGACACTGCCGCCTTGATTCATGTAAACGCCGTCCATACCGTTCAAGGCCTCAATTGTGCCGGCATTGTTCACAGAGCCGAGACCATCCTGGATATACACGCCAGCGCCACCGGCTTGATAGCTGCCTGTTCCCCAAATGGTGCCTCCAGAGAGATTGTTCACACTGCCGCCTTTTTCGAGGAATATCCCATTGTAGTTGGTGCCCAGAATGAAGCCGCTATTGACCACGCTGCCGGCATCGCCAGCGATGTCAATGCCATCATAGCCGCCATTGATGGCCGCAGTGTTGTTCACGCTGCCGCCTTTGTCGAACTTGACACCCTCGTACTTGCCGTTGAGCGTGCCGTTGTTGATCAGATGCCACGGGCTGGCATAGCCGTGAATGGCGTCATCGTTGGCGAAGCTGTTGTCAATGGTAACGCCTGAATTCACGGTCACGGAATGGACGGCCGGGCCAAAAGTGGCATTCAGATCAACGCCGTTGGTGGAATTCCCGCTAATCACACCCTGACCAAGCCCGGTCAGTGGGTTGGCTGCCAGCAGCGTCAACAACAACAAACCTAACAAACTTAATACACTTTGACGCCACAAGTTCTGTCCGTCACGACGTTCCGTTTTTACGTTTGATTTCATATCCAAGTTTCCTTTTTTTGTTTTAGGTTGAACTGCCGTTTTTTAAATTTTACACGACTGCTGAAATAACAGGCAACTTGCCTGACACTGTGTTTACCGGGTACGACTTGTTTCCTGCGGGGCGAGAGCGAATTACCACGCAATGACTGGCGCTACAATTTATTTTTAAGCGAAAGATGTCAAGTCGAATTTTACGAAAATTTTGCGAAAAATGAGGCCGTTTTGCATGCGCCACGACGGTGAAAACCGGTTCCCATTCGGCCCTCAGGCGGGGAGGATTGGCCTGGGCACGGGATATGAACATCGTTGACATGGAGGGCACTGCCACCGATCTGTAGCGGTAGGCATCCTGCCTGCCGTATCCGGCGGCATCTTGCCGCCAGGCCACAAAACCGAACCTGCGTCATGACCTCGCTTCCGCCTCCGACCACCCGGCTGGAAGCCGGATGATACGGCAGCCAGGGATGGCTGCCGTTACGGGCGCATTGCCCTCGAACGCGCCCGACCACGCAATCTGCCTGCCGTCCGGCTTGCGGTTCTGCGGGTTGCGGGCCACACTGCAAATATATATATGACCATTCCCGGACAATCGAGGCAACGGATGGGAAGTTTGCAACTTGCCATTGGCATTCTGCTGTGCGGGATGGCGGGTGCGTTCACCGTCTTTGGCACCCCAATCGCCCGCGCAGCCGACCGGGTCGTTTCGCTGGCGGGTGAATGGCGGTTCCTTCGCGGCGAGCCCAAGCCGGGCGACCATCCAGGGCCGCTGCCGCCGTTGAATTTTTCCGACACCATCCATCTGCCGGGCACAACCGATACGAACCAAAAGGGTCCCGCCAATGATGATCGCTCGACGTACGGGCTGACCCAACCGTATCGTTTCGAAGGAACGTGCTGGTACGAACGTGACATTACCATACCGGACCAGTGGCTGGGCAAACGGGTGACCTTGTTCCTGGAGCGCACGAAATACACCCAAGTCTGGCTGGATGGCCGGCCGATGGGCGAGAGTCCGATTCTCTGCACGCCGCAGGAGTACAATCTGGGCCGCCATCTGTCGCCCGGCCCGCACAAGCTCACCATCGCGGTGGACAACAAACGCCTGCCAGTCAGGGCCGATGCCCATCAGTGGTCGGGCAATACGCAGGGCAACTGGAACGGCATCATCGGCCGGATCGAATTACGGGCAACCGATTTGGTGTGGCTGGATGACGTGCAAGTATATCCCGCCTCGGCCAGCCGCCAGATCACGGTCAAGGTGCGGCTGGGCGACGTCACGCAATCCGCGGGTGAAGGCTTGATCACGATCAGCGCCAGGGGCGAGGGCGTGGTTTCCAATGCGACACAGACGACCGAGGTTCAATGGCCGGCCGGCGGAACCAACACCGAGGTCCAACTGTCGCTGGGGCCTGACGCGGCCCTCTGGGATGAGTTTCACCCGGCCTTGCATGAATTGACGGTTCACCTCAGCGGCACCGGCATGGAGGACGAGCAGCGCGTCAGTTTCGGCCTGCGGGATTTTGCCACCCGCGACCGGCAGTTTACCATCAATGGCCGGACCACGTTTCTTCGCGGCAAACACGACGCGTGCGTTTTCCCGCTTACCGGCCATCCGCCGATGGAGGTTGACGGCTGGCTCAAGTATTTTCGCACCTGCCAGAGCTACGGCATCAACCATATCCGATTTCACACCTGGACGCCGCCCGAAGCCGCCTTTGCCGCCGCCGACCAGTTGGGCATTTACCTCCAGCCGGAACTGCCGTTCTGGGGCGACTTCAAAGAGAGCGTGAAGAGGGCCTTGAAGCCCGAAGCTGAACAAATTCTGGTCCGGCTGGGCAACCATCCGTCATTCGTGATGTTCTCGATGGGCAACGAGCACTGGGGCGGACGCGAAGTTGTGAGGACGCTCGTTGCCGAACTGCGGGCGCTGGACTCGCGGCATTTGTATGTCCGGGGCACGTCCGCGTTCTCGTCCGAGTCCCGGCAACCGGCGGGTGACGATTATCTGGTCACGAGCGCGGTGAAGCGGGGCACGAATGGTTCCTTGCGCCAGGTTCGCGGCTCCAACGCCGGAAAGGAGCCGGGTCATGTCCAGACCGGTCCGGCCAATACGATGACGGATTATGCGGAAGCCATTGCCGGCGCTCCGGGTCCGGTGGTGAGTCACGAAGTGGGCCAGTATACCGTATTCCCGGATTTTCGGGAAATCGCGAAGTACACCGGCGTGTCCCGGGCTTACAACCTGGAGCAATATCGCAAAAAACTCGCCGCGGCCGGAATGCTGGACCAGGACGCCGACTTTGCCCGCGCCTCGGGGGCGCTGGCGGCGCTGTGCTACCGCGAGGAAATCGAATCTTGTTTGAGGACGCCGCATCATGGCGGGTTTGTGCTGCTCGATTTGCAGGATTTCCCCGGCCAGGGCACGGCGTTGGTCGGCATGCTGGACGCATTCATGGATTCCAAGGGGATCATCACACCGGAACAATGGCGGCAGTTTTGCGCCCCGACCGTGCTGCTGGCGAAATTCCGGAAGTACACGTGGACGGGAGACGAAATATTTAACGCTGACATCGAGGTTGCCCACTACGGCGAGCAGGACCTGCCCAACACAAAGTTGAACTGGATATTGAAGGATGCCAAAGGCCGGATACTGACTTCGGGCGAGCTGCCGGCAACCGGTAGCCAACAGGGCGGTGTGCGACCGATTGGCGATCTGGCCATTCCGCTGGCCAGCTTGACCAACCTGGCAACTCCCGCTCAATTGCAGCTCGAACTTTCGCTGGCGGGAACGCCGGTCACGACGAGCTATCCGTTATGGGTCTATCCTTCGAGCGTTGACACTGCGCCGCCATCGGGAGTGAAAGTGGCGCGGTCGTTCGATGCCGCCGCCCGGAACGCGCTGGCGGCGGGTGAGCGGGTGGTGCTCGTGTGCGATGGCCGCCGGCCCCTGGCCTGTACCGTGGGCGGCGGGTTCGCGTCCGATTTCTGGAACTTTCAATTCTTCCACGAAAAACCCGGCACGATGGGCATTTTGTGCGACCCGGCCAGTCCGGCGCTGGCGCAGTTTCCGACCGAATTGCATTCCGACTGGCAGTGGTTCCAACTGACCCTGCACGCCCAGCCGTTGATTCTGGACACGCTGCTGCCGGCCGGCGACCGCCCGATTGTTCAGGTGATTGACAACTACAACCGGGACCACAAGCTCGGCTTGGTCTTCGAAGCCAGGGTCGGTCCGGGACGGCTGCTGGTGTGCGCCGCCGACCTGCAGACCCTGGGTGCGGAGCGCCCGGAAGCGCGCCAACTGCTCGCCAGTCTTCTCGCCTATGCCGGGTCGGACCGGTTCGATCCGCAGACGGCCATGCCGGTTGAAGCATTGCGTGAACTGTTCCGCGCGACCATCCCGATGGCCGGCTGCACGGCGACGGCTTCCTCCTTTGAGGAGAGCTGGCAAAACTTCACACCGCCGCAACTGATTGACGGAAATGAATACCGGGGCTGGCATGCCGACCCGCATGCGTCCAGCAATTCCTGGTGCCAGGTGACATTTCCGAAACCAACCGATCTGCATGACTGCGAAATCCTTTGGGACGAAGACAAGCCCGGATACAAATATATCGTTGAAGGTTCGACCGACGGAACTCATTGGGAAACGCTTTGTGACGAGCGCAAAAACACATTCCGCGAAGCCCGGCATCGGCTGGCGTTCACCGCGGCGGGCGTGCGGTTCGTCCGCATCACGATCTCGGCTGTGCCGTACGATCATGCGCCCGCCATCAACGAGGTGCGCTTCTACGCCGCGGAGTGAGTGCGCCCCAATCCATATTTGACATGGAGGCGGCGAATGGCAAATTTGTCTGTAACAAAAATCAATTAACTGAATAACCAAAAACGATTATGGCCATTCCAACCGGATCGAAAGCTCCCGACTTCAACCTCAAATCCAAACAGGCTTCCGGTGTCGTGGACGTGAAGCTCAGCAACAACTTCGGCAAGAAAAACACCGTGGTGCTGTTTTTCCCATTGGCGTTCACGGGTGTCTGCACGGCCGAAATGTGCGACGTCACCGCCGGTCTGTCGGCCTATTCCGGCATGAACGCCGATGTCATCGCCATCAGCGTGGACAGTCCGTTCGCCCAGGAAGCCTGGGCCAAGCAGAATAAAATCGGCATCACGCTGGCCAGCGACCTGAACAAGACCACCGCCAAGGCTTATGGCGTGTTGCTCGATGACCTCATGGGATTCGGCTCCGCCTCGGCGCGCGCGGCGTTCGTGATTGATAAAAACGGCGTGGTGCAATACAGCGAACAGACGCCGACGCCAAAAGACCTGCCGAATTTTGATGCCATCAAGGCGGCGCTGGCCAAATTAAAATAAGAGAAGCGAGAATGGAGAATAGAGGATGGAAGATGGCCGGGCAGTCCAACTGTCTTTGCACCATCTTCTATCGTCAATCTTCCATCTTCGTTG
>Ga0182027_10005115_pt1 | contig 20047 bp, 28 predicted proteins | sample 712E1DmetaG_FD_121300 | JGI IMG/M metagenome (GOLD analysis project Ga0182027, IMG submission 121300) | Permafrost microbial communities from Stordalen Mire, Sweden - 712E1D metaG (Illumina Assembly) | ecosystem: Environmental > Terrestrial > Soil > Wetlands > Permafrost | place: Sweden...
ACAACATCCCCAACATTCAACTGATAAGAAGGAATGTTAATTCTCTTTCCATTAACTAGGATATGCCTATGTGTTACGAATTGTCGAGCCTGTGACAACGTTTTTGCTAAATTTAATCTATAAACCACATTATCTAATCTTGTTTCGAGTAACTGTAACATTTTTAATCCAGTATTACCGGTTGCCTTAGTAGCTATCTCATAGTTACTTCTAAACTGCTTTTCCATTAAACCATATGTTCTTTTCACTTTTTGCTTCTCTCTAAACTGAATGCCATAATCTGAAGGTCTTCTTTTAGTAGTTGGATGTTGGCCAGGTAGAGTTGGCCTCTTCCTCCATTGATCATCCCCAAAGACACTAAAATTTTCTCTTCTAGAGATTTTCCATTTTGGTCCTGTATATCTTGCCATTTAACTTAAACTATAAAATTAACTATGCTCTAGGCTTTTTCCTAGGCGTTACTCCACCATGAGGAATGGGTGTGAAATCAGATAAAGATGTTATCCTTAGACCTGCTTGTCTCAAACCTTTTACAGCGGCTTGTCTCCCCATACCTGCCCCTTTGATTATAACAATGGCTTCCTTAACACCATTCTTTTGAGCTTTATTCACTGCCTCTTCTGCAGCTTTTGTCGCTGCATAAGCTGTACTTTTCTTTGATCCCTTAAAACCAACATTCCCTGGGCTTGACCAAGCTAGTACATTGCCCTCATAATCAGCTACAGAAACAATTGTATTGTTATATGAGGAATTAATAATTATTTTTACCTTTTGCACTTGAACTTTCTTTTTCTTTTTTTCTACTGATTGTGTAGATTGTTTTTCTGTTTTTGTGTTAGCCACTAATGTAGTTTTATTAAATATAGTTTAAGTCTTTTCAAGTTTTCGTTTTAATCCGCCGATTGCAATATTCTTACCTTTTCGTGTGACTGCATTTGTCCTTGTATTCTGACCACGTACGGGTAATCCTAATTTGTGCCTTGTCCCTCTGTATGACTTTATATCCTTTAATCGTTTTATATCTCTAAATATTTTTTGCCTGAGATCACCCTCTATCATATAGTTCTTTATCTCGTTTTGTAATCTTTGAATTTCAGTTTCAGATAGATCATTGACTCTAGTATTTGTGTCAATATTTGTGATTTTAAGAATTTTTGTAGATAAAGTTGGACCAATACCAAATATGTATCTTAGTCCTATTTCTATCCTTTTTTTTGGCGGTAAATCCACTCCAGCTATTCTAGCCATTAAATTTTATTAACAATTAACCTTGACGTTGTTTATGCCTAGGATTTCGTTTGCAATAAACATAAATAACTTTTTTACCTCTGTTATTCCTTCTTGTAACTAAATAACAATACTCGCATCTTTTTTTTACAGCAGCTTTGACTTTCATTTTAGTAACGATAAATTATTCTACCTTTATTTAAATCATAAGCCGAAATTTCCATCTCGACTTCGTCACCCACCTGTAATTTAATATAATGCATCCGCATTTTACCTGAAATATAAGCTAAAACATCATGCTCATCACCCATTACGTTTATACTTACTTTAAATTTAGTACCTGGTAAGGTCTCTTTAACCTTTCCTCTGACTTTAAATATTTTATTTTCTTCGGCCATAAATTTGAGCAATAACAACAATATTCCAGTACAGGCTGAAACACTCCAGTCATTATATCAAATGATTTTCTATCATACAACAATAATTATTTAAATTTATCATAACTTTTTGAAACTGAAACTGACTTCATTTGTCGTATCGTATCAATAACCACTCCTACAACAATTAAAATACTCGTACCACCAATTCCACGCATAATACTCAAATTCGCTCCTTGAGGCATCAATCTTACGATACTTGGAATCAAGGCAACCACAGCAAGAAAAATACTTCCTATAAAAGTCAACCTGATTAATATAAACGTAATGAAATTTTCGGTTTCCTTCCCTGGTCTAATCCCTGGAATAAATCCCGCACTTTTCTTAAGATTATCAGCTGTTTCAGATGGTTTAAAAGTTACAAAAGTGTAGAAATAAGTGAAGACTATGATAAGAATAAAATATAGTGCTTCATAATAAAATATGTCTAATGCACCTTTTGATGCACCATAGTTGAAAAATGAATTACTAATTGCATTTCCAATTTTATATATAATCCCATTTTTATCCTGGCTTATCATAAGCGAAGCAATCATTTGTGGGAAAGAGAGAAGTGCTGATGCAAATATTACTGGCATGACTCCAGCTTGATTTATCTTTAATGGTAAGTAACTACTATTACCAGCCTGCGTACTTCTAACTCTATTCGCATATTGAATAACAATCTTCCGAGTGGCTTCGGTAACGTAAACTATTCCCCAGACGAGAAGTATAACCCCTATTATAACCACATAAATTAATAGGAAATTTTGATTAATCAATACATTCCAATTTCCCTGAAATAATAATGATAAGTCTCCTGAAGTAAATTTAAAATCAGATGCCACTAAAGAAGGCATAATTGATAATATTCCGACTGCAATGACAATTGACGATCCGTTACCTATACCGTGCTCAGTTATTAACTCAGAAAGCCACATCAATATCATGCTACCTGCGGTTAATGCAGCTACCATCGTGATTATGTCTAATGTCGTTACTTTTGCCATTAAACCTGCTAATTGAGGATAATTTTGTGCAGTTGTCTTTAAAACGCTATAAATAACCAAAGATTGAATTATATTTAATGGTACTGCTAGAATTCTCGTATATTGATTTAAAATTCTCCTCCCTCTTTCGCCTTCTTTTGATAATTCTTCAAATTTTGGGATTACAGTCTGTAAAAGCTGAATAGCTACTGAAGCATTTATATATGCTCCCAGACCTATAGAAACGACAGACGGATTATCTAATCTTCCCCCTGTAATCACAGTAAATATATTACTTAATGGATTTTGTCCAAAAATGCTATTAAATATCTGAACATTTATCCCAGGTAATGGAATATAAGCTAAAAGTCTAAAGACACATAGCATTGCGATGGTAAATAGTATCTTGTTACGTAACTCCTTATTTCTAAGAATACCAGCTAAAGATAACCCTTTGTCGGCTTTACTAATTTTTTGATTTAATTTGTTTTTTGATCTAGAAACTAACCTCTTGGGGTACTCGATTAAATTTTTTATTTTTGAGGTGATGGCTGGCATTTCATTGTACCTTACCGCCCTGCTTTTCAATTACTTCTTTTGCAGGAGCTGATACTTTAATACCTTTAAAATTCAGCTTTTTAGTTAAGTTGCCTTTATTTACTATTTTTACTGACTTACTTGAGGCTTTAATTAAATTGTTTAATCTCAAAAACTTTATATCGATCAAATCTGTCTCAGGTAAACTATTAATATCATTAAATGTTAAGGTTGCATTTCCTTCTTTTTGTTTTAAATGCCCTCGTTTAAAGCCTTTCTTTTTAGGTATTCTTCTCGAAAGTGGCATTTGGCCGCCTTCAAAGCCTGGTCGTGGTTCTTTGTAACCTGATCTAGTTTTGTGACCTTTTATGCCTTTTCCGACAGTATGACCACCTTTCCCCGATCCAATTCCTCTACCAACCCGTTTTGATTTGTTTTTTGCAATTGATTTCAAATTTTCTAACATGAATTTTTTGTTAATCTTTTAATTTTGTTAATGCCTCAAATGCAGCATACGCATTGGTTATTTTATTTGAACATCCTAAAACTTTAGAAAGAATATCCTTGATTCCAGCGACTTCAAAGACGGCCCTCAAAGGTCCTGATGCTATTACACCAGTTCCAGGAGCTGCTGGTTTTATAAAAACTTTTGCAGCACCTTTTTTATATAGCACCTCGTGTGCAATTGTATTACCTTTTAATTTAATAAATTTCATATTTCTTTTTGCTTGGTTTACAGCTTTTCCCTCAGCACTTATTACATCAGACCCTTTACCCAAACCTAAACCCACCTTACCTTTTCTATCACCAACAACTAAAAATACGCTTAATCTCATTCTTTTTCCGCCAGAATATGTTTTAGATACTCTTCTAATAGAAATAATTTTCTTCTCAAATTCGCTTTGTTGATCACGTGGCCCACCTTTTCTAAATGAAGGTTTCCCTCTCATGCGCTTACTCTGAGTCTGTGGATTTTGTTTTACATTATTTTCCTTATTATTATTTTCCATTTAATTATAAATTTGCTTAAAATATTAATCCGCCTTTTCTCGCACCATCTGCCAACGATTTAACTCGTCCATGATACATATTACCTCCACGGTCAAAAACAACAGATTTGATCCCCTTCTTTAATGCTTTTTTTGCTAAATTCTCACCGACTTTATAAGCTGACTCAGTCTTCTTTTTGACATCTTTGACTGCTATATCTGAACATTCAACAATAGTTAAACCTTTAACATCATCAATCAGCTGTGCATAAATATGGATATTTGACCTATAGGTAGATAATCTTGGTCTATCTGATGTACCTGAGATACTTCCTCTTATTCTTGTTCTCCTAGTTATCTTTTTCTGAATTTTATTATTCATGATTTTATAATTTCATTTATTTAGCTGCTGCTTTTCCGGCTTTACGCCTAACAACCTCGCCCAAATATCTAATACCCTTACCTTTATAAGGCTCCGGTTTCCTAAGTTGTCTTATTTCAGCTGCTGTCTGGCCGACCATCTGTTTATCAATCCCACTTATTGATACATTTGTATCATCAGTCATTTTAACTTCTATTCCATCTCTAGGGTCATAATTGACTTTATGACTAAATCCTAATGATAATTCAATGGCGTTACCTTTTTGAATTCCGCGATATCCGACACCAACTATTTCCAGTTTCTTTTCGTATCCATCAACTACTCCCTTAATCATATTTGCAATAATACTCCTATATAACCCGTGATATGCTTTGGTTTGCTTAAGTTCGTTATCACGAGTCAATGTATATATTTTATCCTCATTTGTAACATTTATACCTGGCCTGAGGTCTATATTCAAAGTTCCCTTAGGTCCTGTAACTGTTACCTTAATATTACCGTACTCTCCACCCTTAATTACATTCAATGTAACATTGTCGGGCATCTTAATTGTTTTTTTGCCAATTTTTGACATATTATTACCAAACTCTACATAAATATTCGCCACCAATTTTTTCTAATTTGGCTTTTTTACCTGTCATAATTCCCTTTGAAGTTGAAATTATACTGATTCCCAACCCATTTAAAACTTTTGGAACTTCATTATAACCTAAATAGATTCTAAGTCCTGGTTTAGAGACTCTTTCGATATTCATAATAGCTGATTTTTTGTTGATATACTTTAATTTTAATGTCATCAATTTTTCCTCAATGCTATAATCTTCCACATATCCCTCTTCTTTCAAAATTTTAGCAACCGATTCAACAAGCTTTGATAATGGAGTAACAATCTCTGTTTTATTTCTCAAAGAAGCATTTCTTATCCTTGTTAAAAAATCTGCTAAAGTATCGTTGGTCATTAAAATACAATATAAAATAACAAATTTACCATGAAGACTTCCTCAAACCGGGTATGTCTCCATTGTGTGCACTATTTCTTAAACATATTCTGCAGAGTCCAAAATAACTACTATACGATCTTGCACGGCCACAAACAGCACATCTATTTCTCTTCCTAGTAGAGAACTTTACTGTAATTTTTTGCTTTCTTGCTTTTGCTTCTTGTGCAGCTGTTGACATAAAATATCATATAAAATAATTATTTCTTCTTTTGAAATGGCATACCTAATTTTTGTAATAACAATAACGCATCATCATCATTCTTAGCAGTAGTACAGATTATAACCTGCAAACCTCTAAGTTTCAAAACCTTTGTAGCATCAACCTCAGGAAAAACTGTGTGCTCTCTTATACCAACTGCATAATTCCCTCGTCCATCAAAAGCTTTTAATGGTATACCTCTGAAATCTTTAATTCTTGGTAATACTATAGAAATTAACCTATCCAAAAAATTCCACATCATATTACCACGTAGCGTAACTTTTACACCAATTGGAATATTTTCCTTGATTTTAAAGTTAGATATTGCTTTTTTGGTTAATGTCACCACTGGCCTTTGCCCAGACAACATTGAAACATCTCGTATCATCTCGTCAATTATGGATTTATCATTCTTAGCTTCACCTAAGCCCGAATTGATTACTATTTTAGTCAAATTTGGTATAGCCATAACATTCTTAACACCCAATTCAATCTGTAGCTCTTTTTTAATAATGTCAAAATATTTTTGTTTTAATCTTGGCGTCTTATTCATATTTTATTTACTTTTTCTTTTAAAAACTCTGGATTTTTTGCCATCCTTGATTTCAAAACCAACTCGAGACGGTTTATTTTCCAAATTCAGGACTTGAACCTTACTTATAGAAACTGGAGCTTCGGATTTAATAACTCCTCCTTTATTCTTCTCATCCTTTCTTTTTTCAAAATGAAATGCGAAATTAGCTCCCTCTACTATCAGTTTATTTCGTTTTCTAAATATAGCCATAACAGAACCAACTTTGCCTCTATCTTTACCGCTTAAAATTTTTACTTTATCTCCTTTTCGAATTTTCATTACAATACTTCCTTTGCTAAACTAATAATTTTGTTGAAGCCCTTTTCCCTTAATTCCCTGGCAACTGGCCCGAAAATACGTGTTGCCTTTGGTTCTTTTTTGGCCTTATCAATTAACACAGCAGCATTCTCATCAAATCTTAAATAAGAACCGTCACTTCTTCTTATTGCACTCTTTGTTCTTATAACGACTGCATGCATTACATCTCCTTTTTTTATTGATCCATTTGGCGTTACTTCTTTGACCGAGCAGCTTACAATATCTCCAACCATGGCATATCGTCTGTACCTACTCCCTTTATTACCTCCTAAAACTTGAATCACCATGATTTCTTTTGCACCACTATTATCTGCAATTTTTAATTTAGTTAATGACTGAATCATTTCTTATCAATCTTTTTTAAAATTTTAAAGGTCTTATTTTTACTTTTTGGACTACACTCCTCAATAATAACGACATCTCCTGGCACAATATCTGACAAACCGTTTTCGACTAAATATGATTTGTGTGATTTAATAATCTTCTTGTATAACGGATGTGTCATTTTCCTTTCAACACGTACTTTAGCTGTGTTCGCCCCCTGAACCTTTGTAACAATTCCAGATAATTTTTTCTTTGCTTTATTTTGCATTATTTAGCAACCAATTATTTAAACTTTATTTTTTATGTCGTCTATTTTATCAGATTCATCCTTGAATGTCATTGCTTTTGTTTGATTTATGATGGTAAGTATTCTTGCTATGTCTTTTCGAATTTTACTAATTCTAGAAACATTTTTTTCTTTACCGGTCTTTGCATCAAATTTTAATTCGTTTAACTCTTTTTCTTTGGAAATCATTTCTTCTTTTAATTCTTGATTTGTCTTTTTTATTAATAACGATGCTTTCATATTATCCCTGTTTTGTAATAAATTTAGTCTGAATAGGTAATTTCTGAGCAGCTTTTCTTAAAGCTTCCTTAGCTGTTTCTGCAGTAACTCCACTTAATTCGAATACGATTCTTCCCGGTTTGATAACTGCAACATAACCCGCAACATCACCTTTCCCTTTTCCCATTCGTACCTCTGGAGGTCTCTGGGTAAATGAGTGTTGAGGGAAAACCTTAATCCACAACTTTCCTTTTCTTTTCATCTCTTTAACAACAGCTTTTCTAGCGGATTCCAATTGTTTTGATTGCACCCATCCTCGAGTTATTGCTTTCAACCCAAACTCTCCCATAGTCAAATTAACTCCTCGGTTTTCAATCCCTCGCATTTTCCCGCGCATTTCCTTTTTATGTTTTGTTCTCTTTGGCTGTAACATAATGTTTTATTCGTTGTCAGAATAAGATAATTTCTCTCCCTTATATACCCAAACTTTAATACCATGTTTCCCCGCATTTGGTACTTGTGCAGTAATGTATGCATAATCTATATCAGCTCTTAATGTCTGTAATGGCAAACTTCCCCATTGAAATTTCTCAGTTCTAGCAATTTCGGCTCCTTTTATTCGACCACTAACCCAAATCCTTACCCCTTTAACTACCATAGAATTCTTGGCATTTTCGATTTCTCTTAACATTACATACTTAGGAACTACTCGTCGCTCAACCTGAGCTCTAACATTTTCTGCAATCAATCTTGCAACACTTTCAGGTTTTTTGAGTTCAAATATTTTCAACTCAACTTCGTCTTTGAGCTTTTTCTTTAATGATGCTTTTAATTTCTCTATTCCTTCGCCACCTCTTCCTATAACCACACCTGGTCTTGCTACTTTTACTTCTATAGTGATTTTATTCATTGACCTCTTTATACTAACTGTATCGACGCCTGCATTTATCAATTGCTTCTGAATGAAATCACGTATTTTTAGATCTTCATGTAAATATTTTGCAAAATCGGCTTTCGTTGCAAACCAAGAAGAATTCCATCCTTTATTCACTCCTAATCTATATGCAATTGGATTGACTTTATGTCCCATTTTTTATTTCTTTTTAATAATTTTTTTAGATAAAACTTTCTTTTTTATCTCTGTTTTCTTTATTGTTTTTTTAACTGATTTAACTTCAGCTTTCTTTTCGACAATCTCTTCTTTTTTCTCTGAATTAACTTTTGCACCTGATTTTTCTTCCTTAACTTCAGACTTATCCCTTAAGTAAATCGCAATGTGACAATTTCTTTTTAGAATTCTATGATATCTACCCCTTGAAATAGCTCTACCTCTTTTAAATACTGGAGCATCATCTACTAAAACTTTTTCAACAACTAGATTCTTTTTATCAACATTAAAATTATTTGTTGCATTTGCTATTGCAGCCTTCAGTGTCTTGTTTAAATCTTCAGAAACATTTTTCTTCGACGTAAACTTTAATATGTCCAAGGCTTCACTTATATTTTTACCACGAATCAAATCAGCCACCAATCTGACTTTTCTTGCCGTTCTGTTTGTATATTTACTTTTAGCTACAAATAATTTATTCATTTTATTCATTTAAAACTCGACCAACTGTTCCACTGGACTTTGCAATTTTACCTTTTTTACTATGACCAGTGAATCTTCTTGTTGGAGAAAACTCACCAAGCTTATGACCAACCATTGATTCTGTGACAAAAAGCCTTATAAATTCTTTTCCATTGTAAATATCAAAATTGAAAGTAACCATCTCGGGAGATATCGATGATCTCCTTGCCCAAGTCTTTATTGGTTTATTTTCACCTTTTTCTTTTTGCTTCAATACCTTTATTAACAATTTTTCGTCTACAAAAGGGCCTTTTTTCGCTGATCTAGACATGAATTAAAATTAAAAATTATACGATAGTTTTATTTGTTTTAAATTTTCTTCCGCTTCTTACTGGTCTTCGATTGACAATAAACTTGGAAGTAACTTTATTATTTCTTGTTCTCTTACCCACTCTATTACCCCATCTATCCTTGGCAGGACCACCAGGACCGTGTCTTCCAGATTTACCTTGACCATCTCCATGAGGATGTTTTCCTCCACTCATTGCTACCCCTCTAACAGTAGGTTTTATACCTTTATGTCTTTTTCTACCAGCCTTACCAATTTTTCTATTCGAATGTTCAGAGTTACTCACCGTACCGATAGTCGCATAGCATTCCTCTTTTATTAATCTTATTTCTCCACTTGGCATACGTAATTGTATATATCCACCGGTTCCACCTTGAATCTGAATCATTGTCCCTGCAGATCTTCCGACAACTGCTCCCATTCCTTTTCGTAATTCAACATTATGAACGAACATAGCTGTTGGTATTTTCTTTAAAGGCATTGCGTTTCCGACTTTAATTGGAACATTTTCACCACTAATAACCTCATCACCCACTTTCATACCATCTGGAGTTACTATATAAGCTTTTTCCCCATCTTTATAAGAAACCAAAGAGATATATGAACTTCGATTTGGATCATATTCTATAGATTTAATTATAGCTGGAATATCATGTTTGCTCCTAACAAAATCAATCACTCTATAATGTCTCTTCGCTCTTGAACCTCTATGTCTTACTGTTAATTTCCCTGAAGCATTTCTACCGGCATTACTAGCTAAAGGTCTCAACAATCGCTTGTTTGCACGAGCTTTACTAACTTTTTTATTTAATACAACAACTGTATGTCTTCTTGTTGGTGTTGTTGGTTTTAGATTTTTTAAAGACATATTACTTTAATTCAAAAATTGATATTTTTGATCCTTTCGCTAACTTAACTATAGCTTTCTTATATGCATTTCTTTGGCCAGATATTCTTTTCTTACCAAAATTAACCTTCTTACCTAAATAATTGATAACATCCACTGAAACTACCTTTACATCAAATTTCTTTATAATTGCGTTTTTTACATCCAATTTATTTGCGTCTTTTGCAACAATAAAAGCATATCTATTCTTTGAATTAGCTTCATTAATAGATTTCTCGGTTATTACTGGTTTTATGATTATATTCATTATTTAGTAACTTTCTTTTTGATAACAGTAGCTTTCTTAACTATTGTCTTCTTTACTACAACTGCTTTAACCGGACTGGAGGTTTTTACCTGTTTATCTATCTTAACAACTTTACCCCTACCCCACTTCTCATTAACATAACTTATGGTGTCTTCAATTAATATCAGATTCCTTGATCTTATTATCTGATAAGGATTTAATTCGTTTATATTTATAAGTTCAATATTTTTATTATTACTAGCAGACATTGATAAAGCTTTATTATTGCCATTTTGAACTAAAGTAATTTTGGATTCTGTAATTTTATTTAATATATCCGCTAATTCTTTAGTATTAGCCTTTTCAAAACCTAACTTTTCAATGATAAATAGTTTGTTCTTTTTATTAATTAATGAAAAGGCTGATCTAAAAGCTCCTTTTATCATTTTTTTTGAGAGAGGAGTTTTATAATTTCTAACATTAGAAGGGCCAAATGTTACACCTCCACCTCTCCATATTGGTGATCTCGATGATCCAGCTCTAGCTCTACCTGTACCTTTTTGTTTCCATGGCTTTTTACCTCCACCCCTAACCTCCCCTCTATCTTTTACTTGTGCATTTGATTGTCTTTGACCATTAGTATAAGCAAGAGCATATTGAGTAAGAAGAGATTCATTAATCTTTGAATTAACAACACTATCTTGGAGATCAAACCCTGTTTTTATCTCTACACCTTTTTTTGAATAATATTTGACCTTCATTATTGCTTTAGTTTTATAACTACTAATGATCCTTGATTCCCTGGAACAGCTCCTTTTACTCCGACAATCCCTTTTTCATCATCAACAACAACAACCTTAAGATTCTTTACTGTTTTCCTTACATTTCCCATTCGTCCACCCATTTTCTGTCCTTTAAAAACACGACCGGGAGTCATTCTCTCTCCAATTGATCCGCCGTGTCTTTCTCTATCAGATTGACCATGAGTCCTTGGACCTCCAGCAAAACCCCATCTTTTAATAACACCCTGAAAACCTTTACCTTTTGTAAATCCAGTAACACTAACCTTCTTGTTAAGTTCAAAGAGTGAAGGTTTAATATGATCTCCAATTTTAAAATTCTCAAAATCATCCATATCTGCTTCTACAGCGTACTTGGGAACAAAATCCAAATCTTTGTACTTTCCTTTTTCACTTTTATTACTATTCTTTTTCTTCCCAAATCCTAGCACTAATGCATCATAACCATCTTTTCCTTTAGTTTTTTTACCAACAACTTTTACATCCTTAACATCGATATATGTAGTCGGAATTATAGTTCCATCTTGCAGGAAAATTTGCGACATATTAAGTTTTAGTCCTATTAATGTTTTCATTTTGAGGAACTATGTTATTTACTTAATTTCTATTGAAACACCTGCTGCTAATTGAAGATGTGTTAAAGCATCAATAGTTTTACCAGTTGGTTCAATTATATCAATTAATCTTTTATGCGTGTTTAATTCAAAATGTTCTTATGACTTTGCATCAACGTGTGGTGAAGTTAAAGTCACAAAAACCCTTCGAGAAGTTGGTAATGGAATCGGACCAGAAACCCTAGCCCCAGATCTTATAGCAGTTTCAATTATTTGACTAGCAGCATTGTCAACAACTTTATTGTCATAACCTTTAATTTTTATTCGAATTTTTTGCATAATCAAATAATCGTTTAAAATTTAAGGAGGCTTTAAAAGCCTCCTTAAATAACTTTTGTTATTTTATGATCTTAGTTACAACACCTGCTCCAACAGTTCTTCCTCCTTCACGAATTGCAAACTTCATTTTTTCTTCTACTGCTACTGGAGTTATGAGCTTGACAATGAATTTTGCATCATCTCCTGGCATAACCATTTCAACTCCTTGTGATAGTTGAACCTCACCAGTTACATCAGCTGTTTTAATGTAAAATTGAGGTTTATAGCCAGAAACAAAAGCTGTATGTCGTCCACCTTCTTCTTTTGAAAGAACATAAACCTGTGCTTCAAATTCAGTATGAGGTTGAATTGATCCTTTTGCTGCTAAAACCTGACCTCTTTGCACTTCTTCTCTCTTCAAACCTCTTAATAATAAGCCAATGTTGTCTCCTGCTTGTGCTTCATCCATTGATTTATTAAACATTTCAACTCCTGTTACTGTCACTTTCTTGATAGTCTCCATAAGACCAACTTGATCTAGATCATCACCTACTTTTACTTTACCTCTTTCAACCTTACCTGTTGCAACTGTCCCTCGACCTTCGATTGAAAAAACATCTTCAACAGCTAATAAAAATGGTTTGTCTATTTCACGTACTGGTTCTGGAATAGAATTATCTAAAGCATCCATCAATTCTTTCATCGCTCTATCGCCATCTGGATCGCCTTCTAAAGCTTTCTTTGCTGATCCTTTGATTATTGGAATATCTTTAGGATCATATCCATACTTCTTAAATTGATCTTTAACGTCCTCAACAACCAAATCCAATAATTCTGGATCCGTATCATCATCAAAGATATTGATGAAAACAACGAAATGCTCAACTCCAACTTGCTTTGCTAAAATAATGTGCTCCTTGGTTTGTGGCATTGGACCATCAGTTGCTGAGACAACTAAAATTGCTCCATCCATTTGAGCAGCACCCGTGATCATATTTTTAATGTAATCTTTATGACCCGGGCAATCGATATGTGCATAATGTCTTTTCTCTGACTCATATTCAACATGAGCTGATGCTACAGTAACTATCTTAGTTTTATCTCTAACAACTCCACCCTTTGCGATCTCATTATAACCTTTATCTGAAGCAATCCTGCCTTGTCTCTTAGCATAAGCTATCAATGCCGCCGTTAAGGTTGTCTTACCGTGATCAATATGACCTAAAGTACCAACATTTACATGCGGTTTGTTTCTCAGAAATTTTGCTGTAGCCATTTTAAGTAATTAACAATTATTTAATAAGTCTATGTTTTTTTAGGCATTAAACTAAATATAAATATAATACCGCCTATAAAAAAGCATGAATTTCGCATATGTTTATATCAAATTTAGCCATTAAGCGCAATACTTTTTATAAGAAAATACCTCTTTTTATATAAATAATTATTTAATACCTAAGGCTTCGTTCACCAAACCATCTGGAACTTTTTCATAATGACTAAATTCCATTACACTATTGGCTTTTCCTTTTGTCATAGATCTAAGTTGATTTATCCAACCAAACATATTACCTAGAGGGACAAAACAAGTTATCTCCTGCATTTTTCCTTTTGGTTGCATGTCTTTAATTATTCCCCTCTTAGATGATAAGGCCCCAGTCACATCACCTGAAAATTCATCAGGTGTAAACACATTTACTTTCATTATTGGCTCAAGGAGAATAGGATTTGCTTCCTTCATTGCGGCTTTAATAGCCTTAGAGCCCACTATTCTAAATGTGTCTGTATTTGAGTCAACATCATGATAAGAGCCATCAACAAGTCGAACTTTAATATCAACAATTGGGAAACCTCCTAATACGCCTGATGGTAAGGATTCTTTTATACCTTTATCTACAGAAGGAATATATTCTTTTGGAATTGCGCCACCTTTTATTTCATTAACGAATTCATACCCCTTTCCTCGTCCCAATGGTTCTAGAATGATTGAAATGTCAGCAAATTGGCCTGCACCACCAGTTTGTTTCTTTAGTATCTCTTGATGTCTTGTTAAAGGTGCTGAAACAGTCTCTTTGTAAGCTACTTGAGGTTTACCCGAGGTTACCTCAATACCATATGTCCTTTTAAGAATATCCATCTTAATATCCAGATGTAACTCTCCCATTCCAGAGATTATTGTCTGACCAGTCTCTAGATCAGTCCTAGCATTAAAAGTCGGATCTTCTTGCATTAATTTTCTTAAAGCTTCACCAAGTTTCTCTTGATCAGATTTAGTTTTTGGCTCAACAGCAAGGCTCACCACTGGATCCGGGAAATCAATACTCTCAAGTGAAACAATATGCATAGGATCACAAATTGTATTTCCAGTAAATGAGTCCTTAAAGCCAACTATTCCCACAATATCACCAGCTCTTGCTGTTTCAATATCCTCACTGTGATTAGCATGCATCAAAAGTATCCTTCCAACTCGCTCCCTTTTTCCACGGGTTGAATTTTCGACAAATGATCCAGCATCTAGTTTCCCAGAATAAATTCTAAGAAAAGCAAGTTGACCTATATGTGGATCAACTGTTATTTTAAAAACTAAACCTGTAAATGGCTGATCATCCTTTGCGTCATAAACGACTATTTTGTTGTCAGAATCTATTGCAGCAATCTTGCCAATATATTCCTCAAATTTCCCTGTTTCCTTATTTTCAATTGTATAGACTTTCTGATATGGTGATGGCAAGTATCTGCATACATTATCAAGAATTATTTTTGTGTCACACATTCTTGAATCACCGCCCATTACCGGGAAAATTTTCCCTTGTAGTGTCATCATTCTAATTGCAGTACGAATTTCATCAACTTCTAAAACCCCATCAGTTAGAAATTTTTCAACCAATACATCATCTGCCTCTGCGATTTTTTCGACTAGTTTATCATGTAGTTCTTTTGTTCGGTCGACTAAATCGGCTGGGATTTCAATTTCTTCATATTCATGTTTTTCCTCATCAGCATATTGATATGCCCTCAGAGTTACCAAATCAACGTAACCCTTTAGAGCATGCTCTCTTCCTATTGGATACTGAATCGCAACTGCGTTTTGATTTAACTCGTCCTGGATCGATTTTAGACTCATTTCAAAATCACCACCAATCAAATTCAGCTTATTGATAAAGCATAATCGAGGCACATTATATTTATCGGCCTGTCCCCAGACTTTGCTCGATTGAGGTTCAACTCCCATTTTCCCATCAAAAATCACTACAGCCCCATCCAATACTCTCAATGAACGTTCAACTTCTGCAGTAAAGTCAACATGGCCAGGTGTATCAATGATATTAATTCTGTATAAATTATCATTAATAGACCAGAAACAGGTTGTAGCTGCCGAAGTAATAGTTATTCCTCTCTCTCGTTCCTGAACCATAAAATCCATTTCAGCTTCGCCATCAGAGACCTCACCTATTTTATGCTTTTTACCAGTGAAATAAAGGATACGCTCAGTAGTTGTGGTTTTCCCAGCATCAACATGAGCAATAATTCCAATATTCCGGTAGTAATTTAAATCTTTTACAGCCGAATAATCTATTTTTGCCATTTCGAATAAAACAAAAATTATATAATCAAAAAATCTAGCTGATTTTACAGTATAGATGGATGCATAGCAAGGATATCAGATCAATCCGTAAAAAGCAAAGCTTAGCAAATCAAAAATTCTTGAATTTGCTCAAAAATTATTTTGTTATACTTTGACTTCATTTTTACCGTCTTTCGATTTATTGATTTTTATACCGCATATTATAAGTATGGATAAAAACGCCATTGCAGACATTAAAGGGATTGTTAAGAATCCAAAAAGCATAAAGTCAATTTTTGTACACGGATTTGAAATTGAACATTGAAAAATTGTCGAAGATGGAAATATCTGAATGAAATAATTATAAATAGCAATTATTATTCCTGGGGTTGCAAGCCCAACTATATATTTATGGGTGTTATTAGAATCCTTAATCACGGCACCGATTAATGATACAGCAAAGATTCCATACATAAATATTCTCTGATACCAGCATAGTTCGCACGGGTTATATTTAACGCCTAATATTAAACTCCCAAATGTCGCCACGAAAGATACGAATATAACCAGATAAAGATAATCTTCCCTTATCCACAATATTGATTTATTTATCATATTTGTCATATTCTATTAAACATATTCTTAATAAATTTGTAACATGAATTCGAACATAAAGGCAATTATTTTGGACATTGATGGTGTAATTATCGGTGAAAAGATAGGAGTGAATTCCCCTTATCCCAATTCAAAAGTTATTAAAGCACTACAAAAGTTAAAGGCTGACGGTTACCTAGTTGTAGCTTGCACTGGAAAGCCATTTTTGGCAATTGAAAAAATTATTAAAAATGCCACGTTATACAATCTTCACATTGTTGATGGCGGGGCGACATTGTTTGACCCAGTCAATAAAACACCCGTTAAGATTAAATCTATCGGCGGTGAAAGAGCCGTCCCAATAATTGAATTCTTTTTAAATAACAATATTTACACAGAATTTTATACACAAAACGACTACTATGTCCAAAGAAGCCAAGTAGGCATAAAGACGGAAAAGCATTCTTTTGTATTACAAAGGAATCCAATTGTAGTTAATAATTTAGCTAAAGAAGCTGCAAAGCATAATGTAATACGTTTAATGTTGATTGCCGATGATAAAACCAAAATAAACTTAATACAGGGACTTTTTGATAAAAATTTTAAAAATAAGCTTAATATTAGGTGGAGCACGCATCCGCCAATATTACCCCTTCAGTTTGGAATTGTTACTGCAAAAGGTATTTCGAAGAAGGAAATGCTTTATGATCTCCTTGACTCATACTCACTTTCAACAGATGACATACTCTCAATTGGAGATAGTATGTCGGATTGGGAATTTATGCAAATCAGTAAATATGTTGCCACAGTTGAGAATGCAGATCCTTTATTAAAAAATTTGGTTAATAGTAAAGGTAAAGACTATTCTTATATCGGAAAGAGTGTTGATGAAAATGGAATATTGGATATAATTAAACATTTTAAACTTAATAATGAATAAAAAGCCGTCAATTTTAATAATAGGCGCAGGTCCGGCTGGGCTTACTGCAGGTTATCAGCTTATAAACTTAGGTTATAAAGTTACTATATTTGAATCTGATCCCACCTATGTTGGAGGTATCTCCAGGACAGTAAAATACAATGGTTATCATTTTGATATTGGTGGTCATAGATTTTTTTCCAAAAATAAAGAGGTTGTGAAATTCTGGGATGATATCCTAGGGTCTGATTTCTTGATACGTCCAAGACTATCTAGGTGGTATTATCGAGGAAAATTTTTCCACTATCCAATCAAACCTTTTGAATTACTAGGCGTTTTCGGACCATGGGAGTCATTATTAATTTTGTCTAGTTATCTATATTCTCGCTTTTTCCCAATTAAGCCAGAAATCAGCCTAGCTGATTGGTGTATTAATAATTTTGGGAAGCATTTAGCTAAACCTTTTTTTATTAACTACAACTTAAAATTATGGGGAGTTGATCCAAAAAATCTTAGTAAAGACTTTTCAATGCAAAGAATCAAGGGTGTCTCTTTTATCGGGACTATACTTGATTACTTTAAAAAGATTTTCGGAATAAAGAATCCGAAAGTAAAATCGCTCATTGAGGAATTTAAATACCCCAAATATGGACCGGGCATGTTATGGGAAAAAGTAGCTGAACTTTTTAATGAATCTGGCGGAAAAATAATTATGAATGCAACCGTGGTTAAAATTATTCACAATAAAGATAAAATTGAGAAAATTATCTACAGAAAAAATAATAAAGAGTATATGAATACGGCTGATATTATCCTAAGCACAATGCCTTTGGCCGAACTCGTTTTTTCGTTATCACCAGAAGTACCTGAACAAGTAATGAGTGCTGCTAAATCATTAAAGTATAGAGATTTTATAACAGTTGCCTTAATGCTAGAGAATGTAAAAACACCCCCCGACAATTGGATTTATACTCATGACGATGGCATTAAGGCAATTCGAATTCAGTTATTTAAAAACTGGAGTCCATATATGGTACCCGATAAGTCAAAAACATGTATTGGTTTTGAATATACATGCGATATGGGCGATGAATTTTGGAACAGTTCAGACAGCGTTTTAATTAAAACTGCTAAATCAGAACTTATAAGGCTTGGTTTTGCTGATGCTTCAAAAGTCATTGATGCTAAAGTTGTAAGGCTTAAAAAGGTTTATCCAACTTATCTGCTCAATTATTCAAAAAAAGTAAAAATAATAAAGGATTATTTGGACTCAATTTTCCATAATTACTCGCTTCAACCTCTTGGACGAAGTGGATTACATAGATATAACAATTCAGATCATTCGATGATGACGGCGTTTTTGTGCGTAAAAAACATTAACGAACATGGAAATTACGACCAATGGGATGTTAATTCTGATGCTATGTATCATGAAGAAAATCAAACTTCAAAATAAATTAATTGTTCTCTTCGGAATATATTTACTCCTTAGTATAGTGCTGACGATTTATCATCAACCATGGAGGGACGAAGCACAGTCATGGTTAATCGCTAGAGACGCCGGCGGGCCAATAAGTATCTTTAATTTGATGGGGTATGAGGGCTCGCCGGCATTATGGTATCTACTTTTGTATCCATTTGCCTCGATTGGCTTACCATTCCAGACAATATTTGTGATTCATTTTATCCTAAATATTACAGTCGTAGGGCTAATCATCTTCAAATCGCCATTTAGCTTTATCCAAAGAATACTACTTATTTTCGGATACTTTGTTTTAATTGAATATAATGTTATTGCCAGAAGCTATATTTTAACTTTCCTTGGGCTAATAATTATAGCCATTAATTTTAACAATCAGCTGAATCGTAAGACAATTTTAAGTTTAATTTTAGGCTTATTCATATTAGCCTGGTCAAATGTACTTGGGACAATAGTCGGAGGATTTATTACGATATACTTTCTTCTTATCCATTTTAAAAAATTTACAAAAATACATTTGAGTTTTATTTTTTTAAACCTTGTAATAATATTTGTGCCAATATTTATTCAGCTTTTACCACCATCAGACCTTGGTCCCCATAATAATTCTACAAGTATTTTGAGTATTGCCAGTATTGGGAATATGATTCATTCCTTTGATGTAGCGTTCTGGGGCAATTTATTTCAACCTTTAATAGGCCAGCCGAATTATGGGCTTTTATCTTTCAGCATATATCCATTTGCATTTATAGCCTTTTCAATCCTTTGTTATATGTCTTTAAATAATAATAAGAAGCTAATACTATTATTTACCTTATCAGTCCTGGCTTTATTATTTCTTTTTGTTATTAAAGATATTGGCGGAAGCTCATATAGACATTGCGGAATTATTTTTCAATTATTTATCTTCTGCTTATGGATCAATCCAAACAGAATGTCTAAGCTTAGCAGTTTTTCTATTATTGGGCTTTTAATAGTGCCTATAATTGCCACACTTGGTACTTTATTCATACTTTATAATCACCCTTTCAGCAATGAATATAACGTATTTAGCTTCTTAAAACAGACCTCATTAACGGATAACGATGTGTTTATAAGTAGTTATCAAAGCTCGATGACTACAGTAATTTCGGCATTGCTGCCTGAAAAGCATAAAATCTTTTCGCTGGATTATAACGATTACGTCACTTATACGAAATGGAATACCAGATATTCAAATGGTGTTAATCAAAGCTCAGATAAGTTATTGAATAATTTTTATAAAGCTTTTTCGGAATCTAAATCAAGGATAGGGATAATAATTA
>Ga0182027_10005116_pt1 | contig 20042 bp, 12 predicted proteins | sample 712E1DmetaG_FD_121300 | JGI IMG/M metagenome (GOLD analysis project Ga0182027, IMG submission 121300) | Permafrost microbial communities from Stordalen Mire, Sweden - 712E1D metaG (Illumina Assembly) | ecosystem: Environmental > Terrestrial > Soil > Wetlands > Permafrost | place: Sweden...
ATCTCTATCAATTCACATGATTTCCATTCCAACAGCATTTGAATATCTTTTGTCAGTAATTCCTTTACTAAACCTTCAAGGACACGGAATCTGTATTTTGGAGTCCATACAATATGATACGTATACCGATAGATAACATGACTTATTCTTTTATACTCGCTCATGCCACGAAATTAATAATTTTCAGGCACAGCCGTTTAGACATAACCACCGCCTTAGGCGGTGGATTTAAAGTTTATATTAAATTATCTTGGGATTCATAAAAATATCCTTGAACTGATTATGGGGAAATTTTAAGAAGATGAATTTTTTGAAATACATAGTGATTGATTTTGGATTATTCTTTTTACTATTTCCCCATTTTCTTTATTCCCAGGATGAGTTCAACAATTGGTATTTTGGACAGCATGCAGGGCTTACTTTTAACTCCGGGTCTCCTGTTGTCCTAACTAATTGTACAGCATTATTTTTTTGCGAATATACGACTGCAACTGTTTCTGATTCATTGGGAAGCTTATTATTTTATGCGGATTTTTCTCGTGTCTTCAACCGGAATCATGCGATAATGCCCAATGGAAGTGGGTTATATTCAAATGGCAGTGCTTATCAACCTGTTTTACCTGTAAAAAATTTGGTAGATGATAGTACTTATTATCTTTTTACGATGGACATTACGCCATATCCGGGATACACGAATAAAGGATTAAGGTACTCAGTCATTGATATGCGTTTGAATGGGGGATTTGGAGACATTCCAAATGGACAAAAAAATATTGTCGTTCCCGGAGCAGCACAAACGAGCAATATGCTAACGGGAACCAGACATCATAATAATCATGATGTGTGGATTATTGTAAGAAATTATACAAATGATAATTACCTGTCTTACATGATTACGAATGCTGGGATTAACATTGTTCCGGTTATTAGCCATAGTTTGGTTCCTGACACATACTACCCCGGTACTACAGGTCAAAGTGACACACATGTGTTGAAGATTTCACCGGATGGTTCCAGGGTTGTGGCTCTTTATGATACTGTTGCCGAGTTTTGCAGGTTCAATGATACGACTGGAGAGATAACGCCACTTTTTTGTTTCAAACCAACTTCGGCTCAGCCCAACTTTTGGAGATCAGGGGCTGAATTTTCAGTTGATTCAAAATTTTTATACGTTAGTTGTGAAACTACTGCTCAATCCGGTGACATTTATCAATATAATGCAACAAAAACAGATTCAACACAGTTTAAACAAAGTGAGCAATTAATCTATACGACAGGTTATTCCGTTGTAGCAATTAGTTTCGGATTACAACGTGCAGTGGATAATAAAATTTATGCGACTGTCCAATTTGTCGATTCCCTTAATATCATTAACAATCCAAATATCCAAGGAGCGGGCTGTGGCTTCACACATGATGCAATATATTTATTACCAACAAATGAGGGTTGGTTTGGTTTTCCTACGTTTATACAGAAATATAAAGCCTACTTTCATCATAACGGTGGATGTACCGGAAATGCAGTTCATTTCATCTCCGATATCTGGTCCCCTGCTGATACCATTCTATGGAATTTCGGAGATTCCGGTTCCGGTGGTTTCAATGTTTCAAACCTCCCAAATCCTTCCCATATTTATTCTTCCCCCGGCACCTATACAGTTGAGTTATATGTAAGGCATAATGATAACAGGACGGATACGACATGGAAATCACTGACTATTTTTCCAAGTCCCCAGCCGGCATTAGGACCAGATCGAACAGTGTGCACAGGTGATTCGGTAACATTTGATGCCGGCGCCTGTTCCGGATGCACCTATTTGTGGAAAGACTTAGGTACAGGCTTGACGGTCGGCACATCTCAAACATTCAGGACAGGCCAGGCAGGAACTTATACTGTTATGGTTACAAATCCCAGCAATTGCAAAGGAAGCGATACTGTACAACTAACAACCACGGCAGTTCCATCGGTTACGAATAACCCGCTTTCAAAATCCATTTGTTCAGGCGAATCAACCAATATTGCTTTGACTTCCTCCGTTCCCGGAACAACTTTTCATTGGACAGCAAACCTTACCTCCGGAAATATCACGGGGTTCAGTGCAGATTCAGGATTGGTGATAAACCAGGTTTTAAGCAATCTAATACCCACTCCTGGAATTGTCACCTATCATATTACGCCAAAAATTGGAAGCTGCATTGGAGCAACCGTGGATTTCCCGGTCACAGTCAATCCCGGGGATTCAGTGAAAGTCACTATTACAGCATCAGCAAATAATATTTGTGCAGGCACTTCCATCACCTTTACCGCCAATCCCACAAACCCGGGAGCAACCCCGGTTTATCAATGGAAAGTCAACGGAAATACTTCCGGAACAAATTTAATTGTTTTCACTTACACTCCCTTGAATGGTGATGTTGTAACGTGTGTACTCACTTCTTCACTTACTAATTGCATATCCAATAATCCTGCTCTTAGCAATTCGATATTGATGGTTATTAATAGTGTATTGATTGTTAATATCAGCATTAATCCGTCGTCCAATCCGGTCTGTGCAGGTATTTCAGTCACATTTACCGCAACACCTGTCAACGGAGGAACAACGCCTTCTTATCAGTGGAAGGTCAACGGGATCGCAGCGGGATCAAATCTACCGACCTATTCATATATTCCATCGAACGGCGATTTGGTTTCTTGTGTATTGACTTCAAGTGTTGATTGTCCATTGGCAAATCCAATAACAAGCAATACACTATCAATGACTATCAATAACAATTTACCTGTCAGTCTCGTAATAGCCGCATCTGCAAACCCATTCTGCGTGGGCAGTCCGGTCACCTTCACAGCAACCCCAACCAATGGTGGCACAACACCATCTTATCAATGGAAAGTGAATGGCGTCAATGCCGGAACAGATAGTCCAAACTATACCTACAACCCGGCCAACGGTGATTTGGTATCTTGTATATTGACTTCAAGTATTGCATGTCCAATAACTAATCCAATAACCAGCAATACACTATCAATGACTACCAATAACAGCTTACCCGCCGGTGTCAGTATTTCAGCATCCAGCAACCCCTTCTGCCCCGGATCATCTGTCACTTTCACCGCAACACCATTCAACGGTGGCACAAACCCCACTTACCAATGGAAAGTCAATGGAGTTAATGTGGGTACAAATTCTTCGACATATTCTTATAATCCTGCTAATGGCGATAGTGTCCGATGTGTTATGACTTCAAACCTGAGTTGTGTTACTGGTAATCCTGCAAGTTCAGCAAAGATCATCATGAATGGAACCCTGGCTCCAATAGTTACCTTTACTTCCTGCTTTGATACAATTACGACAGTCAATGCAAAACCCATCAAGCTGAAAGGAGGGATACCATTTGGAGGAATATATTCGGGGCCGGGTGTTAATTCATTTACTGGCGTGTTTACACCATCGTCAGCAGGAACAGGAACAAAAACTATAACTTATACTTATACAAATGTGACTTTTTGCAGTGCAAGTAAAAGCATACATATTATCGTTCAAGCAACATCGGTGTTTACCTGTGGAAATAACCTGACTGATATCCGGGACAACAAGGTCTATCAGACTGTCCAGATCAGAAGTCAATGCTGGCTGGCATCAAACCTGAATTACGGGACGATCCTCGCTTCATCACAGGATCAGAGGGATAACTGCGTTGTTGAGAAGTATTGTTATAATGATAATCCGGTCAACTGCACGAACTATGGCGGACTCTATCAGTGGGACAAACTCATGCTGTTTGATGAAACGCCTGCTGATCAGGGTTTCTGTCCGCCGGCCTGGCATATACCCACAGAAAACGAATGGAATACCCTTTTTGCCAACTACATCAACAACGCCTTTGCAGGAAGTCCGTTGAAATATTCAGGTTATTCAGGATTCAATGCATTGTTATCCGGTGCAAGGCTTATCAACAAAAGCTGGGACTACCAGGGTTTTGCAACCTTTTTTTGGTCGTCGACAGCAAGCAGTGGCACCAATGCCTGGGTGCATGGGATGAATGAGGATGATCCGAGTGTCTCTCTTTATCCTTCCTCTCGTGTTAATGCATTCTCTGTTCGTTGTCTTAAGGATTAAAGTTCGTCAAAGACGAGCAGGGACAAGGCACGCGTTATAAACGCGCGCCAGCTAAGAACATAAAGAGATTCTCACTATTTTTTTCGATAATTCCTGCATTCCTGCATTCTGAATTCCTGCATTAATATAATTAATATATTTGCCATGAAACCAACCAACATCCGTAAAATGAAAAAAATCTTTATCCTCTTCATGATTCCTTTGGCTCTCCTCCTGAGCCAATGTAAACAAAACACAGCACCGATGGAACAAAAAGCCAGTGTTCAGTATATTTCAAAAACCACGGCCGATACTATTATTGGCAAACTGGTAAAAAAGAACGGTGAATCGAATAAACCCCTGATCGAAAAAGGAGTTCAGCAGGTAGCAACACTCTGGACCGAAAAAGACGGAAATGCCAAAGACTTTGAAGACTTCTGCCTGAAGAATTATATTACTTCCCCGGAAATGAAGGAAAAAATGTGCCAGCGTATCACCACCAATTTCGAAACCCTTTTCGGCTATTTTAACCGGATCAGCCTTGACCTGAAAAGGCCTATGGCGCTGGATATGGGCGAAACCTATCCCATCGACGAGGTGTTTGCCGCATATGAACCTACCGCACATTTCACAGACGATTTCTTCACTAACAAGATCGGGTTCATCATCGGGTTAAATTATCCCTTCTATACTTTACAGGAAAAAGGACAACTGGGTCCGAAGTGGAGTCGTCTCGAATGGGCTTATGCCAGGCTTGGCGACCAGTTCACCACCCGGGTGCCGGCCGATATCGTTCAGAAGTGTTCGGATGCCCTTTCGGTTGCTGAAAATTACATCTCAGGGTATAATATCTATGTCGGGAACCTGCTCGATGAAAAAGGAAATACTCATTTTCCCAAAGACATGAAACTGCTTTCACACTGGAACCTCAGGGATGAGCTCAAAGCCAACTACAATAAGACTGAAGAAGGACTGACCAAACAGAAAATGATCTACCAGGTGATGTTGCGGATCATCGACCAAAGCATCCCCGACAGCGCGATCAACAACCCGGTATTTCAATGGAACCCCGTTACCAATAAGCTTTTTAAGGGAGGAAAAGAGGTTACAGCCACCCCGGAACCCGATAAACGGTATGAGGTCCTCCTGAACAACTTCAAGGCGATGAGAGCAGTGGATCAATATACACCGATGTTCCCAACTTATATCCAGCGTTCGTTCGATGCAGGAATGGAGATCCCGATGGACCAGGTTGAAAAGCTGTTTACGAAATTCTGTTCTTCTCCCGAAGTGAAGCAGGTGGGTGCATTGATCAGCAACCGGCTGGGTCGTCCATTGCAACCTTTCGATATTTGGTACGATGGTTTCAAAGCCCGGAGCACTATTGACCAGGATAAACTTGATAAGCTTACCAAGGCCAGGTATCCCAATACCGAAGCGGTTGAAAAAGATATTCCAAACATTTTGGTAAAAATGGGATTCAAACCTGATAAGGCAAAAGAGATCGCTTCCCATATCACTGTTGATCCGGCAAGAGGATCAGGGCATGCCTGGGGCTCACAGATGAAGGGCGACAAAAGCCATCTACGCACACGCGTGGGCAAAAATGGCATGGATTACAAAGGATACAACATCGCTGTTCATGAGTTGGGGCACAATGTGGAACAAACCATCTCCCTTTATATGGTTGATAATTACCTGATGGCCGGCGTTCCCAATACCGCTTTCACCGAAGCTTTCGCCTTTACATTCCAGAAACATGACCTCGACCTCCTGGGTATAAAAGACAATGATCCGAACAAGGAATATCTTGAAACATTGGATGACTTCTGGATGGCTTATGAGATCATGGGTGTTTCACTGGTAGATATGAAGGTCTGGACATGGATGTACGCCCACCCCGACGCAACACCTGCACAGCTGAAGGAAACAGTGATCAGCACGGCAAAGGAAATCTGGAATAAATATTATTCAGATGTTTTAGGTGTGAAAGACTGCCCGATCCTGGCCATCTATTCGCACATGATCGACAGTCCGCTATATTTGTCGAATTACCCGGTGGGTCATCTCATCGACTTCCAGCTTGCCCAATGGTTCAAAGGCAAGAACTTTGCCGATGAAACCATACGCATTTATTCCGCCGGTAAACTGATCCCGCAAGAGTGGATGAAGCATGCCGTGGGCAGCGAGATCTCTGTTAAGCCGATGATCGAGGCTACCGATGCAGCGCTTAAAGTAGTTAAATAGTTGGCGAACTGAGGAGTTTGAGAGTTAATTGTCAACCATCACTTTTCATTTCTTAATGCCATTTCAACCGCCGCCAGTGCATGGATTTCCGTCGTATCGAATACTGGCAGAACAGTATCTTTTTGTTTTATCAGGAGCGGGATCTCTGTGCATCCTAATACGATCCCCTGTGCGCCATCGCGTGCAAGTCCATCCATAATGGTTAAATACCTTTTTTTAGTTTCCGGGATGATGGCTGCAATGAACAGTTCTGAAAAGATAGTATGATGGATGAATTCGCGGTCTTCCTTTTCGGGAACAATAACATCGATTCCGCTGTCTATCAGCTTCTGCTTAAAGAAAACCTCCTCCATCGTAATTTTTGTCCCGAGCAGCCCGACTCTTGTCAGTGATTTTGCACGGATGTCCTCGATGGTGGCATCCATAATGCTCACCAGCGGAACCCTGATGGCTTCCCTGACAGTTTCCGCAGCAAAGTGCATGGTATTGGCTCCGATCATCACCAGGTCGGCTCCTGCTTTTTCAAGTCTCTGTGCCGACTTCACCATCATGGCCCTGATCCCTTCAAAATCCTTTTTTTTCATGAATGCTTCCACCTCCCCGAAATCCACCGAATCGATGATGATTTTTGCTTCATGCTTTCCATTTGTCCGCTTAAGAACTTCCATGTTCATGAAACGGTAGTAGTCGATGGTGCTTTGCCATGACAATCCGCCGATAAGTCCGATGGTTTTCATTGTTTAGGTATTTGGGTTTGGTAAATTGGTGAACTGGAGAAGTGGTGAGTATTTAAATAGCGAAGTGCGAAACCTGCATTCCTGCTTTGTTAAATCGACACCACTTCGCCATTTAAAATCACAGTTTCGACTTTGTTACTCCCATACGCGTATGGCATAAACTCATAGCCTGGGATGGGCTTAGTGATGAACAGGTTCGCTTTCTTGCCGCGGGCGATGCTGCCGACATCCTCGCTCAGACCCATTGCATAAGCGCTGTTGAGTGTAACTGCGTTAATTGCCTCTTCGGGAAGCATCCGGTAGTTAATGCAGGCAAGGGACAGGATGAATTGCATGTTACCGGAAGGTGACGACCCCGGGTTGAAATCGCTGGCCATGGCAACAGGAAGGCCGGCATTTATCATCTTCCGCACCGGCGCATGTTGCAATCCCAGGAAAAATGCTGCTCCCGGAAGAACGGTAGGCATGGTTTCAGAACCTGAAAGACATTTTATCTCTTCATCTCCCGTATATTCAAGATGATCAACCGAGAGTGCATTGTATTTCACGCCCACCTGGATACCACCGGAATAGTCCAGCTCATTGGCATGGATTTTCGGACGCAGACCGAATTTCATCCCTGCCAGTAATATGCGGTCGGTTTCTCCAGGAGTAAAAAATCCCCGGTCACAAAAAACATCGATATAATCAGCCAATCCGTCAGCCGCTACCTGCGGGATCATCTCATGAATAACCATATCCACGAACTCCTCCTGCCGGCCTTTGTATGCAGCCGGGACTGCGTGTGCCCCAAGAAACGTTGCGACGATGGTCAATGGCGAAATCTCTTTCAATCTCCGGATCACCCGCAGCATCTTCAGTTCATCTTCCACCGATAGCCCATAGCCGCTTTTGATCTCAACCGCACCGGTTCCAAAAAGCCGGATCTCGTTCAATCTCCCCAACGCCTGTGCGACAAGCTCTTCTTCAGAAGTCTCATGCAACCTCTTTGCAGAATTAAGGATTCCTCCTCCCCGCCTGGCAATCTCCTCGTAACTCAACCCCCGTATCTTGTCGGTGTATTCGATCTCACGGCTGCCTGCATATACAAGATGCGTATGGGAATCACAGAAAGAAGGAAAAACAAGTTTTCCCGTTGCATCGATGATTATTAACTTATGAACGGGTGAACTGGTGAACTGGTTAGTTTTTTTTTCGTAATTCGCAATTCGTAATTCGTAATTTTCTTCAGCTGTTCCGAAATCGATAATTCGGTCTCCATCAAGATAAAGCCACGAATTTTTGATTGTGTTGAGCTTAGCCATTTCTTTCCCGGAAACCTTCAACCGGGGTTTTTCCTCAACCTGGATGAGCTCTTTGATATTTTTAATAAGGATGGACATTTTTTATTATTTCTTCAGCGAAATTAAGGATTTTTTCCTTGTAGTTCTCGACTGGTAATTCCGATTTTCCCTTCAGGAAATATAAAGTTCGTAATTCCCTGAAGTCGGTTGTTGAAAAAATTCTTAGAATTCTTTGTTAAAGCATCCCAGATAATCGAAATGTTGTATCTTTGTGATGAAAATTCATCGTAAATTATTCACCTTAAATCCATTCAGAAAATGAAAAGAAATTTGATACTTTTTATTGTTCTACTTATTGGCACAAGCTTTTCAGCATTGGCCAAGAAAGTTGAAATCTCGGATGCCAGGCTTATCGCAAAGAATACTTATTTCGAGCAGGTTAACCGTCATGATGCTGTTCCTTACCAGTCGATCGCCATTACGGGCGAATTCGTGGAAAAATACAACAACCATGACGTCTATTATGTATTCAATTTCAACGATACCAAAGGTTTCGTGATCATTTCCGCCGATGATATCTGTTACCCGGTCCTCGGATTTTCTTTCGAATCTTCATATTCTCCTTCCAACCAGGCCGAAGGATTTGCTTACTGGATGAATGAACGGGAAAAGGAAATTGCTTCCAACATCGAAAATAATATCCCGGCCGATAATAAAACCACAGCCATGTGGAAGCATTTGCTTACCACTGATATCAGCCAGCTACAGAACACCGAGAAATCGATCACGGATGTAGCTCCCCTTCTGACATCCAATTGGGACCAAGGTTTTCCTTACAATACTATGGTTCCGGTAGATACAGTAACCTGCGGTTCATATGGCGGACATCCAACAACAGGATGTATTGCAACTGCAATGGCCCAGATCATGTATTACTGGAGGTGGCCCATTACCGGCGTTGGCTCTCATTGTGATAGTTATAACAATTACGGGACCCTGTGTGCAGATTTCTCTTCGACCACTTATGACTGGGACGGTATGACCAACCAACCTTCATCGGAATGCAATCCCGTTGCCCTGTTAATGTACTATAACGGTATTGCAGTCAACATGCATTATAATACGGATGGTCAATGCTCTTCAGGCGCTTACACGCAAGATGTGGCATCATCTTTACGGAACTATTTCAGGTATTCGACCTCCACCATCTATGTAAAGAAAGCTAATTATACAACCACAGATTGGAACAACCTTCTGCAAGCAGACCTGAATATAGCCGAAGTAATACAGTATTCTGGCTCGGGTCCTGGTGGCGGGCATTCATGGGTATGTGATGGTTACCAGGCGACCGATTATTATCATTTTAACTGGGGATGGAGCGGACAAGATAATGGCTATTACTACCTCACCAACCTCGATCCCGGAGGATATACTTTTAACAATGGACAGGAAGCTGTTGTTCACATTATCCCTGACCCGGCACAATATCCTTTGTATTGCACCGGAACAAACTATGAAACCACGTATGATTATGGTACCATTGAAGATGGCAGCGGCCCTGTCGCCAATTACCAGCACAACACAAACTGCAGCTGGCTGATCGCTCCGGATGACAGTATGAGTTCGATCAGGCTGAATTTTACAAGGTTCATTACCGATCCGGCAGACATTTTGACCGTTTATGATGGACCCACAAATGCATCTCCCGTTCTCGGAACTTTTTCCGGCCCTACCCTGCCAACGATAACAGTGGCCTCTACCGGCCCGCAAATGCTGGTTACCTTCGTTTCAACTGGTTCCACAGCAGCCAATGGATTCCTCCTCACCTATAGCGGCATTCCAGCGTCCTTCTGTAACAGCAATACCACACTTACAGGTGAAACAGGCTCTTTCAGCGATGGCAGCGGGAAATTTCAATATCGTAACGGAGCGGACTGCAGATGGACCATTCAGCCTCCCAATGCAACATCAATTACGATCACCTTCAACAACTTCAATACCCAGGCCAACAAGGACGCAGTTCAGATTTACAATGCGGTGACTTCAACCAAAGTGGGCGTATATTCCGGTGATCACACCACCAACCCTCTTAGTCCCATAACGATCCCCTCCGGGAAAGCGAAGATCTTCTGGACTTCAGATAATACAGTCCGTGGAGCAGGCTGGGATGCCAGCTATTCAATAACTGTTGGAACCAATGAAAAGAAAGCATTTGAAGATCTTTCCGTATTTCCGAATCCTACAGATGGAATGCTTAACATCAAATTCACGATGAACGAGATCCAATCAGTGAGGATCGAAATCCTTTCCTTGAATGGGGAAACAGAATACAGCCAGAATCTTGGCAATTTTAAAGGAACATTTGACAAACAGGTGGATCTCTCCTCCCTGGCAGAAGGCATTTACATCTTACGCCTGGTCAGTGATCGCGGGACAACCAACGAGAAAATCGTTCTTCAATAATACTCATAACTCCGGCTCTCTTGTCTGCAGGAAATTTACACTATATTTCCTGCAGATGGGAGATTCAGAAGCACTAAATCAAACCAACCTGCATGGTATATCGTTTGATTTTTTTTCTTTCCATTTTGTTTGCCGGTCAGTCCATTTATGCCAGTCAGGTTTCCATTCCAGATGCAAAACATGCGGCCCTGCAGTTTTATTCTGAACGGGCAAATCAGTACCGTTCAATTAATCATTCCTTATTAAATATTTCCGGAACCTTTGTTGTAAGTGAAAATGGCCTTCCTCTTTATTATGTTTTTAATATCAATGATCACGGGTATGTAATCGTTTCGGCAGATGATGCGGTTATTCCTGTTCTTGCGTATTCATTTGAAGGTATTTATTCAGAAGAAGACCAGGCACCCCAATTCACTGCCTGGATGGGACAATATGCCCGCCAGATAAGTTATGCGAGAAAATCAGATGCCGTTCCTCTTCCGGCTGCTACCTCCGCCTGGAAACACCTGATGAATCCCGGTACTACTTCTCCATCTATCCCAAAAGAAACCCGGTATGTTGAGCCCATGATCACCTCAAACTGGAACCAACCCACGCCTTACAATGAAATGTGTCCGTCTGACCCTGCCGGGTCGAACGGACATGCCATTGTCGGTTGTGTCCCGGTGGCAATGGGGCAGATCATGTATTATTATCGATGGCCCGACCATGGAACGGGTTCCTATACTTATTTCGATCCCACCTATGGAACCCAGCATGTCAGCTTCGACAGTACCTGGTACCTGTGGAACAACATGAAAAATACCATCACAACCAGCGATCCCGGGATCGCCCAGTTGCTTTACCACCTGGGTGTTTCTGTTGACCTGAGATACGGCCCAACCAGTTCCGGGATGTACAACCACAAAGCTGCTTATGCCCTGAGAACCTATTTCAAATATTCCCCGGAAACCCGTTATGTATACAGGGATAGTACTAATCTGAACTGGGACAGCCTGATCATTGCCCACCTCGATCGCAAAATGCCCCTTTATTATGCAGGATGGTCGGTGCCGAATATCAACGGACATGCATTTGTCTGTGATGGTTACCAGGATAGCGATTATTTTCATTTTAACTTCGGATGGAGCGGTTCCGATAACGGATATTTTTATCTCGACAACCTCACACCAGGGGGTAATAATTTCAACCTTGCCCAGGAACTTATCATTAATATTTATCCGGATACACTCAATTATACTTATCCTCCTTACTGTTCAGGCGAAACTATCCTTACTTATGATCAGGGCAGCCTTACCGACGGAAGCGGGCCTATGCATAATTACCTTCCGGAAGCCGGTTGCAGCTGGCTGATCGATCCTCAAACCATAACGGATTCGATCTCTAATATATCATTGACCTTTGACGGGTTTGAAACCAGTCAGGGTGATCTCGTTACCGTTTATGATGGGCCTGATACAACTTCTCCGGTTTTAGGCATTTATTCGGGAACAACAGTCCCGCCATCAGTTTCATCCACAGGCAATAAAATGCGGATCTCATTCCGGTCTCAAGGTGGAACTCCTGCTGACGGATGGTCAGCCAATTATTCAACCACAACTCCGGTTTGGTGCAACGGACAGAAAACAATTACGGCCGATACCGCCGATATAACTGACGGAAGCCTTCATTTTAATTACCAGAACAATTCATTCTGCCGCTGGATGATTAAGCCGGCAAGCGGGAAGAAACCATTGACCATTTATTTCAAGTCATTTGATACAGAACCGGTGAATGACATGCTCACGATCCTTGACCCTGACTCGGAGATTACACTGGCTAACATTTCCGGACATTACAGTTCTCCCGGACTTCCCGACTCAGTGTCTTCTCCCAGTGGGAAAATGTTAATCATCTTTTCGACCAACAGTTACATTACTGCGGATGGGTTTCATTTATATTATCCCAGATCTTCTACCGGCATCCTTGAAAAATCCAAATTCGCTGGTTTAAATATTTTCCCAAACCCAGTTCATGACCAGATAAATGTGGATTTCTGGTATACCAGGGCAACCCGCCTGGAAATATCACTTTATTCCATACAAGGGCAACCTCTGTCAGTAATTAACACACTTTGCCCCTCAGGAAGAAACCAGCTAAGCATGCCTGTCAGCAATTTTCCTTCAGGGATTTATTTGCTTCGATTGCAAAATGAGATCACTAACGAAACCTATAAGATCATCATCACACATCAATAAAACTTAACAAAAATCAATCATTTATAAACCTAATACATAAACCGTCAATGAAAAAAATATTATCTCTTGCTCTCAGTTTACTGCTTATGATCTCCATGGCCTTTGGCGGGAAAGTAACGATTGACAAAGCCCGGCAGGTGGGATCAAATTTCTTTTTTGAACGGTATACTCAGCATCACCAGATGAACTACCAGGATCTGTCGGTAAAGGAATCTTTCACCGAGAAATTCAACGGTAATGCAGTGTATTATGTTTTTAATTTCAGCAGTAACGGGTATGTGATTGTTTCTGCCGATGATGCCGTTCCGCCTGTGCTGGCTTATTCATTTGACGGCAGTTTTTCACGCGACAATCAGCCACCTCAATTTATCAACTGGATGGAAGGATATGCGAAACAGATCGATCAAACCATACAACATCCCGGGGATCCTGCCTATGATTTTCATAACACCTGGTCACGGCTTTCAACGAATGATCCGAAAAGTCTTGATTATAGCCCGTTGACTGATGTCGCTCCATTGTTAATTTCCACCTGGGACCAGGGTGGCCCATACAACATACTTTGCCCGGCCGATCCTGCAGGTCCCGGAGGATATGTTTGGGCAGGCTGTGTGGCTACGGCCATGTCACAAGTGATGTATTATTACCGCTGGCCCCTGACCGGTTCCGGATCCCATTGCTACACCCCCTCGGGATATCCGCAGCAATGTGCAGATTTCAGCAGCACCACCTATAAATGGGATGAAATGGCCAACTCGCTATCATTCATAGATACCGCGGTAGCTACTCTTATCTGGCATGCGGGAATTTCAGTAAATATGATGTATTCGCCTACCGGTTCCGGCGCTTACAGTGAAGATGCAGTGACGGCCATGATCAATAACTTCAGGTATTCACCCGATGCCCACCTGGTTCCCAGGGATGGTACACCCACTGCCACTTATACAGGTATTCTCAGGGATAATCTGGATGCCAAACGGGTTATGTACTATGATGGATATGGAACCGGAGGGCATGCCTTCAATATGGATGGATACCAGGGAACCGATTACTTCCATTTTAACTGGGGTTGGAGCGGATCTTTCAATGGTTATTTTTATCTCAACAACCTTAACCCGGGCGGCGACAATTTCACAAATGGACAACGGGCAATGGTGAACCTCTATCCCGATACTATCAATAATACTTATCCTTCCTATTGTACCGGTCAGCATATACTTACTGCCCTCAGAGGAACTTTTGAAGATGGAAGCGGCCCAATAGAAAATTACCAGAACAACGACAATTGCAGCTGGCTGATCAACCCACAAACTCCATCAGACTCCATTACCAGCATTACGCTCAACTTCAACCGCTTCAACACAGAACCGGGAAATGACGTAGTCAATATTTACCAGGGCGCCACAACGAGTGACAGCCTTGTTGCCTCCTTTTCAGGAAATAATATTCCCCCGCAAGTCATTGTAAACAGCGGACAAGCACTGATTACTTTCATCAGTAATGGAACTACCCGTGATCCCGGCTGGTATATTTCCTATTCTGCCAATTCCTATGACTGGTGCACCGGGATAAAGATTCTCACAGACCCTGCAGGTACCATCGCCGACGGAAGCGGCGATTTCAACTACAAGAATGGAACCTTTTGCCGTTGGAAGATTCTCCCATCATCCGGCGATCCTGTGACGCTAGTGTTCAATTCATTTAAAACAGAACCCGTCAACGACTATGTTATGATCTACGACCTTCAAACACAGCAGCTGCTTGCACAATATTCCGGTGATTTTTCAAACTCGGTCCTTCCACCATCAGTAACTGCTCCAAGCGGGAAAATGTTCATCATTTTTTCAACCAGCACCAGTATTACTGATGAAGGTTGGAATGCAACCTGGTCGACCTTTCCATTAGGAATACAAAATCAGAAGGAAATACAGGATTGCCAGGTGTTTCCGAATCCTGCTTCCGGTCAGGTTTTCCTTCAGCTGTATACCGCTTCAAAGACAATCCTGACGGCTGAACTTGTCAGTATTGATGGAAAGGTTCAGCTATCTGAACGATTTGAAACCATTGAAGGGATTAACAAGAAATCCTTTGATATTACCGGACTGCAAACTGGTGTTTATGTCCTCCGGGTTATCAGCGATAATGGATTGACCATACGGAAAGTGGTGATAAATTAAATCCGTTTCTCTATCCACGCAGTTTGTTGCGGCTTTCTTCTTTATAAAGAACATCGATCTGCCCCCTGTTTTCAAGGCATTCCATAAGCCTGCTCTTCAGTTTCCAGCATGTCATCTGCCGTCGTTCCAGTTGCCGGGATAACTCATACGAAGAAATGCCGGGATCATGACAAACCGTGTAGGCGATACGAAAGGCTTCTGTGATTGGGATATGACAACGATGAAACAGGGTGTGGGCAGTAGCCGATTCTTCATGCTTGCAACGGGTACACCTGCGCGAGTAAGGAGATTTCCCCTTGCAGTAATTTGTATGCCCGCATTTCCGGCAGGTATAGCCATCCGCCCACTTCTGACCGGAAATGAAACTCAGACAGGCATCCTCCGTCTGAAATTTTTTTATATTGATCTTCGTGAAATCAAATGACATGTAAGAAGATATTAATAATCCGAATTTTTCTCACCCGGTTATGGATGCAAAATTAAAAAATAAAGTGATATTTATGCGATTGATTAAAAAATATTTTTTATCTTTGCACCGAATTTAATTTGCAACTATGAAACGACTTCTGATTATCATATTTTTATCATTTTCATTTTTCCTGAATGCATGTAACAACAATGGCACGAACGGACCTGACAACAAGGGGACCGGGATCAAGGATGGAACTGTTAACCAGATGTCAACGCAGATGTTTACCAAACTGATCTGGGATTATAAGATGAACCCAAAAAAGTTTACCTACACCGGGAATTTACCCGTCATTATAGATTTTTATGCTGACTGGTGCCGGCCTTGCAAGATGATTGCGCCTATCATGGAGGAATTTGCAAAAGAATACAACGGCAAGATCCGGGTATTTAAGGTGAATACCGATGCCGAGCAGGAATTGGCCCAGCTTTTCCAGATCCGGTCGATTCCGGCAGTTATGTTCATCCCTAAAACCGGGCAACCAACAATGAGTGTGGGCGCACTTCCGAAAGAATCGTTCAAGAAGATCATTAATGACGTACTCTTAATTAAATAGCGAAATGGCGAAATAGCGAAATGAAAGAAGGCATTGTGTGTTGGGCATTCGGAAAACTTAAAACTTTACAAACTTTATGAACTTTAAAAACTCTGTGACGCTGTAACTAAATTATCAATTTTAAATTATCCATTATCAATTTATAAAACATGGCTTTAGAACATTTGACAAAACAGACTTTCCTCGATAAGGTCTTTAATTATGAAGTGAACAAGGAATGGAAATTCGAAGGTGAACTTCCTGCTATTATTGATTTTTTCGCCGACTGGTGTGGCCCCTGCAAAATGGTCGCACCTATCCTTGAGGAGTTGTCGGCAGAATATGCGGGCAAGATCAATATTTATAAGATCGATACTGAAGCGGAACAGGAACTGGCTGCAGCTTTCAATATACGCAGCATTCCTTCCATGTTGTTTATCCCGATGAACGGACAACCACAGATGGCTGTCGGGGCATTACCCAAGGACGCTCTGAAAAATGCTATTTCCGAAGTACTACTTCAGAAACAGAATTAACCCGGACTTTTTTCGCTTCATGCCATTCTTGTAACCTCGTAATTCAATCCAGGGACGGCATGAATGCTTTAACTAAGCGGAAGAATGAATATTTTACTCTCAACCGCATACCTTCCTCCGGTATCTTATATCTCCGGATGCCTGCATTTGGAACAGGTATTGATTGAAAGGTTTGAAACTTACCCAAAACAAACCTGCAGGAACCATTGTCATATTTATGGACCGAATGGCTTGCAAAAATTGAGCATTCCGGTCTTGAAAGTTAATGGGAATCATACTCTTACAAAGGATATCAGGATTGCAACCTCAATTCCATGGCAGCGGGTGCACTGGCGATCGATAGAAACCGCTTATAATAATTCCCCTTTTTTTCTTTATTACAAGGATGAATTTGAAAAAGTATTTGAAAAACAGTTTGATTTTTTACTTGATCTGAATACCTGGCTGCTTGAGATCATTTTCGGTATTCTCAGGATCGAAAAAATAATCGGATTCACGAATTCCTTCCTGAAGAATCCTGAAGGCATCGATGACTACCGTGAAGTTTCCAATAAAAAAAAGGTTTCCTCAAAGGATGCATTCCCACCTTATAACCAGGTTTTCAGTCCGAAGTACGGATTCATTGCCGATCTGAGCATTATCGATCTTATTTTTAATGTTGGCCCTGAGTCCGGTGAATTTTTGGTTTCAGAAAAAAATCCTACCTTTGCACTGCGTTAATTTAATCCAAATAAATTGTCAACATTACAGGATCTTCGCCAGGGCGAGAAAGGTATTATAATCAAGATCCGTGGTCGTGGAGCTTTCCGGAAACGGATCACCGAAATGGGATTCGTCAAGGGACAGGAAGTTACTGTAATCAAGGCTGCACCACTCCAGGACCCGGTTGAATACAAGATCATGGGATATAATGTATCCCTGCGGCAGAGTGAAAGCCGGCTCATAGAGGTGATCACCCTCAAAGAAGCCCTGGAACAAAAGATAGAATCCGGTGCAGTTGATTCCTTCAAAGGCACCTTTACCGATGAGATCCTGAAGACCTCAGCGAAGGAAAAGAGCAATATGATCGATGTTGCCCTTGTTGGAAATCCGAATTGCGGAAAAACGACCTTGTTTAATTTCGCATCGGGTTCGCATGAGCATGTGGGGAATTTCAGCGGGGTTACCGTTGATTCGAAGAGTGCCAGGCTCGAACAGAATGGCTACACCTTTAACATCACCGATCTGCCCGGAACTTATTCCCTTACGGCCTATACGCCGGAAGAGCTTTTCGTTAGAGATCATTTGCTTACCAGCGTTCCGGATATCGTAGTGAATGTTGTGGATGCATCGAACCTGGAACGCAACCTGTACCTCACCACCCAGCTCATTGATATGGATATCCGGGTGGTGATGGCCCTGAATATGTTTGACGAACTGGAAGATGCCGGTGATCACCTGGATTATGTTTCTTTGGGAAAATTATTGGGGATTCCCGTTATCCCGACCGTGAGTTCAAAGGGAACCGGCATTCCTGAACTTTTTGACCGGATTATCGAAGTTTATGAAGACCGGGATCCTGTTGTCAGGCATGTTCATATCAATTACGGGCAGGAGATAGAGCGTTCCGTAAAAAAGATACAGGATGCCATCTGGTCGGATAAATCACTGACAGACCAATTTTCTTCAAGATATTTCGCCATTAAACTGCTGGAAAAAGATCCGGCAATTCTTCCCCTCTCCACCACATCTCCTGAATTCAAACTCATTCATGATCTTGCGAAAAAAGAGATCAACCGGATCGAAACCCAATACGGTGAGGATTCGAATACCCTTGTAACCGATTCGAAGTATGGATTCATTGCAGGAGCCCTGAAAGAGACCATGATCCGCAATCATGAAGTCAGGAAAGGAAAAACTGTCAGTGAGAAGATTGATTTCTGGCTGACCCACAAGATCCTGGGATTTCCGTTTTTCCTTGCATTTCTCTGGATCATGTTCCAATCCACTTTTGTATTGGGCGAATATCCGAAACATTGGATCAACCTGGGCGTTTCCGGGCTCGGCAGCCTGATCGGGTCGCTGATGCCGGGAGGCCCTCTCAAAGACTTGCTGGTAGACGGGATCATCAATGGCGTAGGCAGTATCATTGTCTTTCTTCCAAATATCCTGATCCTTTTCTTTTTCATTTCCTGGATGGAAGATACAGGGTATATGGCCAGGGCGGCATTCATCATGGATAAACTCATGCATAAGATCGGACTCCATGGCCAGTCATTTATTCCTCTCATCATGGGATTCGGCTGTAATGTTCCTGCCATCATGGTAACCCGTACACTGAAAGACCGCAACGACCGTTTGCTCACAATGCTGATCAATCCTTTGATGTCATGCAGTGCCCGGCTTCCGGTGTACCTTCTCATCACCGGGGCTATTTTCCCCAACTATGCCGGTACAGTGATCTTCGGACTTTACCTGACAGGGATCCTGCTGGCCATTTTGGTTTCCATCCTCTTTAAAAAAACACTGTTTAAAAGCAAGGAAGCACCTTTTGTAATGGAACTGCCTCCATACAGGATGCCTACTTTCCGTGTGATCATCCGCCATATGTGGGAAAAAGGAGAACATTACCTGAAGAAGATGGGAGGCGTCATCCTCATAGCCGTTATCCTGATCTGGGCATTGGAATATTTTCCTCGTGGCCAGGCCGGGATCAGCCATGATGAGCGGCTGAAAAACTCCTACATCGGGAAATTCGGACAAGCCATCGAACCCGTCATTTATCCTTTGGGATTTGACTGGCGAATGGGGGTCAGCCTGATCACAGGCATGGCCGCCAAGGAAGTCGTGGTAAGTACGATGGGGGTGCTTTACGGCACAAGTCAATCCCACGAAAAAGATAAAAAGGCAAACCTTCCGGCTATCCTTCAAGGCGAAAAATACCAGGAAGGCAGCAGGATCGGGCAAAAGGTGTTTTCTCCTCTTGCAGGGATCTCATTTTTGCTCTTTATCCTGATCTATATGCCATGTGTGGCGGTTGTTGCCACCGTGAAAAAGGAGTCAGGGCACTGGAAATGGGCGCTGTTCCTGATCAGTTATACAACAGCACTGGCATGGTTGCTATCCTTTTCGGTTTATCAGATAGGAATGTTGTTTAGCAAGTGAAATAGATCGTATGTTTGAATAAAGCATAGATCTTCGGAAAATTTCTAAGTTTATAATGCCAAAAACATAAACTTAAAAAACCAAAGACCTATGCAAACACAAAGTAAACGAATTGATTTTA
>Ga0182027_10005117_pt1 | contig 20040 bp, 17 predicted proteins | sample 712E1DmetaG_FD_121300 | JGI IMG/M metagenome (GOLD analysis project Ga0182027, IMG submission 121300) | Permafrost microbial communities from Stordalen Mire, Sweden - 712E1D metaG (Illumina Assembly) | ecosystem: Environmental > Terrestrial > Soil > Wetlands > Permafrost | place: Sweden...
AATGTGCCGGATGTGTGGGTTGCTACATGACTACTGAAACCATTTACGTCATCAATTACCCGAATCTTGGCAATACATCCTTTACTATTCCTGTGAATCTTGTTTCTCAAACTGATATTTCCCCTGTTTGCAACAATGCATATCCGCAGATTACCTGTGCTACGACAATCATTCCCAATACTGGCGGGATTGAAGAATTTGTTTGGGAATCCTCTCCCATCACTCTCACTGGCACACCGCCTGCACAGGGCTGGATATTCGCCTGGGGAAGCTGCTGCCGAAACCCATGCGCGAATATTACCGATGCTGATACAAAAAACTGGGTGCTCAGGGCTGTGATGTACCCCAATGCAGGATTAAATGCAAATCCATGCAGGGACAACTCACCTGTGTTTGCCGAAAAACCCATGACAGTAATAAGCTCCGGATATGCTGTTTCCTATAATTCCAGCGCCATCGATATTGATTATGATTCTCTTTCCTATTCATTTGCTACTCCATTAGAGGGAGACCCAACAGCATCTCTTCCTATTGCAGGATATAATACCGGATATGGATGGAATAGTCCTTTACCGGATATCACATATAATCCATTAAATGTTCCTGCTCAAATTGATCCTAAATCAGGAGAATTAACATTTACTTCCTATACCAATGGTGCATTTCTGTTGGTAACAAAAATTTCTGCATATAGAAGCGGGAATTTAATTGCAGAGGTATTCAGGGAAATAGAAATGGTAATTACACCTGGTGATACAAATACCGTTCCCAATATGAACCCTCCTTTTTTTGATCCCGGCACAGGAAGCTTTACATCTTATGTTGATACGGTTACTGCGGGAGATACTGTAAGATTTACATTAAATATAAATGATTTCGGACTTCTGCCCGATGGCGACGCGCAGACAGTTTTTTATTCTGCATGGGGAAAACAATTCGGTACAAATTATATCGATTCCACCAGTGGCTGCGCTCATCCGCCCTGTGCCACATTAAATCCTCCACCACCAAGTTCAGCTCTTTACGGATTGACAAGCGAGTTTAAATGGGTGACAGATTGCTCTCAACTTATTAATTCCGGCGGCACTGCCGATACACTGATGGAAAACGATTTTATTTTTACTGTATGGGATGATTATTGTCCTGTTCCCAAAATCAAATCATATTTTGCAAAAATATTTGTAAAACCTAAAATTCCTTTTCTGTCCGGCCCTGAATTGATATGCACTTCAGTAATTTCCAACGGTGATGTGACCTTAAATTGGATCCCCCCAATTGACACAGCAGGAATCTTCGACAGTTACCATATTTATTCATCGGGCAATCCGGGAGGGCCATTCGTCAGGATTGACAGTATCTTTAACATTGCGCAACAATCCTATACGCATATTGGAGCTAATGCGAATTTGTACAAAAAATATTATCAGGTAAAAACAAGATCAAATAGCTGTAGCATAAAAGCACTTGAGAATTCAAATATTTTATCTACCCTGTTTCTGACATGTCCATATTATGCGCCAAATTTTGTTCAACTGTCATGGAATCCTGTTTGTTCGCCACTTTTGCAATCATCTTCACTTTTATATGAAATCAAACGTCAGGATTTCATTACATGGAACAGCATAGGTCAAGTGCAAAATACTTACTTTGTCGACACAAGTACATATACGAACACCTCTGCAAATTACATGGTTTTTATCAGCGATTCCAGCGGATGTGAATCAATATCTTCAGATCTAAATGTTTCTATTTTCGGAATAAATGAATCCTCCGATGCTTCAGAATTTTTTCATTTATCGCCCAACCCATTTTCCACCATGACATTGTTGACATCAGAAATATCAATAAATTCTGCTACACTCTGCATCTATGATGTACTGGGCAAGGAAGTAAATTGTATGAAAAATTTAAACGGAAAAGAAATTATTATACAACGAGGAAACATGAAACCAGGAATGTATTTCTTTCGTCTTGAAGATAGAAATAGTCTTAAGGGGCATGGGAAATTATTGGTTCAATGAATAAAAATACTAAAATGAAAAAAATATTTCAGATAGTTTTATTGTTCATTACCTGCATTGCATATCAGGCAAAATCCAATACATGGGTCAACATAAGTTCCGGATACTGGGATAATCCATTCATCTGGCAGGGAGGTATATCGCCACCTTGTACTTTATCTGATACCATTATCATTAATCACCCCGTTGCAATAAAGGAAAATATATTGCTTAATAGCAATGCATATATTTTTATTGATAGTACAGGTGGAATATGCGGTCATCATAATATCACGGTGATGTCAGGAGCTAAAATACTTAAATTAGGAATTCTTGAAATTGATTCATTAAAAATACCGGGGGGTATTGTAAATTGTTCAGGCAATGGTGAAGTTATTCTTACATTGAATGGCATCATCAGCAACGGCGGGTCCTTTTCGGTGAATGATTGTTCGTTAAGTGTTGGACCTTGGTTCAATTGTGTGCAGCCTGCTTTTGCCTTTACATTAAATGTTGAAGAAATTAATGAAAGCCTGTTTACTCTTTTCCCCAACCCCACCTCCGATATACTCACCATCACAACTCCCAGCGCACAGCAAAAACAAATCCTTATTAGCATCTACAATATGCAGGGTCAAGAAATGATTTCTTCATTATTTCAAAATAAAAACACAATAGCGCTTGATGTGAGTGCGCTGGCAAAGGGGATTTATTTGGTGCAAGTGCAACGTGAAAACAGAATTGTGAAAAAGAAGTTAATTGTACTTTAAAAATTTCCAATTCGATTTCTGGTTTCAATGTCCAAGACGTTTTGTTTCACCATTGATTGTTGGTCGATAAACAGGAACAATTTTGAAACAATAGTTCAACATGACTTCAATGGTACCGTTACTTCTACCTTTTGCTCCAAGTGCAGATGTTGTGACGTCATAGGAAATCCCCAATTTGACATCATTATTATTAGGTATCGGTCTCAAACCAACTAAAACCACAATGGCATCGCCAGGCCTGTAGCTTAAACCTGCCCAGAATTTATTATTATACCATAGCAATGCATTTAAATCAATCTGCAACGATGTTATATCAGATTTTACAAGTATAGATGGATCAATTTCAAAAGATTGATTTGTTAAAGGTATCTGGTATCCGGCTGTTAAATAATAATGTCTTTTCAGTTTTGGACTGGCAATATTTGCGCCAAAATTGCTTTGTACCTGAAGTAGCTGCGATGAAGATAATCCGGCATAAAGTTTATTCTTGATAGAATAAAAAAAACCTAAGGAATAATCTGTAAGCATATCACTTGGCTTGTTAGCCTGGAGATAAGGATCGTCGGCATCAATAGGAACAAATTTGCTGAAGTCAATTGTTTTGTTCAGAAAACCAACCTGAGCGCCAATGCCTAACTTACCGGGGCCAATATTCATCTGGTAAGCATAGCCAATTTTTACGCCAAGGTTCTTTTCAAAACCTAATTTATCCTGAGAAATTACAAGACCCAATCCTCCCCGGATTGGATTTATATTACCGTCAACCGACAGTAAATATGTTTGCGGTGCTCCTTTGTTGCCCTGAGGATCAGTAAATCCCATCCATTGTGTTCGTGCGATAGCAGTGGCGCATATAGCCTCTGTATGACCAGCAAAACCGGGGTTGATGGCCATATTGTTAAACATGTTATGACTGAATTGTGCCTCCTGCTGTGAGAAAGCAGCCATATTTATCAGTGATAACAAAACCCAAAAATTAAGAATTTTTTTCATATTGGTTTGTTTTAAATAAATACCTATATCATTACAGAATGTAAATATAACACTTTTTTTCTTCATTTTAACGAAATGATGTCAACAAATGACATTTTTTTTTGACATAGTCAAAATCATGTCGGCTTATTATTATTTAATTCAGCCATATTATTACTCTAAATATGAGTGAAAATCTTTTAAATACTTATCATCCAAGAGCACTATAAGGAAAAATAAATCCGTGAAAAACAGTACAAAAATCAAAATACTTAAAAATTTTACAAGTGATTAAAAAAAGAAATATCCATCATAATATCGCAAATCTTTATTTTATGTTAATATTTTCCATTATTATCTATAGAATAGAAGAGTGCCTTTTTGCATTCACACATTATTCTCCGGACGGAAAATTGTACTTCTTGAAAAAACTATAACTTTACAGTCAATTAATACTTTTCATCCAATGAAGTTTTACCTGATTTTTACATTTGCATTTGTCCTGATGCTGATGCAGGCACGGGCACAGCAATTTCGTGCAGGACTGATGGGCGGCTTTACTATTACAGATGTTGACGGAGCCGACCTGATGGACAATGATACTGATTTTCATAAATTCGGATTCTCGCTGGGTGGTTTGGTAAATAGTAAAATAAGTCCGTCCACTGTGTTACAGATGGAACTGGCATACATTCAAAAAGGAAGTCTGCAGGGTCCCGATTCCACCCACACTAATAATTATTACACCATGGCATTCGATTATGTAGATGCTTCCCTGTTGTTAAAACATGCCATCAAACTTAAAGTGGATAAGGTAACACCCGGCAGAATAAGTCTTGAAGCAGGACTTACCCTAGGAAGAGTGGTTCGTTCGTCTTATTCTTTTCGAAGTATTAAATATTCTGTGGATATGAATAAAACAGATTTGAGCGCTTTGGTGGGAATAAACTATAAAATTTTTTCCAACCTGTTTATTGATTTCCGCTACAGCAATTCTTTGATTCATGCCATTAAGCACAATTCGAACACAGTGAACTTTTATCCTTATGCCACTTTTCAGCGGGGAAATAATTTAGTGTTTCAACTCACACTCGGTTATATTTTCGACACCAGCACCAAAGAAAAGGAACAGCCTTCCACACCGTAAATATTAGGGAATGGTATTAACGACCGGGAATTACTTTTAGTAAATTTGTACTGCACATTCTTGGTTCTCAAATTCAATTTCGTAAGTCGTGTGGTTTAAATTTTGATGTACTAATCCGTGTTTTATTTTATCTTATAATTTCATGATTTCTGCATTTTATACCACCGCAGATACCGATGGAACGATCTCTTTTCCTGAGCCTATTTTTAGCTTGTATTACAATTATAATTTCAACAAGAATATATTTCCTGGATTAAATATCAATGCCTGTGATTTAAAACTTCATCAATATTATTTGGAATTGGTAGTGGAGTATAATTTTATACAAATCTATTTCATCAAGTTAAACCAAAAACCCCTACCGATGATCTGGGTAAGGGCTTTGACATCCATCCACAATGAAAAAAAGGCGGATTACTTTTATTCTATTACTACTTTTTTATTTACAGTGCCTTTTTCGCCGACTACTTTTAATAAATATATTCCTTTCGAAATGTCTGTAAGGTCAATAGTTTTAGAATAGGTACCTGTAAAACTATCTATTTGTTGAGTATAAATTGCCTGCCCTGTAATTGTTGAAAGCGTTAATAAAATATTCTGAGGAGTACTGATTGAAAAATTTACATTGAGAATATTTTCGGCTGGATTTGGAAATACATTTAATGAATTTAAAATTTCATTTTCATCAATACCGTCAGTAGAATTATAATAAGCATCCCATCCCTGACCATTGACAGAGGTATTGGATGTGAACCAAACCATTAATTTAGTTGTATTATAAGTTTGAGTCGGTGGCAAAGTTGTTCCGGAATAGGTTGCCAGTAATAATGGTGGTGTTTGACCAATATCATAAACTTTTACTTTATCATAGTCAGCTTCCGTGTCAAATGTAGTGAAGCCAAGAGTAATTACGTTTGCTCCTGTTGGCTTGATATTCCATTTACAATTCGCTGAAACATTATAATTAGCTGTACCGCTTCCATCTGAAAAATTACCTGTCGTAGTCAACAGGTCAGTTGATGTGCTGCAAAGCGCAGGATAATTGCTGATGTAATGTGTTCTCCAACCTGATGAAGTGGTGGATCCGTTAGTTATGAATCTCACCAGCATCTGTCCACCGGTGGACGAAACCGTTGCAGGCAAAGAACTACCGGAATAAGTAGCAAGAATCGGGTCAGTAATAGTGCCGCCATTATAAATAATCACCTTGTCATTTGCAGCTTCTGTGTTAAAGGCAGTAAAATACAAAGTGACCTTTGAAGCTCCCGGAGGAGCTATCAACCAACGGCAATCATCATTATTTTGATAATCCGACGGGCCACTTCCATCTTCTATAGTTCCTGTTTGAGATGTAATCGAAACCTGACCGGTACAATTATTAGGATATCCGCTACCCGGATAAATATTTGTATAAGCTCTTTGACTATCATTAAAATGATCGGTGCCCGGATTAAGATCGGATATTGCAAAATAACCATTATAATAACCACCCCATCCCCAATTAAAATGAAAGTTATTTGAGACATCATAACCATCACAAATAAAAGCATGCGCTCCATCACCACCCGTATCATCTCCGCTATATAAAACAGGTCTTTTTGCATCTAAGTCTGTTGCTAATATTGCTATCCATTCAGGATCTGTAAAAAGGTCACGTTCATTTTCGGCAACTATTCCATACCTGAAATAATTTTGCAAAGCAGAAGCTCCAGCCAATAAGGTTGAACCTGATCCTGCAGTACCATAATTCATATCTACAGTTACACCGCAATGATAAATTAATGTAGCTACTGCAATATTATTGTTGATCAAATTGTCATTCATGGCATTCCAGTCATAAGTGGTAGTACCCGGGTTCACTGTAAGGGTCCCATAGGTTCCGGCATTATATGAATGAGTTCCTACACCTGTAGCAGGAAAGCGATAGTAGTACATCACCATTGCCATGGCAGTAGCCACACATCCTGTATATACCCGTCCGCCAGGACCTGCATTATCAGCGGGGCATAACCTGTTATAATATTCACCCTGATCCCACGTGCAAGGGATCAATGGAGTTACTGCCTTTGCTCCTCCCTTATTGATAGTTTCAGGTTTGGCCTGATAATGGCTCCATTGTGCATTGATATCATCGTTACTTACAGCTTTTATTTTTCTGGAATAAACGATTTCCTTTTTGTAATGCTCCATCCAGTTTACAAAATTCTCTGGCTGATTCGTGCTGCTATAATTTTTTTCCAGGGAATAACCAATAATCGGATATACAATATCATCCGCCGCCACAATCACAAAACCATGGTTGCTGAAATTAAAAACATAATACACCGGTTCGGTTTCATCTTCAATAGTAAAAGATTCAGAAATGCCGATGCTGTCGTAATCAAGTTTACTTATCGTATTTATTTTTTCATAGTAGCAGTTTTTTGCTACGTCCTTAGCCTGACTGATATCAACCTTTTTGGCAAAAAGCGAACCGCTGATTAAAAGTAAAAAGACGATCAAAAAATAGGGTATTCTTATCTTCATAATTTTTTGAATTAATAATTAATATCAGGATATTTTAATGTGTAAAGTTAATTAAATTTCTTTAAGTTTATGCCTAATAAAAAATAATTAAATTTTTTAAAACTTTTTTGCTGCAAAAACGATTCAATTTATTTGCTGACCCACTAAGGTCAAGAGTTGTTGAGGAAATGAACTTATAAAAAAACTGTCCTGAACATCATTTATTTCGAATAGTAAATTTAATTTATTTGATGAAACGATGAAGGGTTTGTCTTTTCCGGATTAGGAAAAACTGTGATTCATTTTTTCGTTTCATCAGCTTCAATGCCTGTATAACCTCGGGCAGAATATAAATCAGTATCATTTTATCGAAAATAAAATATTTAAACAATTTTAATATTACATTATAAATATATTTATTTTTGATGTGGAATATGTAGTTGAAGGTAGAGTATGTAATTTTTATACAATTAACAATTAAAACAAACACTATGAAAAAAATTTATCTGATTTTCATGCTTGTGATGGCAAGCACCGTATCGAATGCACAAAATTGGCAATGGGCTAAAGGTGCAGGTGGTAGTGCGGATGATGAAGCTCATTCGATAGCCAGAGATACTTCGGGCAATGTTCTTGTAGCCGGATTTTATTCCAGTGCAACTATAACATTTGGTATGTTCACATTAACAAATACTGGCGGGGAAGATATTTTTCTTGTGAAATATGATGTGTCAGGAAATGTTTTATGGGCCAAAAATTTTGGTGGCACTGGTGATGATGAGGCGATTTCAGTTGCTGTTGATGATTCAAACCATATTATAGTCACCGGAAACTATACAAGTTCTGCACTTGTTTTTGGTTCTACCACATTAACCAACACAGGTGGTGATGATATTTTTCTGTATAAATGCGATGCCAATGGTAATGTTATATGGGCAAAAAGTGCAGGGGGAACCGATTCTGATAATTCGACCTGTGTTACTACCGATGCTTCGGGCAATATATTAATTACAGGAGGGTTCCAAAGTCCGACACTTATCTTTGGCTCAAGTACATTAACCTGTTCTGGTGGAATGACTCTGTTTCTGGCGAAATATAATTCAGCAGGAACGGTTTTATGGGCGAAAACTGCAGGAGGAGACGCGTGGGATTATGCTGTATCTGTTACTACTGACACTTCAGAAAATGTTTATATGACCGGTGATTTTACAAGTCCCACACTAGTTTTTGGATCTACCACATTAACAAATGCAGGAACAGGAGGATATTATGATATGTTTCTTGTGAAGTACAATTCAGCAGGAACAGTACAGTGGGCGAAAAGCAACGGGGGAACCAACAGTGATGTTGGAAGATCCGTGACTATCGATCATACGGGGAACGTTATTCTGACCGGTTATTTTGGAAGTAGTTCTATGGTATTTGGTTCTACTACTTTAACCAAAACTTCCGGTAGTGAAAATTTGTATATCGTAAAATACACTTCTTCCGGAACTGTAGTGTGGGCGAAAAGTGCAGGCGGGGATGGTTCGGATTGGCCAACCTCTGTTAACACTGATACAACGGGCAATATATACATGTCAGGAAATTTTTCCGGTACTTCTCTTGTCTTTGGCTCTACTACTTTGACTAATGCTGATACTTCAGGTTTCTACGAAGATATTTTTATTGCAAAATACAATGCTTCAGGAACACTGTTATGGGCAAAAAAAGCCGGGGGTACTTCAATGGACAGAACATATTGTGCCACAGTTGATGCTTCAGGTAGTGTGTTTTTGACAGGTGTTTTTATGAGCCCCACCCTTGCCTTTGGCTTTACCACATTGACCAATGCAGGAAATCAGGATATGTTCCTGGCTAAAATGGGTAGTTCCATCGGAATAAATGAAATAAGTGATCCCTTAAATATTTCGCTTTTCCCAAATCCTGCAAGTGAAAAAATTCAAATAATAAGTGAAAAGTTTAAAGTGAAAAGTTTGGAAATTTACAATATGCAGTGTCAACAAATGATGCAAGTACAATTCCAAAATCAAAACAACATTGAACTAGATGTGAGTATGCTGGCAAAAGGAATTTACCTGATAAAAATTCAAAGTGAAAATGGTATGACTAATAAAAAGTTGGTCATTCAATAAGGTAATTATTTTATTCCTGATCCCAAAAAAATAAGCAGATTTCTATAATAGACCTCTTGCATAAGTCATAACTCAATGCAAAATCGAATAGAAGAAAATAGCCACAAAAACACGAAATCACTAAAGAATCACAAAATTTTTCGTGTAATTTTGTGCATTGGTGGCAGTTATTTTGGACTTAAGCAAGAGGTCTATTATGTATAGTTTTTGCGATGGCACTTTCAATTGAGCGATGTCGGAAAAAAACTGAGTGTAATCCGTCAGCAAACATGTAGGGCCTGTCTCCCGCAAAGACAAGTTATCAAGCTATCAGATTGTTTACTTTGAATTCAGTTAAAGATTATTCTATATAAAAGCAGACCTTGTGAGGTCTTTCACGAAGATTATTAATATCATAAATCAGATTAACGAAAACCCCTTGCCCAAAGGCTTCCACAGTAGTCTTCAACCCGGCAATAACATTTTATGGCCTGTATAATAAATTTTGCGCCTGCCAGTATTCACTGGATGATATATATGTTTCTTCCAACATTTCATTTTTAGAATTAAGTGTTGTTTGAAGAACCAAATGTTCACCGGCATCATTCATTTCAATGTTCCCGTCTTCCTTATCTATCCTTGCCAACTTAACTTTTAAATCCTCCGGTTTCATTATTTTAAATTGAACAATAGCAATATCACTGAATTCGAAATCACCCATAATTTTACCATTTTTCCCATACGTGGTAATTTTCGAAATCATATCCTTATCGAAGTTGTACAGAATAAAACATAAGCCGCAATGATAGGCCAGCAAACTATCGTTAGCGCTTATTTTAAACCTGAGTATATCTCCAATGCCATTTTTCAAATCCACTTCATTCAATGAAGGATCTTCACGTGTACTAATTATTGTTTTTGCGTCAAAAGATTTAACTCTTTTTGCGTAATCAATAATAAGTGAGGCTCTGGCCGGCACCTGACAATAACCGGCAAGTGACAGTATTGCCAAAGTAAATAATGCCGTAATTGTTTTCATTAGGTGTTTTTAAATTTTTTAATGGAAATTTATTTGTTGTTTCTATACTTCCACAATACGAATTGTCCAGAAGTCATCCGAAAGATTTTCTTCAGTCAGGTAAGTGTATGGCATGGTGAAATAACCTTTCTGTCCCCAGTCAGCGCCCCAGCTGTTGCGCACGATGAAACGCTTTGCCGGCTCATCATAACCCACTGCAAGCACTGCATGCCCGCCTACAATATTTTCACTTTTCTTCGGCATATTTAATTTACCGGTTTTAGCAACCGTATTGTCTTCAAAAGAATCATACACCGTGAAACCGAAAATAAAAGGGAACCCTTCAGCCAGGCAACCTTTCATCTGGTCAAGCGTACGCTGCACACGATGATACGAGAGCGCCTGATGCGTAAGTGCATTTTTATAACAGGCAGCACTTGGTCTTTCCGTAAACTTATTGATGATGTAGGGTAACATTTTTTCCGGGCAAACACCCTGTTTGTTCATACTCTTGACTCCATCACGTATTTCTGCACCATTGTCATTATTCACGGTATGCTCCATCACTCTTTCGTTGTAATAGATAAACAGGCGGGAAGGCATAAAATCAACCGCTTTCTTCTGCTTCATCAATCCGAATTCAAAAGCAGCTCCTATTGCGTTGGCTGTGCAGCTGCCTAGCTCTCCCTGATTATACACAGGAGGACAGAGTTTCCGCAGATCAACTTTTGCCGGAAGTTTTTTTACCAGTGCGTGAGGTGCTGCATACATATAATCCCGCTGATCGGGCAGATCGGGCCGCCATCCGTACCAACTAATATTGTGTGACATAATATTTAATTTTTATTTTATGCCTACTCTATTCCAGCTTTTCGGCTTACGCTTTTTGTGTTGTGAGTTGTGAGTTATGAGTTTTTTTGTTGTGTTCTGTTTTTGTTTTACAGCTTCTTAATAATTATTGCGACGAAGTCCGCTCACACACTATCTTTCACATAAGAATCGCCGAGCGGAGGGGCCTGTTGTTATTACGAAATTTTCTGTAAAAATAAATATTATTTTGTAGTCAGCAGACTACATTTTAAATCCGACGAAGTCTGCCCTCTCATATGCTTTCATATAAGTATCGCCGAGCGGGGAATAATTTTCAATTAATTGCCCCTGCACTTCGCCCTTCGACTTCGCTCGGGGTGACTGCTCAGTGCAATCCCTAAAGGGTGAATTGGAAATTATTCTCCTTTGTTATGAAATATAAAAAAGCAAATATTCTATCTGACGTGCGGACAAAACATTTGCCTTAAGAAATAAAAAGAAAATTTCTTATTGCGTCAAAGCGTAGCTTATCGTAACCTTCCCTGCATTTGTGGTGGCCTGATAAAATATCATGCCCTGGCACTAAATCTTATCCCTCTTGTTAAAAACGGAGATAATGAATAATGGCTCTCAACAGGTTTTTTACCGGGCCTGGATCTGGCTGATTCCTTAGATGACCTGAATGGCTTAAATTTCTTGCTAGACTTACCGGGTTCATTATTCACAAAAACCGGCACCGCAATGGCATTCTTGTTAAAACCATTCTTTTCCCCATCCAGATTCCAGATGATTCCATCTTCAAACCATCCCAATTGCTTCCCATTGAATCCGTAAACATTATTCTCATAATCAAGATAAGCGACAGGCGTTCCGTCCCACAAATAAATAATATCCTCATCATCGTGGTCGATATAGGCTACAGCATTACCCTTAATATCGAAAAGCGTCTCTTGCATATATGTTTTAATTAATTCCTCTGTCCAAATTTAAACAATTTATCAGGCGAAAGCAAATTTTTTGAGCATTATTTTTCATGATTTTTATACTATCTGATGGTTTTAGGTCTACCTGTTTTCGACCTGTCGTCCTGGCAGGCAGAGGTGAATTAAAAATTATTCCTTATTCTGCTTAAAAACATAGCGCTTGCAAAAAGAATTTAAGATTCTTCGATATCGCATTAAATAAATATATACATTTGCACCATGTTAAATAAAAAGGGAGATATAGGCAATTTTTTAGGCGCAGCATTTATTATTGTGCTTTTCGTGCTTTTATTTTCTGCCTTTTCCGATACACCGGTTAAAGAAACTATTGCTACTTATCAGTTTGAATTAAGATCAGATTATCATTCAGATAAAGCAAAGGATATTCTTGCAGATGCTGTTCAATTACCTTCTTTGCAAAAAAGTTGTTTGTCTTTATCAAACAATCCTTTTAATGAAAATTACAAAATCTCTGCCGACAATCGAAAAATAAGTCAAAGCTATATTTTACTTCAGAAAATTCAATTGTCGGTAAAACCTGTAACTGCTTTCAGGTTTTATTATCATCTCTTCCCCAACGAAGCTGAAGATCCGCCGGTTTTAAGTTAATTTTCTTTTTACATTTATTTTTTCCACTTTTTCAATTAAAGGTGGTAATACATTATTAATTTTAAATTTTATAATCATGAAAAAAATATCATATTCAATCATTGCAATTTTTTTATTCGGTTTAATCGCAATGGGCTTTACAAATAAAGCAAATATAAAAACCAGCTTTCTGATTCAGACTGCTGAGACTAATGTATCATCGGCCTCACTTTCTCAATCTGCTGTGATTATTTCCAACAGATTAAAGGATTTTAGTGCAGATAAATATGAAGTTACTGTGATTCCAGAAAAGAGCCAGATTCAGGTAACTTTAGCAAATGATCAGGATCTGTCTACGGTAGAAAAACTTCTTACACAAAAGGGTGCCATGGTTTTTTACGAGACGTATAATCGTAAAAGTTTTTCCGAACTTCTAAATAGTGACCATCATTTATTTTCATTATTTAATGTAAGTAATGCTGATGATTCCGGCGCAAAGATCGGATGCACCTCTGTTTCGGGAGTTAAAAAAGTGAATGATTATTTAATCACCAGCGGACTCAGTCAGAAATATAAATTTGCATGGAGTCAAAATGCTGACAGTTCTGATGTGTGCCTTTATGCTCTTAAAACAAACAGTGACAAAACAGCTCTGATCACAGGAACTGATATTGAAAGTGTGAAATTCAAACAGGATAAGGCATCGAAAAGCAGCGAAATAGATATTATATTAAAGAAATCAGTTGTGGGCTTATGGGCCGATGCAACAAAACGCAACATGAACAATACCATTGCAATTGTTTTGGATGATCATGTAATTTCGGCTCCGGTAGTACGTTCAGAAATTACCGGAGGCCATTGCACCATTACAGGTAATTATTCTCAAACTGAAGCAAAATATATTGCTGCACTTGGTAATAACGGAGCACTCCCTGTAAGTTTTAAAATAGTAAAGTAAAATAATATGAATAAAAAAGAGGCTGTAAAAATTTCACAGCCTCTTTTTTAATTTAAGTTTGACAAGAAAAATATCATAGTTGATAAGATACTTTTAAACCAATCACGGCAGCAGCAACCTACCATTTAACACCAAAAGATAAATGTCCCTACTTACAACAGGTTACCGCTAAAATTGAATTTATTTTTCATCACACTGCTTCAGATAATCCTGATTCTGTTTCTGTCCCCAGAATGGTTTAAGTATGGAAGTATTCGTTTTCTTTGCGTAGAACTCTTTAGCCTTTTCCAGATATGGTTTTGCTTTTGCCTTTCCACCGCCAAACATTTTTGGTGTATAGAATAATGAAATGCCTTTCAGATAATAAATTCTTGGATTATCCGGATTGATGCTTTTTGCTTTCTCTAAATATTGACTGAATATTTTTCCATACGTTCTGCCCCTGCTTTGCCCGTCAACGGCTATGCGGGCATTGATAATTAATGCAGCAAGGATATATGTTTCGGCATTGGTGCTATCAAGCAATTTAACATTTACCAGATATTTATCCGCTTCATCCAGCAGTAAATCCTTTTTCTTGCTGTCAGTTTCCATAAAGGATGTAATGGTTGAAGCATAGGCAGCATAATAATCAGCAATCCATTGGTTGCTCCATTTTTCTGCAGTCATTTTAAATTGTGCGGAAATATTCATCATATCCGAAACGGTCTTTGCTGAGTCCATCAGCAAATAGGTTTTGGTTAAGCTTTCTTCCATTGTTTGCGCTTTCATGCAAACAGGAGCTACTGAAATTAATAACAATCCTAATACTTTAAATACTGACTTCATGAGTAATGATTTTAAGGGTTATAATTCGTCTTTATTAAATTTTGTAAGTGAAATGTTTATTCCGAAAAAAATTGTTCTATATGTTGACGGTACTACGGGATACCTGTCCAAACCATTGTTGGAATAACGGTAACCCAAAATATTATGCTGATCCGTTATATTATCGATGCTTACATAGATAACAGTAAACATTTTTCTGATGCTGGTGAGGTAGCTTAAACTGAGAGATAAATTATGATAATCAGGTGTTTTATCAGCAAGAAAATTAATATTATTCGGATTATAGTATGATCTGCCGCTGGCATAGTTATAGCTTAAAGCAATATTGGTCTGAATCTCATCGATGAAATATTTTGTGATGATGTTTAAATTATGAGGAGAAACAAAATCGGGAGTGGCTTTTGACGGATAATTCTGATAAATGCGTTTGGTGTCAATATAGCTGTATGAAATCCAATAGTCAAAATTCTTTATGCTCTTTTTATCACGCCAGAAAAAGTCAATCCCCTGTGCATATCCGCTGCCGGTGTTGTCCAGTGAACCAAAATAAAAGCGGTATTCATTAGGATCATACGCTACATTTTTTTCGTGGATAAGCTGGTCATAGCTTTTATAATATCCTTCTATTCTAAATGTCCTGTCGTTTTTTATTCTTTGATAATTTAAAATGTAATGTATTGCCTGTTGGAATCCCGGCCTGTATCCTTCAATCAAATATTGGGAAGGAGCGGTTTGATAAAATATACCACCAGCGGCAGATATCTGGCTGTTTTCGCCTGTTTTAACAGCCAGTGAAATTCTTGGTGCTACATTTCCTCTTGATAAAACATCACTGTATTCAGCCCTGACACCTGTTTTCAGGCCAAACCATTTTTTAGGTTTCCATTCTGTTTCTGCGTATCCTGCAATTTGTAAATCATTATACCTGCCGGAAATGGAATCATTAAACACCTGGTCGTATCCTATACGCTGAATCTCTGTGCCGATCAGTAAATAAAATTTTCTGCCCAACTCCACATTTACTTCACCCCTGCCCTGCACACGTTTATCGTGGCGGTTTATCAGGAAGAGACCATATTTGATATCATCATTGTTATTGCTGAATGAAAATGCAGTAAAATATTTTATTTTATCCGTGACAAAGTTATTATAGGATGTGTAGAAAAAAGTATTTTCGTTCTGTCCACCGAAATTTATTTTCGAACTGAAATTCTCAGGATCAGGAATTGTCAATCCCCTTTGAGCATAGCTTTCAACGAAATTCATTTTGAACATCCCTTTATCACCCACTTTTGAAATCCATCCGGTGGAAAATGAACCGCCTTGCGGAACACTGTAGTAGTCGAAATTAGTTTTGGTGATTGCCTGGTATGGGGTGAGATTCAAATAGGAGCCTGAATATTCAATGGCATTATTATTCATCAGTTTTGAACCTGAAACAGAAATACCCGTTAAATTCATTCCGACATTGACCGTGCTTTCATCGGGAAGATCGTTTGTTTGTAAATCCAGCACTGAAGACAGCGCCTGACCGTAACGACTGCTGTATCCACCACTGCTGAATGAAGTACCTTTAAATTGAAAGGGATTAAACCGGCTTCGCTGGGATACTCCCGGGACATTGCTGAAAAAGGCATTCTGAGAAATGATACCATCAATAATGACCATGCTTTCGCTTGCATCACCACCACGAACCATAAGTCCGGTCTGATCGCCACCGTTTCGCTGAACGCCCGGCAGGGTCGAAATGGCACTGATAATATCACCTGCGGCTCCTGCCGTTGTTACGATGTCAAGAGGAGTTAATATAGCCACTCTCCTTTCGTTATTCGCTTCGATGGTTCCTGCTGAAATAACAATTTCATCCAGTTTATTTGCCACTTCCTTTAACGTGAAACTGAGGGAATATTCTTTATTCTCAAGAGTAACAGGATATGAAATCTGTTCATAGCCTATAAATGAAACATTAATGATCTGACTTCCCTGAAGCATTGTTTTTATTTTAAATCTACCCGCAGTATCCGTGGTGGCGCCATCTTTTGAATTTTTTATCAACACATTGGCAAAGGCAACAGGAGCGCCCTTTTCATTTTTTACGGTTCCTTTGATAATACTTTGTGCATCGATAATTGAAGGAGCAACCAGCAGAAAGGAAAACAGAAAATAATGGAAATTGCAAAAAAACTTTTTCATTTTTTAATCAGAGTTTTGTTAAATCATTTCTCCAATCGGAGCAAAGTAAAGAATTTAAAAAATTATGAGCAAACATAAAGTGATTGCTGTGGACAGAAAACACAAAATCTTTGACAATACTTTGGTTCCCGATGAATAGCCGTAATTGGCAGTTAAAAAATTTTGCAGGTAGATTTTATGATTGAAAATTTACCGTATTCTGATCCAAACCTACCGTATTCTGATTTGTTCTTGCTTTTTGAATATCCTAAGTGTATTTTTGCGATACCATTGATAAAGGTCGATGACCTGACAGACAAATCAATCATTCATTATTTATTAGGAGGTTCACCATGATGACAAAAATCCGTTCAGGTATTATAGCCAATCTAAAGAAACCGCATTTAATGAAAAATATTTTTACAATATTATTGCCTGTATTGCTGTCATTATTGATGGTGCATAAATCAAGCGCTCAAAAACAAAGTTCCATTGATGATGTGAAGGACCTGATCCGAGAATTTAAATATACCGAAGCCATCAGGCTTTCCCGACAACCTGCTAAAAACTGACAGCACCCATTCGGAAATTTATCTGATCAAAGCACAATCACAAAAAGAGATTTTTAAATTTAATGAAGCTCTGAAGACATTAAAGAAAGGATTGGTTCTGGAACCCGGCAACATTCCCCTACTCTCCGAAATGGCCTCCGTTTACTGGCTTTCGGGCGATAATCAGCAGGCATATGAAACTTATTCAACACTACTGAAACTTGAACCTGAAAATATTTTCTTTATGATACAGATGGCAAATACACTGCTTGCAGCCAATGCAAAGGCGTCAGCAAAAAATGTATTTCTGGATATTTTAAAATCCGACTCGCTGAACCACTACATACTTCAACAGACAGGGTCCTGCTATAGCGATCTGAACGTGATTGATTCCGCCATCTGTTATTATAATAAAGCGCTCGCGGTTAATCCAACCGACTTCGTTCTTCTTACAAAGCTTTCCCTGCTTTACATAAAAACAAAAAATTATGAAAAGGGCCTGGAGCTTACTGAAAATTTCAGAAAGGCAGATCCCACCAACAAAGAAGTGAACCGGTGGTGCGGATATTTCTATTATCTCGACAGGCAGTACGAACAGGCCATCAGCAGGTTCAACGAATATCTGACACTAAACACTGAAGGAGAAACATCGAAATTCGTGAATAAATATATGGGACTTGCTTTATATAAAACAGAAAAGTATTCGCTTGCCACAAAATATTTCGATGCCGCTTTTAAAGCAGACACCAGTGATTCGGAAGTTACTTTCTATCTGGGTGTGAGTCTCAACAGAACATTCGGCCTTGACAGCAGCATCACATTTCTGAAAAAAACACTGGATCTTATCATGCCGGCGAATTCTTTTCTTTCGCTGATCTATTCCGAAATGGGAGATGCATACGATCATAAACACGCTTCTGACACCGCACTGACCTTTGTTTATAAAGCTTATCAGACAGACACTACCAACAATGACATGCTGTTCAAAATTGCTTACCAGTATGATTACTGGATGGATGACAGAACAAAGGCGCTTGAATATTATAAGGAATATGTAAAGCTTGAACCGGAATCCGGCAATAAAGATGAATATATGTCATCCAGAGATTACGCCAAAAAGAGGATCACCGAAATCGGGAAAAATATTTCCATTGCAAGGACAAAGAAAAAATAAACACCAGGTTTTGCGAATAAGATTATGCGAACAAGGTTATGCGAACACCAGTTTGTGCGAACAAGGTTGTGCGAACACCCCGTTGTGCGAACAAGGTTGTGCACACAAGGTTGTGCGAAGTTATAAACTAAGGTTGTGCGAAGTTTATAACTTCGCACAGAATAAAAGTTAGTCTTTGACTAACAATAGAAACAAAAAATAGTATTACAACATGGGCTTTAAATATAAAATATATGATCAGTCAAAAGCATATTTTCTCACATTCACAGTTGTTGGATGGGTTGATGTATTTAGCAGAAAAATATACAAAGACATTTTAATAGAAAGTTTAAAATATTGTCAAACGAATAAGGGACTTCATATATTTGCCTTCGTTATTATGACAAATCATTTACATTTATTGGCTAATTGCGAGAATGAAAATTTGAGTGAAATAATCCGGGATTTAAAAAAACATACCAGCAAAAAAATAATTGAAACAATCATAACAGAGCCTGAAAGCAGAAAAGAGTGGATGTTAAATTTATTCTCATTCGAAGCATCGAAACATACAAGGAATAAGAACTTTCAATTTTGGATTCAGAATAATCGCCCGATAGAAATTTCTTCAAACAAGTTCATTAAACAGAAAGTGATGTATATTCATAATAATCCTGTAAGAGCCGGCATAGTGGAATTTCCAGAACAATATTTATATTCAAGTGCCAGAAATTATGCTGATATGGAAAGCATTTTGGATATGATAAAAGTTGGATTGTAAAGATTTGGTAAGTGTAGTTGAAAACTACAATTTATATGGTGCGAAGTTATAAACTTCGCACAACGGGTAAACTTCGCCAACGTGTGACGTACGTGACACTCTGCTGACGCACGGATCGCAATGACGTATGTGACACTTTGCATGAGTTATTCTGACTTAAATCATAAAATGATCCCCTAAAAAGAAATTATTTCATGAATAAACCCTCCAAAATCGAAATATTATTTTGAACTTTGTTGTAAAATGCAAAAAAATATTCTCCTGTATTTATTTGTTTTCGTGATACTTACAGAGGCGTGAAAAAAATAATTGAAAATAAATCCATTTTTATGGGTAACCTTTTCGATGTATAGACATTAATACAGTATACAAGGTGAATTATTCTGATCAGGAAATTATAGAGGGAATCAGACGGCGGAATAATGCTGTGGTGACTTATGTGTACACTTCGTATTATAATACAATGCGGGGCTATACCAGGCAAAACTATGGCTTTACCGAAGAAGATTCAAAAGATTTTTATCAGGACCTGATGGCGCTGATATTTGAAAAGGTGAGGAAGCCTGAGTTTGAGATCACCTGTACGTTTAAAACATATTTTTATGCCGTGGCAAATCTTATTTTGAAAAATATGAACAGAAGAAAAATTGTAAGGGCCAATCATAGAGTAGAAGATCTGAAGTTTGATCC
>Ga0182027_10005118_pt1 | contig 20038 bp, 19 predicted proteins | sample 712E1DmetaG_FD_121300 | JGI IMG/M metagenome (GOLD analysis project Ga0182027, IMG submission 121300) | Permafrost microbial communities from Stordalen Mire, Sweden - 712E1D metaG (Illumina Assembly) | ecosystem: Environmental > Terrestrial > Soil > Wetlands > Permafrost | place: Sweden...
GCGCGTCTCCGGCATCCCCGACTTCGGTCGGTTTTCGCTCCGCACGGCTCACGCCGTGCTCCGCTCAAACCTCCCTCACTCCGTCGCTCACGCGACGGGACACGGGTTCACGGACGGACGGGGGTAGCAGGCTTTGGGTCTTAAGGGTGTTTTCTAGTCATCTTCAGTCGCTCTCAGTCGTGAGAAATCCGCCACAGCTTTTTAAGCGCTGAAAGATTGAATCTTTTGGGATAAATGGTAGTCTAAGCCTGTGGAAGGTAGCTCGCATCAGCGTCCAGAAATAATGCAAAGGAGGGGAAAATGAAACTCATCAAGATCGCTTCAAATCGCCCGGATGATCCAGGATATGGCGGCGGCAATGGCTGTGCCTCTGGAACTTGTCCGTCTCTCTATCGCGACACTAAAGGTAGGCTTTATGTGCAAGGCTACAGAGTCAGACCAAGTGTCGAGAAGGCCGCCAATCCGTCGCAGGGAGAAATGCTCGTCGAAATTGATCGTGGCCTCCTTAAGAATATCCAAAGACTAGCGTGAGGCCCCAAACTGTGGGAGAATATTAAGCGAGCCTGCTGGCGCGCTTTAATTGCTATGCTGCCACACCTTTCACTAGCGACTGCATCTGAATTCTCGGCCGAGTTCATGCGTTTCACAAATGAGGCGTTCCGTCTTGAATGCCTACAGGTATTTGATGATCCTGATGAACGTGCTGGCTTTGCTGGATTTCTAGCGAACAAGAATACCGAGCCACAATCCGCTCCCATGGACGGATGGAGAAAGATCAATTCGGCTGCGAAGGGACGAGGGGCTACCATGAAGCGGCTAAGGATCGTCATCCCGCCGCTTTCCGATTATCTGCAATTTGAGATTGCCTGGGGCTATTCATTTAGCGTGCGTTTTGGTGAACAGATTTCCTTTCTCGAAGTCGGTAGTTTCGCTGACGTTCAAGTAGAGCATGACCTACTGAAAGATTTCTGGTTGTTTGACGAGTCGAGAGGTTATATTATAGATTATGATCTCCGCGGTCGTTTCCTTGGCGCATGGCGGACAGATGCGGCACTGACGAAGATGCTCGTGAAAGATAAGACGTCGTTATGGCCACAGGGGACACCTATTCAGGAGAATGCATTGGCGGCTCAATGGCTGAGAAACGTATAACTTGAGCGACCATATAACCCTGATCATTAGCAGCATTGCTCTCCTAGTGTCTATATGCTCTGGTGCCTACGTCGCCTTTCAGGCGCACGTCTATTTGCGCCAGACTAGGTTTGCGACACTCTCCAATATTCTCGAAGTAAATCGCGCCTTGCTCTTGGCAGGATTTGAACATCCGGAATTGTTTGACGTGTTGGAAGGCAAGACAATTACCGATGGCCGGAAGCAAAAACGTTACTTTCAGCTTTGGCTAAATCAAGTGCATCTTTTGTGGTTAGCACATGGTGAAAACATCATTGGCGCAGAGCAATGGACTGGGCACTGTAAAGATATTCAGGATTTGGTGAGCATGGGAAGTTTTAGAGAGCACTGGGCAGCGGTCAGAATTTATTATAGCGGTCCATTTCAAAGGTTTATTGACTCTCTAGTCGAATCGGAGAAATAATGGTGTCGTGATCGGTGACACCGGCTATCCGCAGTGCTAGCCTGGGCGAGTTGTGAAGGGGGTGGTACAATCAGGGTACTCCCGACTGGTCGCTGTTTCGTTCCCAACCGCGCCTCTATTACCTTGGCGGCTCGTGAAAAACGTTTGCCGCCAAAAGCACACCCGCCGTCTGAAGCGCCGGCGGTGTGTGGGGAGATTTCCCCGCGGAGTAGAGGCTCGCATGAAAATGAACCAGCACCTTGTCTTAGGAATACGCGAACACTGGGGGCAAGATCTGCCTTTCACCCTTTCGGTCCCCGACCGCCGACACCACCTCTACACCGTCGGTAAGAGCGGGACGGGCAAGACAACGCTGCTCCGCAATATGATTCTCCAGGACATCGAGGCGGGGCGAGGCGTAGGCGTCATCGATCCCCATGGAGACCTGGCGAACGATCTTCTCGACCACATTCCGCGATCTCGCATCGAGGACGTGGCGTATTTCGACCCTGCCGACCTGGAGCATCCAGTCGGCCTCAATCTGTTAGGTCACGTCCCGGAAGATAGGCGTCACTTGGTGGCCTCAGGCGTGGTGGGCGCCCTGAAGGGGATATGGCCAGATTCATGGGGGCCGCGCCTGGAGTATATCCTTTACGCCGCCGTCGCCGCGATCCTGGATTGCCAGAACGTAAGCCTCCTGGGCGTCCAGCGGATGCTCTCTGATCCGCGATATCGCGCCTGGGTTGTGAAACAGGTCAAAGATCCGGCTGTGCGGTCATTTTGGGCCAATGAATTCGAGAGCTACGACAAGGGATTCCTTCACGAAGCCGTCGCTCCCATTCAGAACAAGGTCGGGCAATTACTCATGTCTCCTCATCTGCGCAACATCTTGGGTCAGGTTCGGAACCGGATCGACGCTCGCTTCATGATGGATTCTGGCCGCATCTTCATTGCCAACCTGTCCAAAGGAAAACTCGGTGCAGACAAAGCGAATCTCATCGGCGCTCTCCTCGTCACTCAGTTTCAACTCGGCGCCATGGCCCGAGCGGACGTGCCGGAAGAGGAACGCCGGGAGTTCTTCCTCTACGTAGATGAATTCCAGTCCTTCGTGTCGGATTCCTTCGCCGCTATACTCTCGGAGGCGAGAAAATACCGCTTGTGTTTGACCCTTTCGCATCAATACCTTGCCCAAGTGAAGCCCGAGATTCTGGACGCTGTTCTGGGTAATGTCGGTTCAATCGTGGCGTTTCGCGTTGGGCATCACGACGCCGTGACGCTAGAAAAGACGTTCGGCGAAGGCCACAGGGCTGGTCAATTCACCAGTCTTAGCAATGGCGAAGTATGCGCCAAAATCCTCACAGATGGGCAGGATACTGAGCCGTTCTTGGGGAGGACCTTGCCGCCTTACGGAAAGCGATACGGCAAACGAGCGACGATACTCCGGCGTTCTCGCGAAAGGTTCTCGGTAGACCGTCGAATCATAGAAGGGAGAATCGAATCATGGATGAGAAGATCGAAAGCGCTCTGGCCAGGCAACTGATTCCGCCCCCGTTTACACAGGAACGGCTGGATAGGATCATGAAAGTGTGTGACTCGACCGGCCTAATACAGGGCATGAGAAAAATGAGCCACCTATACGTTGAAACGATGTTGGAGCAAGAGTACAAGTGCGAGTGGGCAGATGTCCATGTGAAGAGGGAAAAGAATAAGGTCAATATAAGCTGGAAGCTCACTGAAGTGCCTAAAGACCCACAGGATATCGCAGTAACCGGATATGCACATGAGATCGGTTTAATACCCGACCCGGAAGAACTTCCCGGTGGGGTTATCGTGAGCGGTCGCGGCAGTGGTGAGGTGTCGCTAGAATTAGAAGAAGGATCTGCATATTACTTTTTCTTCCCTTTCCTCAATAGTGAAATGTATGAGAATAAGAGCGTTGGCAGAAACAGTGAGCTAGTGCAGGCTGTGGAATTCATCGTTGCGATCCCTTTATCTGATGAGCGGAAGTTGCTTCTACGAAAAGCCATCAAACTGGATTTGAATCCTGAAGAACGTGTGCGGCATGAATTCAATACGTTTTTGAAAAAGCAAGATGTGTTCGATGAGATGCGCGAAGAGGGTATCAGGAAGATCAAAGCCAAAGGACTTTCCCCGGACGAAGAAGAGCAGAGAATCGCTGATTTTGAAGACTATACAAAAAACTTGAAGGACAGATTCGGTATGTAAAAAGGAACCGCTGAAGCAGTCCCTTTGTGTGTCAGCGAAATCCGCGATTACGCGCTTGGCAGTTCGATGACGAGTCTCCGCCCGGTGGGGTGACGTTCGACAGAAACCTTGGTGTTGGGCGGCAGGCTAAGTGCGTGTAAGAAGTTCTGTCTGGCGGCGGACAATTCAATGGCGATCTGCGCCATGTCCTTCTTGATCTGGTCGAGTTCTGGCATGGGTGTCCTTCGGTTGGCAGTTAATGAAACCAATCACGTCGTGTGACGGGCTTCAGTTAACCGCCAACAGGCACCCCCACTCCTTCTCAAATAACCTAGTCCAGTCTAGCATATCTTCCGATACAATGTCAAGTGTAAGTGTTTAAAGATAAATAGGTTACATTGCTGGTAATCCTCGGCCGTGCTTAAATGGTGAGCGGAACAATTCCGTTCCTTTCAACCATTAACCTAAGGATTGGGCGTGAAAGACCGCATCTGGATCAACTTCAAGGAGCTTCGCGCGAGGCTCCGCTTCGAGGACGTGCTTCGTCACTATAAGGTCGAGGTGCACAGCAAGGGTGAGCAACACCATGGGCCTTGCCCGTTACCGGGGCACACCGGCAGCGGGACGGCACCGTGCTTCTCGGCAAACCTGAAACGGGGTATATTCCATTGCTTTGGCTGCGGAGCCAAAGGGAACGTTTTGGAATTCGCCGCGCTGATGGAGAGAGCCGACATTTGGGACGGTGATGCGCTCCGTAGGGTGGCCGTCAACCTGCAGGCGCAATTCTTCCCGGGGGGAGCAAGCAGAAGGCATAAGCCTGAGCCACCAGTACAGCAATCAGAGCCGGCTCAAGATAAGCCGCCAGCTCCAGCGGCCAAACCGGCCGCGACGGGGCTGGCCTCGTCGCCGGTGTTGGTGAACGCGCCGATGGATTTCGAACTCCAGGGCCTGGACCGAAGCCACGAATATTTCGCAAGGCATGGATTGAACCCCGAAACGGTCAGTGATTTCGGCCTGGGATTCTGCGCCCGGGGGCTGATCAAGGACCGAATTGCCATCCCGCTTCATGATGGTGCAGGACGTCTCATTGGCTACGCCGGCAGGGTGATAGACGATGCTCTCGTGAATGGCGATAACCCGCTGTATCGCTTCCCAGGTAAGCGGGAGCGGGATGGCAAGGTTCTCGACTTCCGGAAATCGGCCTTCCTTTACAACGGTCACCGGATCAATGCCCCGTGCGATGATCTGTTCGTGGTCGAGCAGTTTCCCTCGGTCTGGTGGCTCCACCAGAACGGCTTTCCGAACACGGTTGGCCTCATGGGGGCAGAGTGTTCCGAAATGCAGATCGAACTCATCATCGACGCGGTAAAACCTGATGGCCGGGTATGGATTCTGCCGGACGGAGGCACGGCCGGTGGAGTATTGGCACAATCTCTGTTGCTTCAGGTGTCGCCTCACCGCTTCGTGCGGTGGGTGCGGCTTGCGGCAGGGAATGTGCCGACCGACATGGCACCGGAAAAGCTGACGGCCTGTTTTATTCCGTGATTCCCAGCGACCCCCGAGGGTCGCTTTTTTAATCCGAATGGTTCAGCCGCTCGAAATCGACAGGGATCTCGGATGAATAGAGCTGTTCCAGCTCCTTGCGGAGCGCCTTGGCGAGTACGAAAAGCTCGGCGTCTGAAACGCAACGTACCTGAGCCTCGATCTTCGCTAGGGTGCTACGGGAAAGTCGCCAGCCGAGCACGCCGCAGCGGGCCGTAAGTTGCTCCTGGGTAAGGTTTGCGGCGTTCCGGAGACGCCTGATCTGCGGCCCGACGACGTTGTGAGTGCTCATGCTCCGATATCGGAGCTTGACTATATCGTAAGAATTATGAGATTTGCTCCGTTAACGGAGCAACCTTCAATATGCGCCGCCGTCCCGCCAACCGTCACTCTCAACCCTATTACACAATGAACAGCATGTTCCTCAGGCGTCTTGGTCCTGATCCACACCTCAATGGCGCTCAAACGGTCGCCCTTGCGGGCTGTCCGGACATTCTCGAACTCACCACCGGCGATTTTGCTGTAATTGGCGCTGATATCACTGCCGAAGCTCGGTCGCAATTGCCAGCGACGGTGTCCTGTGGGCCGGATGAGCGAATTGTCCGGATTCCCCGCAACACTCTTGTTCTGGCTAAACAGGATATCCCGGCAGGGCTCTAGCGGAGTCATTGCTTTCCATCCGGGCCTGTCATGTCTTTCTTCAGGGGGCGCTCTTCGCGGAGCGTCCCCTTTTGATTTCCCGCTATTGGGAGCCGCCGGCTAGTCCTCGTGTCGCTGGCCAGGTATAATGATGGGGCTATGTCGCCCTTGCCCTGGCTGGCAGATAATTGGTTCACGCTCCTGCAGAGCGTGGGCATCGTGTGGAGCCTCGTTTACACCGGCAACGCCCTACGTTCCGACACCAAAGCCAGGCAGGTTCAGAACCAATTCGCGCTGACCAAGCAGCACCGGGAGATTTGGTCTATGCTCTTTGACCGGCCTGAACTCTCCCGTATCATGTCGCCCGAAATCGATCTCAAGACTGCCCCAGTGACGCGTGAAGAGGAAATGTTCGTCGGCTTTCTGGTCTTCCACCTGAGCGATTTCTTCAGGGCAACTCAAGCCGGTCTCTTTATCGGTCCCGAGCGATTGAAAGAAGATATTCGCGGCTTCTTCTCGAAGCCAATCCCGCGGGCCGTTTGGGAGAAGATAGCTCCGCTGCAGGACAAAGATTTTGTCCGTTTTGTCGAATCCGGAGGGGAATTGACCTAGCGTCACGCGCCGGGTCGATTCTTGTTAGGGCCGCCCGCGGAATCGGTCCTTGGAAGGAACATCCCGTGCTGCGGCAGTCAAAGCGGACCGCGTTCTTCCCAGCGCCTGCTGGCGGTTGAACGGTACGGGATTTTGTGGTTTAATACAAAAACATGGAATCTGCGAAATCCGACAGGTCAGGCATACCCGAAGGAGACGAGTCCCGCGGTTTCAGTTTGCCACAAAGCCCCTCGCGGAATTCCAATGCGACAATGAAACACGGAGCGAACGAAGCTTTTTCGCGCGTTCTGATCGACAAGGCTCTGGAATTCAGCGGCTGGAATCTCCTCGACCCCAGGCAGGTCCGTTTCGAGCTGAATACGGCAACCGGCAGAGCCGATTATCTCCTGACTGGTCAGCGTGGCCCACTCTGCGTTCTGGAAGCCAAACGCGAAGACATCGACCCGTATGACGCCAAGGAACAGGCACGTGGCTATGCCGAGAACGTCAAGGCTCCGTTCATCATCCTCTCCAACGGCCATGAGCATTGGTTCTGGAATCACACTCGCAAAGACCAAGATGCCTACCGCATCGAACGGCTCCCGTCCCGAGAGGATCTGGAGCGGATTCGGCTGAAGAACCTCCAGCCACCACGTCCTCTATCGAGTGAGATCATCACGGCCGACTACCTCAAGAAGTTCAGGCCGGATCTGGTCGTCCGTCGGTACCAGATCAACGCGCTCGATACTATCGCCCGGCAATTCGACGAAAAGGGAGGTCGGAAATTCCTCCTGGAGATGGCAACGGGTACCGGGAAGACGCTCCTCTGTGCCGCGCTCATCCGCCGCTTCCTGGCGACACGCAATGCCGAACGCGTTCTGTTCATCGTCGATCGCATCGAACTCGCGAAGCAAACGCTTGAGGACTTTTGCGTCCATCTCGCCGAATACAAGCCAGTCCTCTACAAGACTGCCCGACGCCGGCCGGGTGAATTACTCGGATCGTCCGTCGTTGTTGCGACCCTCCAGTCGCTCATGGTTGACCGCCGTTACCGCGAGGAATTCACGCCGTTCCATTTCGACCTGGTCGTGAATGACGAGGCACACCGCTCAATCTATGGCGATGCCCGTGAAGTCGTTCAATTCTTCCAAGCTACGCGCGTTGGACTGACTGCCACGCCAAGGGCGTACCTGAAGAACGTCAATGTGGAGGAGCTTCAGAGAGAGAATCCGAAGGCTCTGGAGATCCGGTTGCTCCGCGACACCTACAACTATTTCGGCTGCAAGCCCGGATATCCGACATTCCGGTACGACATCATCGACGCGGTGAAGGACCCGGAAGGCCCGTTCCTGTGCCTGCCGAAGATCATCGATCTCCGTTCGGACATAACGACCAAGGCTCTCGATGATTCCGGTTGGGCGGTTTTCATCAATGAGCAGGAGGAGACGTTTAAGATTAAAGATCTTGAGCGGAAGATCTTCACGCCCGCCCGCAACCGGGTCATGTGCGAGGCCTTTCTGAAAGAGGCGCAACGGGACCCGGCTGGAAACATCGGCAAGTCGATTGTGTTCGCGGTAAATCAGACACACGCCACTGAACTGACCAAGATTTTCAACCAGTTGCAGCCGGGGATCGCGGTCACGATCACAAGCCGCGTTGAGGACGCCTCGTCTATCGCCAAGGAATTCAGGGACGGCAAAAGAGCTGAGCGCATTGCGGTCTCCGTCGACATGCTTTCGACCGGGTACAATTGCCGTGACCTTCTCAATATCGGTCTGATGCGCCCGATCTTTTCGCCGACCGAATACATCCAGATCAAGGGACGCGGTACGCGCCTGTTCACCTTCAAGATCGGCAATACGGAATACGAGAAGAAGAAGTTCTTCATGCTGGATTTCTGCGCGGTCGCCGAATATTTCCAGGAGAAATACGATTATACCGTCCCGTTGAAAGTGCCGCGGGAGAAGAAAGGGAAAGGGCAAGGGGGACGGTCATTGCCCGGTGACGGCGGGGCGGATCATTTTCCGCCAAAGGTGGAAGAGACAGAAACACCGGCTCCTGAACTTCCGCGCGTCATTCCGACCTGGGAGGGCGTTGACGCACTTGTCAGTACGGAAGTCACGATTGTTGGGCCGGACGGTGAAAAGGTGGACGTGATGACCTTTCGTGGCGGTTACGAGCGCGATATCCGCGAGTTCGTTGCCAGCACGCCGGAATTGAAAGCGGCGGTTGAGGCGGAGGATGACGACGCGATTGAAACCATCGTCAACGAACGGTTCTACCATCGGCCGACCATGTTTTACTCGCCGGACAAACTCATCGTGTCTTATGGCGTGCCGGCCAGTACGCCGGCCTTCGTGTACAATGCCGTTGGAAAGAGGGCATTGCCGACCCGAGACGCGATTGTTGGCGACGCGGTCGATTCCATCGCCGCACGCTTCAACCTGCGCTACAACGAACAGAAATGGCTCGATGCCACGGCGCAATTGATCGCCGAGGACTCCGGTTCGCTCCGCAAGTTCATGGATGGCGACATGACGATTTTCAACGCCAGTCAGTTCAACCGGCTAGGCGGTGTTGCGGCATTGTCCCATTTTGATGCGCGGGAGAACGTTTTCGAGGCGTTGCGGCAATGCAGCCTTGTCCGGCAGTCCTTGCTTGCCAGCACCGTTGCAGCGTAGAATTCCAAAGCCATGGCGCAAGATACACACCCCACAACCAACGGTTCGAATTTCTTCTCATCAGGTCTGCGCCAGAAGGTCGACCAACTGATGGACATCCTCTACTCGGGTGGCGTCAACAACCCGATGGATTCCATTGAGCAATGTTCGTATCTGCTTTTCCTGCGCTTGCTCACGGAGAAGGACGAGACCTTTGCATCCCTCGATAAGAAATACGTACGGATCTTTTCCGGCAAATGGTCACGTTATGCTTGGGGAAACTTTGTCACGCTCGCCGGGGACGAGCTTTTCGATGCCGTCCGCAGTGCCATCGAAAGCCTACATGAACTTCCCGGACTGAGCGATACAGGCAGGCTTTTGTTTAGCCGCGCCACACTGAAGATTTACGACCGTCCAACCCTTCGCGCCGTAATCCAGGGTATTCAGGAGTTGGACTTGGCCGCACATGAAGGCCACGATTTGAAAGGGGATATGTATGAATATCTCCTATCAAAGCTTTCTGCATCCGGAACGAACGGCCAATTCCGCACACCGCGTCACATCATCGACCTAATCGTCGAGCTGGTCGACCCGCAGCGTGGCCAGCGAATTTGCGACCCGGCGTGCGGCACCGCGGGTTTTTTGATTTCGGCGCTCAACCACATTTTGCGCCAGAACACCAAAGTTGCCGACCTGAAACGTGGCAACCTGGACGGCTCGATGCTCAAGCCAGCGCAATGGAGATTCATTGAGGAGCAAGCTTTCACCGGCTTCGACAACGACGCCAATATGGTGAAGATCGCCATCCTCAACCTTTACCTGCACCAGCTCGAAAAGGCGCAGGTCTCGATGTTGAATCCGCTCACCACCAGCTTTGGTGGCGCGTATCCGGGTAAAATGTTCGATGTGATCCTCGCTAACCCGCCATTCTCCGGGCGAGTCCAGGACGAGAGCATTCTCGCCGACCTCAACTACAAGCTTAATACCCGCGCAACAGAGTTGCTCTTCCTGAAGTGGTTTATCGATCACCTGATGCCGGGCGGGCGCGCAGGTGTCATCGTGCCAAACGGCGTGCTCTTTGCCTCAACGAACGCCGCCACGGCTTTACGGGAGTCGCTCCTCACAGAATGCGATTTGCAGGCCGTCGTTAGCCTCCCCAGTGGCGTCTTTCGGCCATATGCTGGCGTTGCCACGGCCGCACTCATCTTTCAGAAGGTTTCGACCCCCGAACCCCGGCCCTCGACTTCTTCGGTTTGGTTTTACGATCTGACCGCAGACGGCTTCAGTCTCGACGACAAGAGGACACCAATCGAGGCCAATGATATTCCCGATGTGCTCGCAAAATGGGTGACCCGTGAGGAAGGCCCGAACAGCTACCGGGTTCCCATCGAAAAGATTCGCACGAACGATTGGAGCCTTGCGGCCGGGCGATATAAGCCCGTGACCACCGTTGCGGTGAATCACGACGTTCCCGCTGTTATTCTCGGCGACGTCCTGAATCTCGAAATGGAAATCGTCCGCCGCGGGACCGAATTACTCGCGCACATCGCAGGAAAGAAATGAAATGCTGGCCGACTAGACCTTTGGGGGAGGTTTCGGAGACCGTGATGGGTCAGGCGCCTCCAGGGAGCCAATCCAATTTCGAAGGGAAAGGGACCCCGTTCGTGAAGGCCGGAGAGTTTGGCGAACGCCGACCAATCATTCGTGAGTGGACGACCAGGCCATTGAGGTTCGCGAAGTCATCGGATGTACTGGTATGTGTTGTCGGAGCAACATGCGGGAAATTAAACCTCGGTGCTGACTGTGCGATCGGTCGGTCTGTTGGAGCTATACGCCCCAATACCTTACTTCTAAACCAAATGTTTCTTTTTTGGTTTCTGCAAGGTTGGACGCTGCGACTCAGGATGGGCTCTCAAGGCAGTGCGCAGGGAGTAATCACCCGGGAAATGCTCGGATATATCCCAATCCCAGTCCCACCGTTGCCGGAGCAGGAGCGGATTGTGAAGTTACTGGACGGGGCGGACGAATTGCGGAAGCTACGCGTCCACGCTGACCGCCGCACCGCCACCCTTATCCCCGCCCTCTTTCACGAAATGTTCGGCGACATGTGCCCACCGTCTGTTCGATGGCCTGTGGAGCGATTGGGTCAATTGGCGACAATCGAGGCCACGCTTGTCGATCCCCGATTGGAAGCTTACCTAGATCTCCCCCACATTGGCCCGGACCGTATTGAACGTAATACAGGCAAACTGCTTTCGTGTAAGACCGCTAGAGAAGATGCCTTAATAAGCGCCAAGTTTTTATTTGATGAGCGGGATGTGCTATACAGTAAGATCCGTCCGAATCTGCGGAAGGTGGCAATGCCGACGGAACGAGGTTTATGTAGTGCCGACATGTATCCGATTCGGCCGGGTCCTAGATTGTCACGTGAATATCTTTGGGCCTATTTTCTCACCGACCATTTTACAGATCGCGCGGTGGATTTGTCTGCACGGGCGAATATGCCGAAATTGAATCGAGTTCAATTAGACTCCATTGAGGCACCGATTCCACCATTACCATTGCAAAGAGAATTTGGTCAGCGAGTAACTGAAATCCGTGCGCTGGTAGTCGCTCAAGCCATCAGTCTCGATCGGCTAGAGGCTTTGTTTCAGTCCATGCTTTACAGGGCGTTCAGTGGGGATCTGCACTAGACTCATCGAGCATTCCCTGAGGCTGAAGCCTCACTTGGCGGAATTCGTGAGGACAGACTGCTTCCGTACGTTCATCTCAATAAAAATGTCTCGGGCCGTCTGTCGCTGATATCCCCACTGCGGCCTTCGCTGCTCTGGGGCAAAGGGGGTTGCCTTTGTCGCATCTCGATAATCGAGGGGGCGAATCCACACGGCGCCGAGTGGATCAGCTTCCGCTTCCTCAAGGGTCGATAGGTGAACCAGAGTGAAAATCGGCGGACTATTCTGGAGCAGTCGTTCTGTCATGTTGTTCCTGCGCTCAGCGGTCTTGAACAACATAAGGACCCGAAAGGGATAATCCTTGTAGGCAGTTCGGTGTGCTCCGTTCCGTGCTGCAAAGCCGCCGGATTTGTAGTGGGCCAGATAGCAGCATGTTTTTGAGACGAGGGTGTCTAGGCTTTCGCTGGACCGATCTACCTCCAGGAAGAACGTGTGTTCGGACAGACCTCCGTCTGGCTCTTTTTCGTGAATGCGAATGAAGCCATCGGGCTTTACGGTGACATCGCGTCCTCCGATTTCCGGACCAACTGCATCAAATTGGTTGAGGTGCGGCCACGTGCTGAACTCGACGATTGAAAACACCGGCGACTTCTTGATCGCCGAGTGGAACGTCGCCTTTACGTCCATGACCTCAAGCTCATGTCGAAGTGTTTGCTCGCTGACGCGTGCCCGCTTCTCAAGCGCCGGCATATTGAACGCCGGATACTCGGCAAGAACACCGTTCTGCTTGAGGACACCTAATCCCTTTCGAGTCAGGAACAGAACGGAGGGCTGAAATGCCCGCCGTGTGCGTTCCCCGACAAATCCCGCTGCTTTGAGTTTCTGCAGCCGTTTCTTGCCGGCTTCGCTGCGCCCGTCGAAATAGATCATCGCGATGTGCTCAGCAGTCATAACCCGTGATTCAAAAAGACCTCTGAGTAGCGCCAGGTCACGGGCTTGTAGTTGAAGTAGAAATGGCCGGCGATCTGGACGAGTCATCGGCGAATAGACAGCGGACATACTACTTCTTCTCCGCACGCCTCTTTGCCACGATAGTTTTAACACTACCTTTCCAATCGCTGCTGTGAATCACACGTTCAAATGCAGTTCCATATTTTCCAGCAATCAAGTCAATTCTGCTTCGCTTGCTCAACTGTTCCCAGTCATCGAATAGAATGTAAATAGCATTCCCGTATTGGACATTTTCGAAGAGAACTAGGTCATCTTCAAGCAGGGCACCAAAATAGCGGCTAAAACCGCTACTGCCGTAAACGAGACTCTTGGGCTTCAAACTCATGAAGAAATTGTAACGCTCAGTGACAACATTCTTCTCCTGTTGCGATGGCGCCCTGCCGGGAAACACACGGTCGATCGTATCGGTGAGCGTTCCGGGTGGCAAAATCTCCCAAGAAACCTGTAGCGATTTCGCGTAATCTGCCAATGGCACATCTGCTGATTCAACTCCGCAGGCGCCGGCATTCTCTTGAAGGAGATTTAGATCTTCGAAGAGCAGCTTCGCGAAATCGCCTGAAGTCTTATCGAGCGTTTCTGCTATTCGGAATGATATGATATAGGTCGCCAATCCAGGGTCTGTATTCACACACGCCATCGTGATTGCTAGTTCCCGCGGGGCTTGGAAATCGCGTGGATACATCTCATATGGTAGATCGACAGTATGAGTTCCGTTGTAGGAGTCGCCCCAGTTAGGAACTTCCATACTGCGATAATGGGTTTCTTTTGGAAGGTCCGTACGGATGATCTCGATGCCTTCAACGTTATATGTAGAATATCGTCCAGTTTCTTTCGGCGGGATTATTGCGGCCGGGAATTGAACGCCTTGCGGTGTCATTGATATTCCGAGATGGCTTAAATTCCCTGACGATAGAGCGTCCGCCCGAATTTTCACGGCACAACCGACTACAATCTCATTTCCTTTAATTGTGCGTAATTTGGCGTAGATTTCTTGTGGGATTTTGCGGAGATTTTTTTTCATGGGTTTATCATATCACGTTCCAGGGGCGGGTAAATGTCTCGCTGTAGTGATCGGGGGAGGGTCATTTTAACCGCCGCTTGGTGAGCATGGCCACTTCAGCCGTTTCCTTCAGGAGATCATCGGCGAGGGTTGCCGCCCGACCAGCAAGTAGTTCTCGGGCTTTGGCGTTTGGCAGGGCGAAGGGAAGCTTCGCGTAGCAGGCATCAAGGTATTTTTGAGTCCGCTCGGGGCTGCCGGGCGAGGTCTCAATGGTGGGGGTGAAGAGCGATACGGGAGCGCTCATGCCGACCAAGCGCGCGACGCCCTGGCGTTGCTTTTGATCGAAGAGCACGGCCATGGCCCTGAATAGCTGTTCTTCCAAAGAACGAAACTGCACATGGGCGAGTTCCTTGCCGAGCTCAGGAACGAGTGTCCGTACATAACTGGTGGATTCAGAAGTGCCCTCAGACCAAGACTCGCTTTCACTCTCAGATTCAGAGTTGAACGCACTTTCGGATTGGCTCGATGAATGCACGGGATCGTTGGTATCGTCACCATACAATCCCTCTGTGCCTCCGCTGCCGGTTCCTGAGGCTCGTCCGGATTGTCTTCCGTGGCCACGGCCTGAGCTTCTTCCTTCGCTGTGGATGACATTGATCTCCGTACGGTACTCCATGACCTTGGTGGAGTAGAGCTCGTGCTTGATCTCGTCCGGGTTCATCACACCCATGAAAAGCCACTGTGCCATGATCCGAAGATTCTCCTCGTGCGAGAGGCGGAAAACCACCTTCGACGAGGCGTTTTCCATGATCGAATTGTAAACGCGCTTACCGTTCTCGCCACGGTCGAGAAGCTGGTTTGGGAACTGATGGGCCATGGTGAGGTGAAGCCCGAAACCGCGCGCCTCGTCGAGATTCTCAGCTATGGTCGGCGTCACGAACCGCTGGAACTCATCAAGGTAGACGTAAAACGGCTTCACGCCCTTGCGCTTGCCGCGTTCCTGGGCTGCCGTCCAAAGGTCGCTCAAGAGGAGCGTGGCGAAAAGCTCGGCGTTTTCCTTTGAGACCTTCGCCCGTTCTGTGGCGAGAGAGACGAGAATGATATGGCCCTCCTCCAGGGCAGTGCCGAGGTCGAGCGACACATCTGGCTGGCCGAACATCAAACGCATCGTCTGATTCCTGAGGAATCGCTGCAGCCGATTGACCGTGCTGCCGACCTGAGCCTCGAAGTCCCGTGGGGTGAGGGTATTCGCGAACTGCCAGTCCTGCCGCGATGCCTTGTCTGCCAGGTCGGCCGTGAGCAGGTATCGCATCTGCTTCTCGACACGGTCAATCAGGTACTCCGCTTCAACGAGCGTTAGCTTCTTTTCGTACAGAGGCCGGAGAATATTGCCGGCCCAACGAGCGAAGAGGGGAGTCTTGTCCGTGCCGCCCTGACCCCAGACGTAGGCCATGGCGTCAGTGATGTTGTCGACCAACACGGCTGGGTCGGCCAGCTTGCGCTGGCGAAGGAGATTGTACGAGACGACCCAATCGTCCTGCCGGAGGTCGATGGGAATGATGGGACGTTCAATTTTGTGCCACGCGAGCCATCCCATGAGGCTGTCGTAAAGCGAACCGTGCGGGTCGAGGACAAGCAGGCCGCACTTGCTCTTGCGCCACGCGAGAATGTCCTGCCGGATCAGGTGCTCCAAAAACTTGCTCTTGCCCGTCCCCGTTCCGCCGCAGACATACAAGTGTTTATCTCGCTCGGTACGCGGGAACATGAGGGTAGCCTCGCGGCCCGAAAGGTGCCCGAGATTCAGATCATTGCCGGGTAGCACTCGCATGGGCGATTTCTTGGCGATAAGCGCTGATAGGTCAATCAAGCTTAAGTAAATTCGACACTATTGACGCCAAACTACAGTAGGAGCAGAATGAATTCACGACCTAACCCCTGTAGCGAGCTTACGTTTGGGGCGGCCCATCTACGATGCACATATCGACACTAACAGTTAGGAATTTCCGCAACTTCCTAAGGGCGCAGTTCAACTTTGAAGAGGGCGTTAACACATTGATCGGAGAAAACGGTGTTGGCAAAACAAACGTATTTCACGCTATCAGACTTCTCCTCGACGAAAGCCTTCCACGCAACGCCACGACACTGAGGGAGCCGGACTTCAACCGGACTTTGAAGAACTGGCGTGGCCATTGGATAGTGATTTCGATCAACTTTGAAAAGCTCGATCTCTCCGAGGGATGCCAGCTCCTGAAGCACACCGCTGGCCACATGAACCAGTCCCAGCAAGGCACCTATACCCTGTTCTTCAGACCAAAGAACGACATCCGAAGAAAACTTTACGAGGCGTCGAAGAAAGCTCCAGCAGACGCAATAGCACTGGCTGGCAAACTGACGATTGACGACTATGAACCTTATTGGACTGGCCGGTCTACGGCAAACATATATGATGACGCGGTTTATGCCAATCTCGTAGGCAACCCAGAAAAAGGGGTCTTTCCCGACCCAGACAAGGACGATCAGAATCTCCTAGGTGTCCGAATATATCCTATACACAACGAGATCGCCTGCACATTCATTAAGGCTCTAAGAGATGTAATAAACGAATTGCAGAGCTATAGGGGCAACCCTCTCCTTACACTCCTTCGAGGACTTGAGTCGGAGATCAAGATTGCAGACGCGGGCAAGATAACATCAGCTATCACGGCCCTGAACAATGACATATCCTCTCTTGAGGAGATCAAGAGTCTTTCGGCTGGTATTCAAGGGGCATTAAACGATTCCGTTGGGCGGACCTTCTCGCCAGACATTACTATCGAATCTACGCTTCCCGACAGTATAGAAGAACTTTTAAAAAAGCTCGGCATACTCGTTGAGGAGACAGACGGCTCAGGGTACAAAGGCGAAATGGGCGAACAGAGCCTTGGTAATGCCAACCTGATTTATCTCGCGCTCAAATTCCTGGAATACCAACGAAAACTATCAAGCGACCGTGTAGCGCATTTCCTTTTAATCGAAGAGCCGGAGGCGCATCTGCATGCCCATGTCCAGAAGACCCTGTTCAATAAACTTAGTGGTGCACAAACACAGGTAATAGTCTCGACTCATTCAACGCAAATTTCTTCGATAGCCAAAATCAAGAGTGTAAATGTTTTGGCCTTGCGACAGGGTTACAGTGACGTATATCAACCCGCGAACAAATTGGAGAACAAGACAGTCGCTCGTGTTGAACGTTACGTTGATGCGGTGCGGTCAACACTGCTTTTTGCAAAAGGAATAATGCTTGTCGAAGGCGACGCGGAATTAATAATGATTCCAGCGCTTGTTCGTCAGGTGCTAGGGGTAGGGGTGGACGAACTAGGCGTAAGTGTGATTTCGATGGGCTGCGCGTTCTTCGAACACATCGGGGTGATTTTTAATGCAAACCGTATCAGGCGATATTGCGCCATTGTTTCGGACCTCGACCAAAGCATTATTGATCTTCCGGCCAATTCTGACGCAGACAGTGAAGAACAAAGGCATTTCCGAGCTGCGCAGCAGTCGGGTGTATTGCGCAAGAAGTCGTTGGATGATTTTACCAAAAACAACCCATGGCTTGGTGTTTTCCTTGCTGACAACACATTCGAGATCGAATTTCTGCGATCTGACAACGCCTATGAGGCAGTAAACACGCTTGAGTCTATCTATGTCGATAAGAAACAGTTGGAAGATTCGAAGGCGAAGCTGAAATCGGGCGATAAAGCGGCCTCCGGCCAAGAGATATTGCGCCTCGCAAGAAAGGAGGGTAAGGGTTGGTTTGCCTTGCTTCTCGCAGAGGAGGTTATTGTGCGTACGGGAATTCCAAAATATATCCGAGAAGCACTCGCGTTCGCATGCCAAGAGGTCATCAAGCCAGAAACACTTAGGCAAATGGGCCTGTATCGCATTTTTGCGGCAGGCGCCTGGGAGTACATGAAGGAGAAGTTCTCGGAATCGCGAGAGGAATTGGCAAAGATGGCCGTTGCGGACTTTATTAAGATCTATCGAGAACGTATTCCCGAAGACGAACTGTCGAAGTTCTGTCAGGATCTAGACGACCTCGCCCCATTCTGATGGTCCTAAGTGCTGAACAACGAGACGCGGTTAAGACCGACGGGAATGTCGTTATAACCGCTTGCCCTGGTAGTGGTAAAACCAGAGTGCTCACCTATCGCGTTCTTCGAGGCCTTGAGGAATTGAAAGGGAGTAAGCAGAGAGTGATAGCCCTGACATTCACGAATAGAGCATCTGACGAAATTCAGCACAGGCTCGACGGCCTGGGTGTGCCGATGCAATGTCTATGGTCTGGAACGATCCATTCTTTCGCTTTGGAATGGATACTACGACCATACGCCCCATATTCGGAAGAATTGCGACAGGGATTTTCAGTCGCCGATGAACACTACACAGAACGGCTGATGGAGGAAGTAAAGGGAAAATATAGGGCGAGTCAATACCTAGAAATTCGTACGGCTTGGCCTAGGGACGGAAAGAATCCAAACAAGGATTTGGCAGCGCAGGTTTTTGAAACGTACAAAGACAAGCTACGGCGCGAGAAGCTACTAGATTTTGATGATGTTCTATTTGCGGCTTACAAAATTCTTGTGCGGAATCCGGAAATCGCTCATACGCTGGCAGCGATTATGCCCTTGATTTGCGTCGATGAGGTCCAAGATATCCAAGATATGCAATACGCAATACTCTCCCAGATAGTGAAAGGAGATAATGGTAACAACGTCCTTTTCTTTGTGGGAGATGCGAATCAGTCGATTTACGAATCATTGGGGGCTCTCACGAAAACACCGGAAGAGATTGCTGCCGAATTCAGTTTAGCCAATATCCAACACCTAAAGCTTTCGGAGAATTATCGTTCCACCCAACGCATAGTTGATTATTTCACGCTGCTTCGACCTCAGACTGGATCTATTAAATCGGTTGCATCGTACGCCGATCAACACGGCGAGATCAGATTTTTCAACCAATCTATTCCCCGAGACGGACTCGCGAAGTTCATAGCCGTACTAATCAAGCGAGCTTTGGATGCCGGAGTGGATGCTTCCGATATCTGCGTGATTGCGCCACGCTGGTTCCATATTAGACCGCTCGCTAGGGCGTTGATGGCAAGTCTTCCTAGCGTCGATTTTGATGCTCCCGGGCTGTCGCCGTTGCATTCAAACCGTGATGATATCTGGTTCAAGCTTGCCCGGTTGTTTTTGACAGGGGCGCGGCATGGCTTAGACCGGACACGATATCGCTGGGCAAACGATTTTGCCAGGAGCTTCGAGACGCTGGCAAACATTGAGTTCTCGGTCCGATTGAAGGAAAGTAGGGGCCTGCTGCGGCTGATCAATTCGATAACCTCCGCAGAAGTGGATGGGGTCTTGTTTCTGAAAGATGTCTTTGCGAAGTTCCTCCTGGCTGTGGATGTGGATCTCGCTACTCAGCCAGTGCTGCTCGCGTCACACACGGTCTTTTTTGAGAAGGCAGCAGCACGGATTAAAGGCTCCGAGAATGGAATGCCTACCACAGTGGATGGCTTAAGAAAGCTTTTTAAGACCCCGGCAGGAGTCGTTGTGAACACTTGCCATGGGGTGAAAGGAGAAGAGTATCACACGGTTATCGCTCTGGGATTGCTCCACGGATTTGTCCCACACTGGGAAGTGATACTCCATGGCACGCCCGATGAAGCTCATGAGCAGGCGAGCAAGCTTCTATACGTGGTATGTTCGCGCGCCAAGCGCTCGCTCTTTCTGATCGCTGAGTCCGGCCGAGCCACTCAGAGAGGGAGGCCTTATGAGACTGCAGTACAACTGCAGCAGTTGAAGTTCAAGTATGACCTCTAGGAGTAGCAGGTGAGACTAGGGCTATCATTGGAATTCCACCGGCCGAAAAAAGGGGCCGAAGCCCCTGGGTTCAAATGAGGCCCGCTTCCCTGAAGGAGTAGTAACCCTTGTTGGCCGGGTCGGCGTTCTTGTCGCCGGCGATGACGTGATCCTGGAGGTCAATCCGTACATGTTTAACTTGGACGGGGGGCGGGCAGGGTTTTTCGAGAGGGTGACGGCAGGAATGGCGCGGTCCGCATTTTTGTCTGGACTCCTTTCGAGCCGGCGGTCAGGGTGGCCGGCATGGA
>Ga0182027_10005119_pt1 | contig 20036 bp, 17 predicted proteins | sample 712E1DmetaG_FD_121300 | JGI IMG/M metagenome (GOLD analysis project Ga0182027, IMG submission 121300) | Permafrost microbial communities from Stordalen Mire, Sweden - 712E1D metaG (Illumina Assembly) | ecosystem: Environmental > Terrestrial > Soil > Wetlands > Permafrost | place: Sweden...
GGCGCTGCCAATACATGGTTTCCGATGAGGTAATCAGGATTTCGCCCCGAGATAAGCGATAACAATAATATAGCATCCGCTTTATTACTTAATTGAAGGAGGCTGCCTGGGAAAAGTATTACCGGAATATTGGTGTTTTTCTTTATTATTTCAAGTGTTGAGTCAATCCGGTCACTTACCAGACTTCCCCCGACAAGAATTGCGTTTATCTTTAATTCGTCGGCAGCATAGATAGTAGCAATAAGCGATTGCACCGAATATTTATCGGGATCAATCAATAAAGCGAATTTCTTACCCGGTTTACAAATGGAGGTATAGATACTCATTTTCAAATGTTTTTACAACAATAAACAGCTATGTAATTGTTTATGGTAAAATATCGCAATTCAAATTTATCATGCCAGTGAACATTATCTACCCAACCCACGATAACCCCGAATTCTTCCGGATTAAAAGGCTCGATGGTAAGGTTTTTTTTAAAGTTGATATCCTGCTTGTCACAAACTTTGTAAAGGGCTTCCTTGGCACACCAGTGTATGTATAGATGATATGCGCGTTTGTTTAAATCGTTTGTTATTACTTCTTCTTCATTAATAAATTTATGTTCGATATTATCAATCTTATGAGACATGTATTCAAGATCGATACCTATTTTTTTTGTCTTGCTCAGCATAATTGATGTTAAATTCTGTGAATGCGATATGCTGATCCTATAATCGCTGTGCAGTATAAATGGCTTATTCCTGTCGTTGTATATAATTGGACCGCAGGTACCTATTAAAGTTTTAAGCAAGACCCGCACGCTTAGAAATTCTAATTTTCTGGCTTCGCTTTGATAAGCAAATAACTTTTCCCGTTCGCCCGGAAACAAATGGACCTCCTTAAATAAATCTTCATAGGGCTCCCTTATTTCCCAGATACCCATGAGACAATCATTTTCAAACTTTTCTTTAAAAATGAGTGGCATATTGTTTTATTTCCATTCAAATGAATTAATTAAATGCACAATATCTGCCCGAAAAAAATCAATAGCAGGTGCAAGTGAATCTTTATTTGGGCGTACATTGAAGTACAATGAACCACTTAAAAATCCTGAAACACTATCTGTAATATAAAAATTTACTGCTGAAGCTGTATTTCCTTTAATGTCGTATAGAATACCAAAAACATGTTTTTCAGGTATTCCAATATTCGATTCTATTATGTCATCGGCCTTTACAATATGCTTATAGGCTAAGGTTCGCACGTCTTCCATGTGGGCTGACAAATCCTTATTGAGGGGTTTATAGGTAAGATATATGCAGGCATTGAAACGACTAAAATTAATGTTATACCAGCATGGTTCTGCGTAACTCTCTTTTACGGGTAGTACGTCAGAATAGGTAGGAACTTCAAAAGAAAACTTACAATCACTCTGAAAGTGTTTATAGGTCTTTTCAGGGAAGATTATTCTGTAATATCCGCGCGGTCTGGGAGTATATCCCTTTCTGCAGGCATAGGGTAAAAAAACAAAAAACAGAACCATTATTATTATAGCATAGTTTTCAGCTATCTTCCTAAACCTTACCATGTTGATCTTCGATTGACGGTTTAATTGTAACCTTTATTTTTTTTATACGCCTCGTATCAGAAGTCAGAACTTTAAATACAAAATTCTTATACGTCAACTCAGCATCTGGTTCCGGTATTTCACCCTTAAGTTCTAGGATCAATCCGGCAACCGTATCAGCATCCCCTTTTATTTCATCAAAGACAGTATCTTTTATTCCAACAACCTTGTAAAAATCGTTGAGATGTGTTTTACCTTCGAAAATATAATTATTTTCATCAATCTTCTCGTATGTTATTTCTTCTTCATCCGTTTCATCAGAAATCTCGCCTACTATTTCTTCCAGAATGTCCTCAAGAGTTATAATTCCCGATGTTCCACCATACTCATCAATTACTACAGCCATGTGAATATGATTGGTTTGGAATTCCTTTAAAAGATCGTTTATTTTTTTACTTTCGGGCACAAAATAGGAAGGCCGGATTAGATTTTGCCACTTAAAATCGGCAGGTTTGTTAAAATGTGCCAACAAATCTTTGATATACAATATACCTTTAATCTGATCGAAATTTTCTTCATAAACAGGGATCCTTGAATAACCAGATTCTTCAATCTGTGAAAGTAAACTATCAAAAGGCGTATTGATTTCCACAGCAACCGTATCAACTCTTGATTTCATTATATCACATACATCTGTATTACCGAATTTTACGATTCCTTTTAGAATATTCTTTTCATCAGTAAGATGTTTTTCCGTGATTTCCAAAGCATTGGAAAGTTCGTCTATGGAAATATTCCGGGAATGATTCAAAAGCCGCTTGTGAATTATAGAAGTGGAATAAATCAAAAAAGAAACAATCGGCCAAAAAACTTTACTGAAAAATGAAAGCACTGGAGCAGTGTATCTGGCAATAGAAACAGAAAATCGATTTGCATAAATCTTTGGAAAAACTTCGCTAATGAATAGAATTAGGAAGGTAATCGATACAATCTGAATCAGAAAACCCACCCAAACTGGTCCGCTGAATGTAAAAAGGGCATTTGTAATAAATGTTGATGTTACGACGATTCCGACATTTACAAAATTATTGGTAACAAGAATGGTCGCAAGTAAACGTTCAGGTGTTCGCAAATGGCCAATAGCTATTTGATTAAGTCGGCTTTTACTTTCAGCAAGCTTTTTAATATCCCCGGGGGATAATGAAAAATAAGCGACTTCGCTGCCCGACATAATTGCAGAAACAAGTAATAGCATTATCAATATAAAAATACCCAATACAATACCAAGCGGTGAACTAAAAGTGCCTGAAATACTTGTTATTGCTGCAATTGTTTGATTAGGTTCTGATTCCAATAGTCCGCTAAAAAAGTTTAAGAAATTTATCAGAATGGCAGATCATCCGTTTCGCCATTGTCAACCATTGGTTCTTCCGATGACTTAGGAGATGAGGTCTTTTCATTTGCTGATGGCTGGGATGGGTTAATATCAGCACCACCTTCACTGCGACGACCCATCAGCTGCATACTGTCTGCAACAATTTCTGTGGTATAACGCTTATTGTGGTCCTTATCTTCCCATGAACGGGTACGAATGCGACCTTCAACATAGACTTGGGCGCCCTTCTTGACATATTTTTCTGTAATTTCAGCAAGACCTCTCCACAATACTACATTATGCCACTCAGTTGTAGTTACTTTCTCACCGCTACGGTTGGTATATGATTCGGAGGTTGCTAACCTGAAATTTGCAACGGGGGTGCTGTTTTCAAGATATCGAACATCTGGATCGGCACCTACATACCCAATTAAAATTGCTTTGTTTACTGACATAAGATTGGTTTATTTTGAATGATAAAAATACAAAAATAATCGATAGCCTGACTTAAGTTAAAAAGAATGCATACTTCCTAATCCCAAGTTGGGATAAAAAATATTTTAATATTGAGGAAAAATTCCAAAAGGCTCTGATCATAAAAAGTCACTCAGTATTTTTAAATCTGGCCCCTAAACTAATAATGCGAATTAAGAGTCTAAAATTTGAAGCCCAAAGGGCTGACATGTTTATAGAAGGTTGATTGACCAAGAGATTTGGCCCAGGTGCGCCTGCCCCGCATTCATGCGGGGCAGGCGCACCTGGGCCATTTTAGGAAAGATCATTTTGCTATAAACATGCCAGCCCTTTGGGCTTAGAATACAAATATCTCTTAACCAGTATGTTATATTTTATCATTAATTTAATTTGACCCTTGATTCGCATTAATATCGGCTGATGGTATGGTGTCGTGCGGGATTACGAAGCGAAAACTTATCAGTTTACAACGACTTTTTTTACGAGCCAAAAACCTTCGAAAACCTCTGAAACCCACATGCACTATACCATGTGTTAGCGGTATGTGCCATAATTACACATCAACTTTACGTTTTGTAGATTTCTGTTTTATTTTTTCCTTATGTGATCGAATATAATCACTTATAGCCTTTTCTTCTTCATTTGTCAGAGTCGATTCTTGTGTCCCTATGAAATCAACATCTAATTCAGTCATCTTTGTTTTCATAGTTTAAATTATATTAGTGAAATACTTACTTATCAGTCTCAATGCGGCATTTGTTTCAATTATCATTAATCTACCACCAAAATGGACGGCACCCAAACTCTCCACATAGTGATTAATTAATTGAGTCTTTGAAATAAAAGCAACATTCCCTTCGTGTCCTCTTTGGAATGATAATTTGCATCCAAATGCAACTAAATTACCAGGTACTCCAGAATACACCTTAGTTTTTCCCTTGTTAAACGGAGCGCTCTCAACAAGGTGCATAAAAACATGGTCTGATTTTACTTCCAAACTTATCAAACCCTGAATAATTGAAATGTTATTAGAAATTGTCAATTTATAAACATCTCTCTCAGGATGTTTTAGTTCGAGCTTCCAGTCAAACTGCCATCCATTTTTTTTTGTAATATTTTTTAAATCAGTCTGTGTAATCCTAGAAATATCAGTCGGGAAACTATCGCCAGAAATAACATTCTTTATCGAGTTGGTTAACTCGTCAATTTCGATATCTATCAGGGTTTTATTCTGATTCCTCATAGCTCAAATTTAGGCTTTTTTGATCATTTTCCCTAGTTTAAATAAATGAAACTCGGTTGCTGTGGCATTACCGCTAACATATTTATATATTGATTTTCAATATTTATTTTTATGGTTTGTCTTTTATAGGCGTTGAAAATTTCATTTGTGAATTCCTGCCTGCGGCTGACAGATTAGTTAATTGGTGAATTTTGTGGCAAAAAAATCTACTGCAAAAGCCATAAAAAAACATTAAAAATACACTAAGTCTAGCTTGATTTTATCATTGATCTTTTAAATATTTGTCGATTAAGCGGGACACAGGATAATCCGTAATGTTGTTGTATGCAATCTCGGTACTTTGTTCAAGTATAAATCCGCTGCTTACCTCGATCTCAATAAACCGGGCATGGATAATCTGGTGCGTAAGTTGGTGCTTATATTCCTTAGATATATGGATTACTTTATAATCATTATCACCGGCCATTTCCTTCCATGCTTCCAATTGAAAAAGATTTTCGGGATTCATCTTCTTTTCAGTCTCAATCAATGGAAATTCATATAAATGAGCCCAAATATCACCCTCTTTTCTTTGCCGCATATAAATCAGATCTCCTTTTCGAATGATTAGATAATTAAAATAGCGATCTCGTTGGATAACCCTTCTTTTTTTTAGAGGATAACGATCTGTTGAATTATTAACAAATGAAGTACAGGCGCTTACCACAGGGCATAAACTACACTTTGGATTAAAAGGGAGACATACCGTGGCCCCTAATTCCATTATGGCCTGGTTGTGGCGGCCTGGATTTTTTTTATCCAACAATTTAAAAGCAATATCATAAAATGCTTTTTTACCCTTTGCTGTTTCGAGAGTCAAATCAATGCTAAAAAGCCTTGCGATTACCCTGTATGCATTACCGTCAATCACAGGGTAAGGTTGATTGAACGCAATTGAGCTAATTGCAGCAGCTGTGTAATCACCAATTCCTTTAAGCTTCCGTAAGGAATAAAAATCAGCCGGGAACATTCCTTTATATTCAGAAACGATCGTATTTGCAGCAATATGAATATTCCGGGCCCTTGTGTAGTAACCCAATCCCTGCCATACCTTTAATACTTCCCCAATAGGAGTTGATGCGAGATCATCAATCGTAGGAAATTTCAGCAGGAATCTGTTATAATAATCAATTCCCTGATTTACCCTGGTCTGTTGAAGAATTATTTCAGAGAGCCAGATTTTATAGGGATCATTCGTTTTACGCCACGGTAGATCCCTTTTATGCTCATCAAACCATTTTCCAAGTATTCCGGATACATCCATCTGCCACATCTTTAGTTGATTTTCATACGAAATAACAAAATTAATAGGGTTGTTTTTCGTTAATAAATAGAAATACTTTATATTTGCACTTCTATAATTGAAAAAAAGTATTGTAAATAACTGATATTTAAAGCATTTAAAAATGACCAAGGCAGACATTGTTAACGAAATTTCAAAGAACACCGGTATTGAAAAGATTACTGTTCAGAAGACAGTTGAAGCATTCATGGAAGTGGTAAAAGAATCTCTTACCAAAGAAAAAAACGTATATCTTCGGGGCTTTGGAAGCTTCATCGTAAAAAAGAGGGCTAAAAAAACAGCTCGGAACATTTCCAAAAACACCACTATTATTATCCCCGAACATTTTATACCGGCTTTCAAACCCGCTAAAACGTTTGTGAATAAAGTGAAATCAAATATTAAATAAATTTCGTCGGATCTAAAAAATTATAAAAATGCCTAGCGGTAAGAAGAGAAAGAGACATAAGATGGCTACTCACAAACGCAAAAAACGTCTTAGAAAAAACAGACACAAGAAAAGGAAATAGAAGTTGTGTATTTTTCCTAAATTTATTTATTCGAAAACCTAAAGTTTTAATACTTTAGGTTTCTCATTTTCTTGTTTTGCCCTTACTACCACAATAATTCTCTTCCAAATTCCTGGAATTATGAGTAAAGAGTTAGTTATTGGTGTTACTTCTAATGAAATTGATATTGCCTTACTCGAGAACAAGAAACTTGTTGAGTTAAATAAGGAGAAGAGTAATCCTAAATTTTCGGTTGGCGATATCTACCTGGGTAAGGTACGTAAAATAATGCCTGGTCTGAATGCCGCATTTATCGATGTGGGCTATGAAAAGGATGCATTTTTACACTATCTTGACTTAGGTCCTCAGTTCCTGACATTGAAAAAATTTCTCGATGCAGCGCTTTCACGCAAATCAAAAATTATTTCGCTGCAACGAATGAAGCGTGAAAAAGATATTGACAAGAACGGTAAAATGTCGGATGTATTGGCAGCAGGTCAATATGTGCTCGTTCAGATTACCAAGGAACCAATATCAACAAAAGGACCACGACTTACCTCCGAAATAGCACTGGCAGGAAGAAATATGGTTTTAATGCCATTTCATGACAAAGTCTCGGTTTCACAAAAAATAACCTCTGCTGAAGAACGCAATCGTCTGCGAACACTCATTCAAAGTATCAGACCTCACAACTATGGCATAATTGTACGAACGGTTGCCGAAGGAAAAATGGTAAAAGTCCTTGATGAAGAACTTCGCAACCTTGCAAAAAAGTGGGAATCTGCCTTTGACCGGATAAAGGGTACTACACCACCTGCAATAATTATAAGCGAATTAAATCGTGCTTCTGCAATTCTGCGTGACATACTGAATGTCTCTTTTAATAATATCTATATCGATGACGAAATTGTTTGCCGCGAAATAAAGGAGTATATAAGCACCATTGCTCCTGAAAAAGAAAAAATTGTCAATTTCTATAGTGGTAGTACTCCCATTTTTGAAAAATTTGGTATAGAAAAGCAAATCAAGGCTTCCTTTGGAAAGACGGTATCTTTTAAAAGCGGTGCTTATCTCATTATTGAACATACTGAGGCTTTGCATGTAATTGATGTAAACAGTGGAAACAGGTCAAAATCTGCAGACAATCAGGAAACAAATGCACTGGACGTTAATCTTGCAGCGGCCGATGAAATCGCACGACAATTGAGATTGCGTGATATGGGAGGTATTATCGTGATCGATTTTATTGATATGCATTCGCAGGACAACAAGAACAAAGTTTGGGAGCGGGTGAAATTGGCAATGGAATCCGATCGGACCAAACACAGTATTTTACCCCTCAGCAAATTTGGCCTTATGCAGATTACCCGTCAAAGGGTCAGACCTGAAATGGCCATAAATACTCGTGAAAAATGTCCCACTTGCAGTGGAACAGGAGAAATCTCTCCCAGTATCCTGATTGTGGAGAAAATCGATATTGCCATTGCTGAATTAATCGATAAAAACAAGTTAAAAAGAATTGTACTGCGGTTGCACCCGTTTATCGCAACTTATATTAGTAATGGATGGTTATTCTCTATCCGCAATAAATGGCAAAGACGATACGGCTGTAAAATTAAAATCGTAGCCATCAGTTCATTTGATTTTCTTGAATACCATTTCTTCACTAAAGATGGTGCTGAACTTACCTATTAATAATGCGAATTAAGGGTTAAATTAAGTTAATGACAAAATATAACATGCTGGTTAAAAGATATTTGTATGCTAAGCCCATAGGGCTGACATGTTTATAGCAAAATTATCCTTCCTAAAATGGCCCCAATGCGCCTGCCCCGCATTAATGCGGGGCAGGCGCATCGGGGCCAAATCTCGTGGTCAATCAACCTTCTATGAACATATCAACCCTATGGGCTTCTAATATTTGACTCATAATTCGCATAAAAATTAGTTGTTTGTTTCCTCAAGATGAATTCGTTTATCTTGTTTCTTAGATATAGCTTATTTTTGTTTTTCATACTTTTAATGAAAATACCGTACAATGAAAAAAATATTCTTCCCAATTCTGTTGGCTACCCTATTTATATCAACAGCTTCCCCTCAGGTATTAGAGCCCGTAAAATGGAATTTTTCTTCAAAAAAGATTTCGAAGAATATTTACGAATTAAAGTTTGATGCAAAAATAGATAAGGGCTGGCATATGTATGGTCTTAATCTACCATCTGGCGGACCTGTGCCAACTTCATTTACTTTCGGGAATGAAGAGAAGATAAATTTCCTTTCAAAAATTGAATCTGTTCAAAAACCTGTAATAGTGTATGATTCAACCTTTGAAATGAACGTTGAGCTATTTAGCAATAGTGTGGCCTTTATACGAAAGGTGAAATTAAATGAGAATCAAGTGACTGAGATAAAAGGTGCAGTCACATTTATGGCTTGCGATAACTCCCGCTGTTTACCGCCAAAAGAGGTAGAATTTTCTTTTAAACTGCCAGGGACTGAAGCAAGTCGGATAACTTCGGAATCAAAAATAAATTCGGAAGCAAAAGGTAATGCGACTAAAACGACTGCAAATCCTGAAATTTTCAAATCTGCATTTAAGCCAGCGCCAGCCATTGCTCATTCTCTAGAAAGGAATCAGCCAGTAAATGAAGCCGGTTCGCTCTGGAAACTTTTTTTTCTTGCCTTGTTGGCTGGATTTGGCGCTATTCTTACACCGTGTGTTTACCCGATTATTCCTTTGACTGTATCGTTTTTCATGCGAGATACTTCCCGTTCAAAAAGTATATTCAACGGAGTCTTTTATGGTGTTTCCATCGTTTTTATTTATACAATGTTCGGATTGATTACGGGCTTGTTTAAAATTGATCTTGTGCGGATCGTTTCGTCGTATTGGTTGGCTAACCTGATCTTCTTTCTGATATTTTTAGCACTGGCTTTTTCTTTTTTCGGTTTGTTTGAAATTACTTTACCAGGCAGTTTATCCACAAAAATTGATCAACAGGCAGACAAAGGGGGATTTTTCGGTCCATTTTTTATGGCGCTTGCAACCGTCATTATTAGTTTTTCATGTACAGGACCCATTGTGGGAACTGTTCTTGGCAGTGCATTACAAGGTGAATTGATCCGACCTGTAGTTGGAATGCTTGGATTCTCTATATCATTCGCTCTTCCTTTTACAATCCTTGCCATTTTCCCGGGATTTATGAAGAGTCTTCCGAAGTCGGGAGGATGGCTTAACTCAGTTAAAGTATTTTTTGCATTTATTTTACTCGCTTTCTCCTTAGTTTTTCTGTCAAATATCGGATTTAAATTTATTACACGCGATGTAATACTTGCCATTTATATTGTAATCTTCTTTTTGCTTGGTCTATATTTAATAGGCAAAATAAAATTTGCACACGATAGCGACTTCGATTATATCTCTGTACCACGACTTATTTTTGCAATTGCTGCTTTTAGTTTTTCCGTTTATTTAATCCCGGGAATGTTTGGGGCACCCTTAAAAGCTATTTCACCATTTCTGCCGCCAAAGGAAGAAATGAGTTTTGATCTGACAAAGAACACTTTTGCCTCAGGTTCTCATTTTAATGCGTCGGCAAATAAAAATATTTGTGATTCAATGCCTAAATATTCTGATATTCTCCATATGCCGCTGGGTCTCGTCGGATATTTTGATTACGATGAAGCGCTGGCGTGTGCTAAAAAACAAAACAAGCCAGTATTTGTTGATTTTACAGGAAACGGATGCAAAAATTGTAAAAAAATGATTGCTGAAGTATGGTCAGATCCACGGGTGCTTGAAAAACTTCAAAATGATTTTGTCATTACTACATTATTCACCGATGATTGGACAAAGATTCCGGAAAAAGATTGGGTAAAGTCCAAAATCGACGGGAAAACAAAAAATACAATCGGTAAGAAATTTAGCGATCTTCAAATTGTGCTTTTTGGCTCGAATGCTTTGCCACTTTATGCAATTGTGGATTGCGACGGACAGATAATGACCGACCGCCAATATTATGAATACAATCCCAATGTTGAAGAATTTTTGAGCTTTCTTAATAACGGTTTGAAGAATTTTTCGAATAAATTACCAAATCACTAAATAAATAATCATTATTCAACGTTTGGTTAATTCCATCTGTTTTACCCCTCCCTAAATCCCTCCCCAAATTGGGAGGGACTTAGCCTTCCCCCAATTGGGGGAAGGTTGGATGGGGGTAAATCTGTTAACTAAATAACATTAAATCTTTATTTCTTAAACCCGTTTCTTATTAAGAATGGTTCAATCGATGGTTCCTGACCTCTGAATTTTTTGTACAAGTCCATGGGTTTTTCAGTGCCGCCTTTTGAGAGGATATTATCCCTGAATGATTGTGCTGTCTTTTTATCGAAGATCCCATTTTTCTTGAAGACCGAAAAGGCGTCGGCATCAAGCACATTGGCCCATAAATATCCATAATAGCCCGCTGAGTATCCCCAGGTAAAAATATGATTGAACGCTGTACTTCTGGCAATACCTGCTGCATCGGGTATAATCACGGTATTGGTAATCGCTTTTTGCTCGAAACTTATAATATCACCTGAATAAGGTTGGGTCAGGGTGAACCATGCCATGTCAGTAAAGCCAAAACTCAACTGGCGAACTATAAAATAACCACTGTTAAAATTTTTACTATTGATAATTTTCTGAAGGAGAATGTCGGGCATTTTTTCACCAGTAACATAATGAAATGCAACCAAATCGAGCCATTGTTTTTCATCTGCCCAGTTTTCCATGAATTGTGAAGGAAGTTCAACAAAATCCCGATATACATTTGTCCCTGCAAGCGAACTATAGTTAACATTGCTTAGCATACCATGCAAACTATGTCCGAATTCATGGAGAAATGTCCTAACTTCATAATAGGTAATCAGTGATGGTTTTTCCTTTGTTGGTTTCGTAAAATTGAAAACCAGTGCAATCTGCGGACGGTAATCTATTCCATTCTTCTTATGTTGTCCAATATATTCGGTCATCCACGCACCCTGTTGTTTTCCCTGTCGCGGGAAAAAATCGAGATATAATATTGCCAGAAATTTTGCATTTTTATCATACACTTCAAAGGCTTTAACATCCGGATTGTAAACCGGGATATCTTTATTTTCCTTAAATGTCAATCCGTACAACCTATTGGCCAGCTCGAATACTCCTTTTTGAACATTTTCAAGTTTGAAGTAAGGACGGGTATCTTCGTCATTAATATCAAATTTTTGTTTTTTGAGTTTTTCTGAATAATAACTCCAATCCCAACCAGCTATATCAAAATTGGCGCCAAGCGTTTTGGAAAAAGCGGTAACATCGGCTAAATCCTTTTGCGCAAAAGGCTTTGAGGCTTTTAGTAATTCATTCAGAAAACTATATACTTTATCGGGAGTTTCTGCCATACGTTCTGAAAGAATAAAGCTGGCATAGGTCGGATAACCGATCAGATTGGCCTGTTTTAATCGAAGTGCAGAGATTCGTTTTATAATTTCCCGATTATCATTTGCATTGTCTTTCAGACAGCGTGTATTATAAGCAATTGAAAGTTTTTGTCTGAGATCACGTCTGTCTGAATTTTTCATAAACGGATCATAACTTGGAAATTTTAAAGTAAATACCCATCCTTTCAGCTTTCTATGTTCAGCTTCTTCTGCAGCAGCCTTTATCACGTCCGATGGCAACCCGGATAATTCCGTAGAGTCGGTTATATGCAATGTGAAGGCATTTGTTTCCGCCAAAACATTGTCATTAAATTTTGTTGATATCTCTGAAAGTTCCTTTGTCACTGCACGAAATTCAATTTTTGCCGAGTCACTCAAATTAGCCCCGTTGCGCACGAAGTCCTTAAAGGTTTTATCAAGCAACATCTGCTGCTCCTTAGTTAACTTGCTTGTATCGACAGTTTCGTAAACTGCCTTGACTTTTGCAAATAACTCCGGATTAAGTGTTAAATCGTTTGAATATTCAGTCAGTCTTGGAGATATATCCCTGACAAGCGCCTGAATGTTGGAATCGGTTTCAGCCATATTCAGGTTGGAAAGGATACTATATAGATTGCTCAATAGTTCTCCATTTTCTTCCAGGGCAACGATGGTATTCTTGAAGGTTGGTTTTGCAGTATTTTTTACGATTGAATCAATCTCTGCCCTTGCTATGCCAAAGGCTGTATCGAAAGCAGGAGCAAAATTTTCGGCCTTAATTTTGTCGAAGGGTATGGTATTAAAAGGTGTTTCGTATTTTGATAAAAGCGGGTTTTTCATTTTATTTTCATTTTTTGAGCAGCCAAAAATAACTAAAACCATTAATCCGATGAATATTAATCTTGTTTTCATGACATTTTCTCTTTTAATTTTATGCATACAATAATATCGTATTTTTTTTCAGAAAAAAATTATCTGTTGCAGGAAATTAACAACATTGGTTTTTCTTCAATTCGATAATCTCATTTACTTCAATATATTTGTAGCTTTTAAAATGATTATTTAACGAAGAAATATCAAATTAAGTATCAAATCATTATCAGAAACCTAACAATAAAAATCTTCCCTCCATGAATAGAAAAGGCAAAGTCGGACTCTCAATCTTATCAGGAATACTGCTCTCACTAGGTTGGTATGAATGGGGATCAGGACTTTTTTTATTGGTAGGAATCATTCCTTTGTTGCTTGTTGAGGAAAATATAAGTTCAGATCCACGGGTTATAAAAAAGAATGCTTTGGTTTTTCTTTATGCTTCGCTCGCATTCTTAACCTGGAACCTCCTTGCTACATGGTGGATAAAAAACGCCTCTTTTGCAGGTATGATTGCCGCTGTGGTATTAAGTTCCTTTTTCACTGCAATACCTTTTTGGCTCTATACAATCACTAAAAGATTATTGGGAAGATATGTAGGCTATGTTTCCCTGGTGCTATTCTGGCTGGCATATGAATTTTCGTATACACATGGCGAAATTTCCTGGCCCTGGCTTACATTGGGCAATGGTTTTGCATTCAGTACAAAGCTGGTTCAATGGTATGAATATACAGGAGTATTCGGCGGTACTTTATGGGTGCTGGTGATGAATATTGTGCTATTTGAGGTGTTTCGAAAGTTGCAAAAGGCAGAAAGGATTCAATCAAATATTTCCCTGATTGTTATTTCAGCAATAATTATCCTTGCTCCCATAAGTCTCTCCCTTAATCGATATTATACATATAAAGAAAAGTCGGATCCCCGCGAAATCGTTATAGTGCAACCAAATATTGATCCATACCTGAAATTTAATGATATTCCCAGCCTGGAACAAACGCAGATACAATTGACGCTTGCTGAAAAGTATATTCTGCCTTCTACTAATTATGTAGTATGTCCCGAAACAGCTATCAATCACAATATTTGGACAGACCAGATTCAAAATGTCCAGGATATCCGAATGATAAAGGAACTTGTGATAAAATATCCGGGATTGAAATATATTACCGGAATTACGTGTTACAAGAGATATACGCCCGAGGAAAAAACTGAAACATCAAGACATTTGGAAGGTTCCGGCATTTATTATGATAGTTTCAATTCGGCTATAGAGCTTGATTCAACCAATAAAATCCAGATTTATAATAAGTCAAAATTAGTTGTCGGGGTTGAAAAAATGCCATATCCCGGATTACTAAAAATTTTACAGCCTCTTACACTTCGATTGGGCGGCACTTTTCGAAGCAATGCAACTCAAAAGGAGAGATCGGTACTGTCATCGCCCAACGACTCTGTAAAAATCGGGACTGTAATATGTTATGAATCGGTGTATGGTGAATTTGTAACCGGATACGTCCAAAAAGGAGCTAACCTCATTTTTGTAATTACCAACGATGGCTGGTGGGGTGATACTCCAGGTCACAGGCAGCACAATGCTTTATCATGTATTCGTGCTATCGAAACACGACGTAGTATAGCTCGGTCAGCAAATACTGGAATATCAAGCTTCATTAATCAAAGGGGTGATGTTCTTGATAAAATTACCTGGTGGAAGAGGGAGGCAATCAGGAACAAACTCAATGTCAATAATGAACTCACATTTTATGTGAAACACGGTGATTATATTGCCAGGAGCTCATTCTACCTTTCAATTTTACTGGTTCTCGGGATTTTCATCAAAAGATTTACCGGAAAATGAAATGAGGATCTTATAATAAATAGTTTGGGCATTTAAATTTATTGTAATTTTAATAGCAATCTTTTTAGTATCAAGATATACTGGTATGAATTGATGCCTTCAAACCTGAAAACAAATTTTTCCAATTCAAATTTTTAAATGTAATTATCCTATTGTAATTCTCATTACAGGAAAATTTAAGTCAACATAACCTTAATTTTAATTAGTATGGCACCTTTAAAAGGCTCGGAAATAATGAAAAAAATAAAAAAAACTTTTCGTTTTCTGATTATTGTATTTATTTTTCTGGCAGGTGTTTTCATTTATGGAAAGTATTTTTATACTTATAGTGATGGATATCGCGCCGGATTGCTGCAAAAATTTTCACACAAAGGGAATATTTTTAAAACCTATGAAGGTGAAATAATCCTAAGCAGTGTTACCAGTACAAATAATGTTGCACTGGCTTCCGAAAAATTTTATTTTTCGGTATCGGATAAAAACCTGGCCCAACAATTGGATACTCTCCAGGGACAATTCGTTATCGTTCACTATCGTCAAAAAAACGGGGTGGTATTCTGGCGTGGAGAATCTGCTTATTTTGTGGACAACGTGAAAATAAAAAAATAATCTATAATGGGTCATTGATTGTGAAACCCATTTTACGAACATTTTTCACTTTTTATTTCGCCTGTATTTCTAAAATCTTATTTTTGTAACACTTTAAATAATTCAAACCAATATTATTTTACAAGAATGAAAAACTTTTCATACATCATCAACGGGATTCTTTTAGCAGCTATCATCGTATTGTACGTCCTTTTCTTTACCAGTAGGGCTCATCAGGGTTCTTCCTCAAAAGCTGCAGGTAATGGACAATCCATCAATGGATCAGATGGCGGGATTGTTTATATTAATATGGATTCAGTATTAAGCAAATATGAGATGAATATTGATATTCAGAAGGATTTACAGGACAAGTTAAATAAATCTGAACAAGAGCTTAAGGATAAGCAGGCTGTTTATCAAAAAGCAGTTGAAGATTTCCAGTATAAAGCCGGTAAACACTTGATTACTCAGGCAGATGGTGAAATAGCCCAGCAAAAACTGGCACAACAGGAACAGGAATTGTATGGACTTCAAAATGACTTACGCGCAAAACTCAATGAAGAGGAGCAAGTTGCCCAACGAAAAGTTCTAAATGCCATTATGCAATACCTTGATGGCCTGGAAATCACCAAAAATCACCAGTTTGTTCTGGGCACTACTTTTGGCGGCAATGTACTCTATGCAAATAAAAATCTGAATATTTCAAACGATATCATTGATGGTTTGAACAGACAGTACAGATCAGAAAAAGCCAAATAAACTTCATTACTTGCAGAATGGGGTTTGCTGATTATTATTTTAATAAGAACCAAGACTTTATAAGACACATCGAAGAGCCCCCAAAAGGGCTCTTGCGTTTTATAACTGTTATACCTGCTTATCTTGAAGATGGGATTTTTCTTACACTCCAATCTTTAAAAGATACTTTTTTGCCTGAAGGATGCCTGGAAGTAATAATTGTAGTCAATTATTCTGAAACGGATAGTGATGAAAACAAGGGCATTAATAATAAAATATATTTTGAATTAATTGAATGGAGTAAGGAAAATTCATCCAATGAATTGACTTTTTATCCTCTCCTTGCTGCGGATCTTCCAAAAAAACATGCCGGAGTGGGTCTTGCACGAAAAATTGGAATGGATGAAGCGCTGTGGAGATTTAATAGTATGAATGATCCGGAGGGCCTCATACTTTCGCTTGACGCCGATTCGCTGATAGATTCTAATTATTTTCAGTCAGTGGCAAAATCCATGTCAGTCAATCCAAAATCTGGTGGTTGTATTCTCCATTTTGAGCACCCCCTGGAAGGAACCGTCTATTCTGAAATGGTTTATAACGCTATTTTGCAATACGAACTTCATTTGCGATACTATAAACACATTCTGAAATTTACAGGTTTCCCGTATGTAAATTATACGATTGGATCCTGTTTTGGAGTAAAAGCTGACTTTTATGCTCAGCAGGGGGGTATGAACCGTCGTCAGGCAGGTGAAGATTTTTACTTTCTTAACAAACTTTTTCCACACAAGGAATTTGTGGAAATCACTGATACCTGTGTTCATCCTTCTCCAAGACCTTCATTGCGGGTTCCCTTTGGAACAGGTGCATCCGTCTCAAAAATGATCACCCATAACGAGTCCTTATTTTTGACCTATTCCCCGCTTGCTTTTTTTGACCTGAAGGATTTCTTGTCAAATATTGAAAGGCTTTATTATTATAATCAGCAACAATTGAGAAACGAATTTGAACGTTGGCCGGCCCCTGTTAAGGAATATCTTCAACTCAATCGTTTTTTAGAAAAGCATGAAGAGATCCGGTCAAATTCAGGGTCTGTTGATGCTTTTATTAAACGGTTTTATAATTGGTTTGATGGCTTTAAAGTGGTAAAATTCTTAAACCTGGCACACGAAAAATTTTATAAAAAACTTACGGTAGAGCAGGCGATTGTCAGTTTTTTACAGAGTATCAACTACAAAGGGAAAGAAAAAAATGTAGATGAATACCTTGAATTATTCAGAGAGCTTGACCGTAAGAAATTGTTTATTGGCTGATTATTCTTTCACGATAACAAAAATTTCTTCGTTGCTTCGTTTCATAAGATATTGTTCACGGGCATATTTCTCAAGGTTTTCATTGTTCGTTTTTAATTCTTTCAATTGTTGAGCATCTTCTTTGATTTTGCGAATATAGTATTCTTTGCTGTCTTTAAGCTGACTTAATTCCACCAGGTTCTGAAATCGCTCTACCAAATTATTTTCATCAAAGAATGCAACCCAGATAATAAACAATGCAGTAGCAATAGCATATTTGTTGCGTACACGTGTCAGAATTCTCAGGTTGGTTCTTAAGAATCGATTCATTTATCTTTATGTTTTTTAGTGTAAAGATAAAGAGGCAAAAAAGCAAATCACTCATTTTAATATAAAACTTATTTACATATCAGGGAAACGGCTATGTTTGAGCCAATGTCTTTTAGGTAACAGATTTACCCCTATCCAAAATTTCCCCACTTGGGGGAAGATCAAGTCCCTCCCAATTTGGGGAGGGATTTAGGGAGGGGTAAAAACAGACAGAAAGGTTTAACCAAACGACCTTGATCCATGAGTCTTCAGTTTTTAACGATTTTATAGATATAATTTCTTGAATTTCCCTTTAACTCAACTAAATAAAAACCATTGATGAAATTGCCCATATCTATCTCCACGCTATTGTTTACAGCAAATATGGGTTGTTCTAATAAAATTTTGCCCGATAAATCGGTAATTATCACAGAAAATGGCCCGTTATCCGATATATCAATGGTTAATGAATTTTTTACAGGATTCGGAAATGAATTGATAGGTTGACTAACTTTCGATTCAATACCTGTTGGACTTTTCCATATAAATGAAATTGCCGAAACTGCCGGAATTGAGTAAGTAAAAGAAAGTAATCCGTAATTGACTTTGAAATCAACAGGAATTGATCCGGTATTCAGTACAACCAGTATAATAGAACCATCCGGATTTTTAAATGAACCTGTTATTAAATTTCCATCAGTACTTACCGAGGAGATTCTGACAGCTCCTGATTTTACAAATTGAGAAAGCTGTGTAACAATATAAAACGAAACATTGTGCGTATAACTTGTACTATTGTTTATGGTTATAGCTCCTAAACATTCTGAACAGCCACCAGGAGTGTGTGGTCCGTAGCTTTCGTTTGTCGCCAGATTCCATTCAATGGCAGTTTTTGCCCAGTTATTCGGAGCCCCCAGCATAACGTTTTGCAAATGCCATGAAAAATCGCCCGAAAAATCACCAGAAGCTGCTGTGTATTGCTCTGTGAAATATATATTTTTAGACGTAGCATCATGAACTGTTGTGAGGGCTGAAATAGAACCTGCATAAAGATGGAATGCAGATCCGTCCACGTAAGTACTGTTATTGCACACATAGGTAGGATAATCAGGATGATCACAATTATGATCGAAACAAATTATTTTGGTTTTAATACCCGCAGCTGTAAAGGCAGGTCCTAGGTTATTATTTATAAAATTGGTTTCTTCTGTTGAATTCATAACCAAACTTGGCTCATTGTTGGGATTTTCCGGTTCATTTTGTGGAGTGATCGCCCAAATTGGTATACCCTGAGCCTGCATTGCTGTAATGTACTTTACAAAATATTTTGCATAGGCTGCATAATACTGCGTCTGGAGACTTCCTCCTTTCCAGGCGTTGTTGGATTTCATCCACCTGGGAGCTGACCAGGGTGTGGCTAAAATTTTTATATTCGGGTTGATGACCAGTATTTTTTTTAAAATGGGAAAAAGGTAAAGAGAATCGGGTCCTGCCAAACTGAATTTTGTCATATTCACGTCAGTACCTGATGCTAAATCATCGTATGAATAATCTGAAGATCCCAGATCACTGGCTCCAATACTAATACGCACAACAGACGACCCAATTCCGGAGGTAGTATCAAAAAGTTCAGTTAACAATGATCCCTGCTGTGTGGGCTCCAGACTGCTTATTACTTCAGCGCTACCTTCGGTGAAACACCATCCGAACCCATCCATTGTTTGGTAAGTTGTGCCTTCATCAATGGTAATAGTTGAAGAGCTCGGATTTGGATTGCTCACAAAACTTGTTGAGGTCTGCTGTTCTATTAAACTGCTCTTATCTCCGGAAGTCATCCATGCATCAACAGACTGGGCTTCCATTTCAGATGAAAATAAAGCCACGAATGACATAAAAATTAGAAATATTTTGAAGTTGTTCAACTGGGTTCCGGCTGACTTTTTTAAAGTAATTACAGTCTTAACCGCCAAATTAAGCTTAGTTATAATTTTTTTTTTCATACGACAAATCTAAAGGTTGTGGACGAACTTCTGGGATAAATCGGAAATAGGTAAACTTCAATTCAATACAAATTTAATCCAAATAATTGGATCTGATTGTGGTCATATTGATTTTAACTTCCTTCCATTCATGCAGTAAAATGAATATGTGCCAAGTCGCAGGTAGAATTATTGCGCACCAGATAAACTAAACCTGAGATAAATGTTTCTATGTGGTGCACCTGATTTTGTTGATTCAATGATACCGCTCCCCTCCATGCTTGCATGGAGGGGAAGGGAGTGGGTATTCAAAGAAAGCCCTCTTGCTGTAAAGCAGGAAGGCTCTTTAATAATAAATCAATGTTTTAAAAATTGAAATTCAAACCAATTAAGTAGGTAGCATCAACCTTATCCATATAAGCAAATTCAACCTTGTCGTTATTTAACAGATTGCGTGCATTAAAAAATACTGAATTCTCTTTCCA
>Ga0182027_10005121_pt1 | contig 20033 bp, 20 predicted proteins | sample 712E1DmetaG_FD_121300 | JGI IMG/M metagenome (GOLD analysis project Ga0182027, IMG submission 121300) | Permafrost microbial communities from Stordalen Mire, Sweden - 712E1D metaG (Illumina Assembly) | ecosystem: Environmental > Terrestrial > Soil > Wetlands > Permafrost | place: Sweden...
AAGCAGGGAAACATCATTTATGGCTTCAACCTTCGTGTAGCCAATCATGTCAATGAACTTTTTTATCGCCTCGGGCGTGTAACCTCTTCTTCTTAGTCCGCATAAGGTTGGCATTCTCGGATCGTCCCATCCTATTACTTTTCCCTCCTGAACCAGTTCGAGCAGCTTTCTCTTGCTCATCATAGTATAGGTAAGATTCAGACGGTTAAATTCAATTTGCCTTGGTCTGTAATCACCTGTTATCAACTGATCAATAAACCAGTCGTAGAGCGGACGGTGAACCTCAAATTCAAGCGTGCAGAGTGAATGTGTTACCCCTTCAAAATAGTCGCTTTGTCCGTGTGCAAAATCATACATCGGGTATACATTCCATTTAGTGCCTGTACGGTGATGAGGCGATTTAATGATCCTGTATATGATCGGATCCCTCATATGCATGTTAGGAGAAGTCATATCAATTTTTGCCCTGAGAACATGGCTTCCTTCTTCGAATTCACCATTGTTCATCCTTCCGAACAGCTCAATATTTTTGTCTGCCATACGTTCCCTGTAAGGGCTTTCGATTCCTGGTTGTGAAGGGGTACCTTTCTGCGAGGAAATAAGATCGGCAGGCTGATCATCAACATATGCCAGACCTTTCTGTATGAGTTCAACAGCAAAATTATAGAGATTGCTGAAATAATCAGATGCATAATATTCCCTGTCTTCCCAATCGAAACCGAGCCAGTGAATATCCTCTTTGATAGAGTCGATATACTCAACCTCTTCTTTTACAGGATTTGTATCGTCGAACCGGAGATTGCATTTTCCCCAATGATTTTTTGCCATGCCAAAATCGAGGCAGATTGCCTTTGCATGACCTATATGAAGATATCCATTTGGTTCAGGCGGGAAACGTGTTATTACCTTACCCTGGTTTTTTCCTGTTTTTAAATCTTCTACAATAAACTGTTCAATAAAACTTATTGAGGGTTTAGTTTCCTCTTTTTCCCTTATAATTTCGTCGCTCATCCGTAATAATTTTAAGAATACAAAAATAGGATGAATTTGAGTTAATAACAAGTATTGAATTTTGGATTAGGCAAAATGAAATACAATAACCACAAAGGTCACAAAGGATGAACACAAAGATCGCAAAGAGTTGAATTATATGATTTTAACTTTGTGCACTTTGTGCCTACCCTGCCTGCCGGCAGGCAGGTTTGTGTCCTTCGCGGTTTAAAAGGAATTTTAAAAATATATTTACTTTTAATTTTTCCCTTTAGGACTCAGATAATCTTTAAGAGAGTTGACGTATTCGATAAATTTCTCTTTTCCCAACGGGGTAATGCTGCAAATAGTCTGCGGATAGTTATTCCTGAATTTTTTTGTCACCTCTATATATCCCGCCTCTTTAAGTTTTGTTATCTGGATGCTCAGATTTCCCGCTGTTGCTCCGGTTTGCTCCCTGATATAAGTGAACTCGGCGACTTCGGTACTTACCAGCAACGATATTATTGCCAGACGCAACTGCGAATGCAATATAGGGTCGAGCTCTTTAAACCGTGTCATGATTTACTCTGTTTTTTAACATATAACCAGGAATAAGATATCCTATGAGCATTGCAACCGGTGTCCCTAACGGAGCCAGAGTTGGTCCGGCAAAATTAACAATTAGCGCCACTAGCCAGAAGCAAATTCCGCCGAGTATAAGTGGCCTGAATCTGATAATGAATCCTGAAAGAAACGTAGGCAATCCTGCCAGCAAAAGTATGTATGGAGTGACATTTTGCATGCTTTTTGCCTGAATAACAAAAAGCACGGTTGCTGCTATAAGAAATCCAATCCATGTCCACATGTATAACATATTTGCATAAGTGTGAACCTTTTCTTTTCTTCCGTTGACGAATCCATAGATCATAGATACAAATGCACCAGGGATCACCAGGAACCATACATAATAAGGGTGCGCATAGCCTGTAAATTTTGCAAGGAGCCAGGCTGAAAGGCTGCATATAATCAAGAGCCAGCCCCAGAATAAAAGGTGAAAGCTTCCCTGCCGAATACTTACTTTGGTTTTGTTAATCATTTCTGTTATGATTTTAAGGCTTTCTTCGCCAGTCATCATTTTTTCTTCGTTTTCCATAATAATGTTTATTTTTATAAATGAGTAATTGTGAATGTAAATATGTCACAAATATAAACTAGTTTATAATACTAACCAAATAATTAACAAATTAATTTTAACAAACAATGAAATCCATTAACTATAAAGTCCACATAGAATTTTTTGCCCCCCTTCCCCCCTAAGGGGGGGCTAATCCTCGATTTTTAAGGATAAATTTATTCATGTAACTGAGTTAGTCCCCCTTTAGGGAGGGCCGAGCGTTAAGAACCAGCCCGGTGGGCTGGTTTAGTGAAGGAGCCAGCTTACCGCGATGGCTTCGAAGCGGACAGGGGGCTGCCTGCTTCGTGTAATTTGCGGTTAAATTTCTTTTATACATAAAATTTATGGGACTGATTCAGATCGAAAATATGGAGTTTTACTCTTTTCATGGTCATTTTAAAGAAGAACGCATTGTAGGGAACAAGTTTCTTGTTGACCTTACAATTGAGACGGACATGAAGTTACCTGCGGCAAGTGATAATCTTAAAGATGCTGTCAATTACCAGAGAGTGTACGAGATAATCAAGTCGCAGATGGAGATGAAATCACACCTGCTGGAGCATATTGCCAGGAGAATCCTCGATACGATATATGCTGAAATGGAGGGGATAGAAAAAGTAACTGTTAAAGTTTCAAAAATGAATCCTCCTATGGGAGGGAAGATCGGTTCGGTAAGTGTGGTTATGAGTCGTTAAGTCAACTCACCGATATATTTTATGATATTACCGATTTTTCATTGAATTACAGGCTTTATTGAATTCCTTTGCAAATTATTGCAGATATATATGAATAAGCCTATATCACCAACTTCAGATAATAAAGCACAAAGACCCGGTTTATTTAGTTTACTGAAACCATACTCAGGATTAGTGAGCATATTGATTATCATGGCACTTCTGGGCAGTGCTATTAATATGCTTATACCAAAAATAATAGCACACAGCATAGATGCTTTTTCGTCAAATCATTTCAATACAGGATCGGTTATTCTACAGTTCGTAGTTGCCGCATCAGCAATTTTTATATTCACTTTCCTTCAAAACATTATTCAGACATATGCCTCTGAACGCGTAGCTAAGGACATGCGGACACAACTCTCAGATAAGATTTCACAACAGAGCTATGCCTACGTTCTTAAGTCCAATCCCTCAAAATTACTAACAAACCTAACATCCGATATCGACTCTGTAAAGATGTTTGTATCCATGGCTTTTGTTACCATAATTTCTTCGGTTTTTGTTATCGTTGGCACTTCTGTTCTGCTTATCCTCATAAACTGGAAACTGGCACTGGCCGTCATATCAATAGTTCCTATAATTGGGGGTACATTTTTTATTGTATTGAGAAAGGTGAGAGTTTTGTTCAGGAAGAGTAGGGAAGTCATAGATTCTTTAAATAAGATTATTAACGAAAGTATAATGGGTTCAGCGTTAATCAGGGTTCTGAACTCTCAGCAGCCGGAAAACATGAAATTTCTGGAAACCAATTTAGTGTCGCGTAATTTAGGATTATCTATTCTGAGGATGTTTGCGACACTTATCCCTGTAATCATGTTTGTTGCAAACCTGGCTGTTGTAACAATACTTGCACTGGGCGGCCATTTTGTTGTAGCGGGAACCATGTCGCTGGGAAACTTTGCAGCCTTCAACAGTTATCTTCTGCTTTTAATATTTCCTATTCTTATGATAGGTTTTATGAGTAACATCATTGCACAGGCTTCTGCTTCTTTTACTAGAATAAATGATGTTTTGGAAGCGCCTGCAACGGACGAACCCGGAACTATCACAAGCAGTATAAAGGGTGATATCCTTCTGAAAAATGTTTCACTCTTCTATGGAGACAAACCAATATTGAAGAACATATCATTCTCAATCAAAGCCGGTAGTAAAACTGCTATTATCGGACCAACGGCTGCAGGGAAAAGCCAGCTGTTATACCTTTTAACAAATCTAATTGCTCCCGATTCAGGATCTATAGAATTCGACGGGGTAAGTTCTGACAAATACACAAAAGAGGTATTCCATAGCCAGATTGGCTTTGTATTTCAGGATAGCGTGATTTTCAATATGAGTCTTCGTGAAAATATTGCTTTCAATGATAAGGTTACAAATGAGTCGCTGGAAAAAGCAATTGCTACAGCAGAATTAACAGATTTTATTGAATCACTGCCTCAAAAACTCGATACAATTGTTTCGGAACGTGGAACCAGTCTTTCGGGTGGTCAAAAGCAGCGTATTATGCTTGCAAGAGCTCTGGCAATAAACCCTAAAATCCTGTTGCTTGACGATTTCACCTCACGTGTTGATAAGAAGACAGAAAACAAAATACTGTGTAACCTGGAAAACAATTATCCTGGTCTGACCCTTATATCTGTAACGCAAAAAATTGCTCCTGTAAGGCATTTTGAACAAATAATACTACTGATGGAAGGTGAAGTAATCGCTACCGGTACGCATAAAGAATTGAAAGAGAGCTCCCCTGAGTATATTCAGATCTATAGCTCGCAAAGAAGCACACATCATTATGAACTATAATTTAAATCAGGCTTCAGATAGAGCGGAGCAGAAAATATCTAATCTTGCTGCACTCCGGAAATTGATAACTCTCATAGGGGAAGAGCGACGTAATCTTATTGTAGCTTTTGCAGCAATTTTTTTAAATGCCGGATTAAGTCTCCTTGGCCCGTATCTTATTGGCTATACAATTGACAAATATATTCAGACAAAACTATTTCATGGCGTGCTGGTATTCTCGGGAATTCTCCTTGGACTTTACGTTATAGCATTTGTAGTAAACTATACTCAGATGCGCATGATGGGTGGTATCGGGCAACGAATGTTATACAGTCTGAGGAATGCTGTTTTCAACAAACTTCAGGAGTTGCCGGTTGACTTTTTCAACCAGAACAAAGCCGGTGACCTGATATCCCGTATTAACAATGATACCGATAAAGTAAACCAGTTTTTCTCACAGTCGTTAATGCAGTTTATAGGCAGTATTTTCACTATGACAGGTGCTGGGATTATCCTGTTATGTATTAATCTTCCGTTAGGACTGGCAGCTCTGTCGCCAGCTCTTATAGTCTGGATCTTTACTAAATCCACTTCGGGATGGGTTAAACGGAAGAATGCTGAGAGCATGAAAAGCACAGGCAGTTTAAGCGCAGAGATACAGGAAAGCCTTGCTAACTTTAAAGTCATTATTGTATTCAACCGGCGTGATTATTTCCGCAAACGTTTTGAGGAAACAAACCAGGATAATTACTCCAAATCTGTCAGGGCAGGGATAGCAAATAACGTTTTTACTCCGGTCTATACCCTGGCAGCCAACATAGGTCAGCTGATAGTACTCAGCCTTGGTATTTACCTGATTATGAAAGGACATTTCTCTCTTGGGTTGCTTATAAGTTTTATCTCCTATGTAACGAATTTTTACAACCCATTGCGTCAGCTTGCTGCATTGTGGGCCAACTTTCAGGTGGCTATGGCCGGGTGGGACCGTATTTCGTTGTTATTATCACTTGAAACCAATCTGCATGTAATGGATGATCCAAAATGTGAAACCAGCAAGTCCTACCTGCATTTTGGAAATGTATCGTTTAAGTATCCAAATGGTAAGGAGGTATTGCATAAAGTGAACTTCGACCTGGAAAGAGGAAAAACCTATGCATTTGTTGGTCCAACAGGTGGAGGGAAAACAACTACAGCATCGCTTATAGCTAGATTGTATGATGCAACCAGGGGTTCTGTTTTGTTAGATGGCAGGGACATACGTTCATATAAGCCCGAAGAACGCGCAAGAAAAATCGGATTCATTCTCCAGGAGCCTTTTCTGTTTTCGGGAACTGTACGTGACAATATTCTATATGGAAATCCGGAGTACAAGAACTTTACAAACATTCAGCTTTCTGAAGCAATCATTGAAGCCGGACTCGAGAGCTTGCTGGAAAGATTCGATAAGGGACTCGATACGAAAGTCCAGACAACCGGGGATGGCATAAGCCTTGGACAGAAACAATTAATTGCTTTCATGAGGGCCGTTCTCCGTAAGCCGGAGCTGCTAATACTTGATGAGGCTACAGCAAACATTGATACAGTTACCGAACAATTGCTCGACAGCATTCTGAAAAGGCTTCCTGAATCGACCACCCGGGTTATAATAGCTCATCGTTTGAACACAATAGAAAATGCTGATGAGATATTCTTTGTAAATACCGGAAAGGTTATCCCGGCAGGTTCATTTAACGATGCTATTAACCTGCTTCTGCATGGGAAGGTAGAAAGTTAGGGTTAGTAATAGTAAAGGAACTTGTACGTAGTATCTTTTTAAAGTTTAAATTACTTTTTAAAACCTGAAATATCAACTACTGAAAGAAGGCAATTCCTGTCATCACCGGTAACTACACCTTCCATATATACCGTGCTTAGGGAATTACCATCATAACCAAGCTTCACTTCGCACGATTCTTTACCGTTTTTGGAATAGATTTTACTGAAAAACTTATCAAATACTGTTTGGGATTCTTTGGAGATGAAAAGCCTGAAGTTGGTGTTTACCAGGCTAAACCGTTTATCCCCCAGCATTTCGGCACCGGTAAAGTTGAGCTCATATATATTTCCATTAGGATCGAGTGTAAAATATCCCATAGGTGCAAAATCGTATAACATTGTGTATTTTTTAAGAGCTGTTTCCGCTGTTTCATTTGCCTTTATCAGCTCTTCGTTCTGCATTTCCAACTCTATCTGGTGAACCTGAAGTTCATGAAGCAGCTTGATTGAGTCAGTTTCCATAGAGGCATTTTCCAATTTAACCTGCTTCTTTTTCAATAATTCTTCTGCATTTCTCCGCAGCATCTGGTCATCCGTAAAATTTCTTTTTTCTTTATTCATGTTGTTCTTATTTTTTTATTGATAATATCATTCCAACAGGCGCTTTCAGATTATCCGTCAGAATTGTTACATACCAATCAGTTACAGTTATTTTGTCACTGTCAGTTAACAACTGCATTTTATATCTGGTATTTTGAGAATCGTTCAATACCTTATTCATTTCGTTTTCCGTTTTTTCCTGTAACGACTCAGGAATAAACATCTGAATAAAATTATTGTTGAGTATTTCTTCACGTCTTTTTCCTAAGTATTTTTCAGCTTCAGGATTAAACTCAAGTATTTTCCAATCGGCTGCCAATTTAATAATAATATCTGAAGATGAATTAAAAAGCATGGTATTCATTTGCTCTGTTTCATGCAGTTTCAATTCCACCATTTTAAGATCTGAGATGTTGAAAAAAGTCATCACAACTCCGTCTATTCTGTCATCGAATGTGCGATATGGCATAATGCGAATGGAAAACCAGCGTCCGTCTTTTGTAGGAATCTGTTTTTTAATAAATTCCAATGTTTCTATTACAATGAGAGCATCGGCACATAATTCGGGATATATAAGATCGGAAGCCAGATCGGTAAAAGGCCTGCCGATGTCGCTTTTTATCAGTTTGAATATTTTGACTGCCTGTATAGTAAAACGACGGATATTAAGTTCCTTGTCAAGAAACAGAGTAGCAATATCAGTGCTGTTAAGAAGGTTTTTCATATCATTGTTCACACGCTCAAAATCTTCTACTTTTAACTGCAGTTCTGCATTTAGCGTATGAAGTTCTTCGTTAAGGCTTTGCATTTCTTCTTTGGAACTCATTAATTCTTCATTGGTAGATTGCAGTTCTTCATTGGTAGATTGTAATTCTTCATTTGTTGATTTTAATTCTTCCTGAGAGGTTTGCATTTCTTCTAAAGTATCCTGAATCTTTTCACGGGCGTACTTTAACTCTTTCTCCAGCTCAACCTCCCTGGTATTGTGTGAGATCTTCTTATCTTTAATCGGCTGCTTGTTGATACTGGTGATTTCGTTTACATCAGCGAAGATTATCATTAACATGCCTTTCAGAGGCTCCGGTTTACCAATCCATTTTATAGTGATATTAAAAGTTTGCGAACTGCCATTTGTACCCACTTTGATATTATGTAAAACCACAGTTTCTTTTTTCAAAACGGCTTTTCTAAAAGCATTAGGAAATTCGCTCTGCAATCCTTCTCTTAACATTGCAAAAATATTCATATTTGCTTTACCTACAGCAGGTTCGAGATATTTTCCCGTATGTCCGCTGATATATATAATATCCCCCTGTTCATTTACCAGAACTCCGGAGGGTGAATAATACTGCAATAACAACTGATCGGCCAGCGTCTGAATGTTTATAGTTGTAGTGGCAGACATTTCTTTTTCTCTCAATGTCATTTTTCTTGAAAATGTATTAGGAAATTCGAATGACTCTGGTATTCGGTTATCAACAACTCGTTTGTAGATTTTCCATTTGGAATCAATAGCAGTAAAAAGATTACTGTGAGTTCCAAGGGTTTCGGAGTTACCCAAAAACAAAATTCCGTTATGGTTCAGGCTATAATAAAACAGTCCGATCATTCTTTTTTGTAACTCGGGCTCCATGTAAATAAGCAGATTACGACACGAGATGATATCGATCTTTGTGAAAGGAGGATGCATTATCATATTGTGTTGTGCAAACACAACATGCTCCCTTATTTCAGTATTTATAAAATATCCATCTTCCGTTTTCAGGAAAAAGCGTTTCAGACGTTCCTGGGAAACATTTTCAGTAATAGTTGCAGGGAAAATACCTTTTCTTGCAATCTCAATTGCATCATTATCAAGGTCCGTTGCAAATATCTGTAAAGAAAACCCTCCATGAGGATTAACTTTTTCAAGAACCTCCTTAAACACAATAGCCAGTGAGTAAGCTTCTTCGCCTGTTGAACAGCCAGGTACCCAGGCCCGCAGTATTGAACCTGGTTCAAGATGAGATAAGATATCCGGAATAATGGTTTTCTTTAACTTTTCCCAGGCAGCATTATCCCTGAAAAAATTGGTTACGCCGATTAATAATTCTTTAAAAAGTAATTCAATTTCCTTAGGGTTATCATTCAGAAAAGGCACATAGGAAGATATCTTATCTATTTTATGAATCCCCATTCGTCTTTCAATCCGGCGATATAATGTATTTTTTTTATATAATGAAAAATCATTGCCGGTATAAGTCCGGAGCAGATTGATAATTTTTTCCAGAGAACTTTTGTCTTTTACCTCGAGATCCTTGTCAGATCTGATCAATGGAACATGCTTAAAGAATTCAATGAGTCTGGCAGGCAATTCTTGTGGCGGAGCAATAATGTCAACAAGAACTGACGCGATGGCATTTCGTGGCATGCTGTCAAATTTTGCGCTTCCGGGATCCTGTACCATAACTATCCCGTTTTTTTCTTTAATTGTCCGAATGCCTAAACTGCCATCAGAGCCCATACCTGAAAGAATAAGAGCAATACCGAGTTCCTTTCTCTCTTCTCCAAGCGAATGCAGGAAAAAGTCAATCGGAAGTCGTTGTCCTCTTTCCTGAGTTGGTTTATACAAATGAAGCATCCCTTTTATCAGGGACATGGTTTTATTTGGCGGAATTACATAGACGCAGTTTTGTTTTACAATCATACGGTCTTTTACCTGGAAAACTTCCATTTTGGAAATTCGCTGAAGCAACTCGGGCAGCATACCTTTGTGAGTTGGATCGAGATGTTGTATTACAACATACGCCATACCACTTCTGTCAGGCACATTACTAAGAAATTGTTCCAAAGCTTCCAGTCCGCCGGCTGATGCTCCAATACCCACTATTGGGAACAGATTATTATCTGAATCAGAAGTTTTTGCTATTAAAGATGCTGTTGATTTGATCGTGCCGGATTTCACCTATATATTTATTAAAATTTTCTTTATCAGGGTTCATTATTCATTTATCCAAAAATATATATAACAAAGAAGAAATTCAATTATACGTAATAAAAGTATAAAAGTTTTTGTTCTTAAGAGTTCCGTTAATTGAGGTTTTTAAAATCTTTCAGATTAAAACCATCCGGGTTATCATTGGTGATTTTCCTGAAATTATAATAATAGAGGTTCCCGTCCTGATCAAATATCATTTCAAAACATCTTCCTGCTCCGGCATCCAGGGGCGGCCCCACATGAAAATGAAATACTGTACTTTCCGGATTGCTGATAAGATCATTCTTAATTTCTGATGTTGAAAGCAGCTGAATGTTATATGGGTATACTGATTTAATTTTCCCCGCAGTATTAACAGTTGATGCCATCTTATCTTTATTCAACAACAAATCCTTGTCTTTAAATCCGGTTTTGTTGTAGAATTTCAATCCGCTTCTTAATATTGGGAAACGATCCTTCTCAAGATTTTTAAGATGTATCTGCATGAATTTCACTATTGAGGGTATCACATACTCATAGTCACTACCATTATCACCTGAATATGAGAGAGGTACGCTGCAATATTCCGGCATCCTGGTTAAATTGCCTGCTGCATCGCCCAGCAAAAGGTTAATATATCTGTATCTTATGCCACCTGGGTCCTTATCATAAGCTTCATCAGTAAGGATTATAAATGAATATTTAGAGTCGGTCCGTCGTTTTTCAAATTCTTTCTGGTCGATAAATTCGTAGTCGGTGTATTTCCAGTATTTCTGTACGGCATCTCTTATATATGCATTGTAAAAAGTGATACCGTTCTCAAACACCACACAGGTCTTGGAGTTTTTAAACATACCTATTTGTTGTTTTGATGCGAGAGGAGCAATGGCCATGGTACCAAGGCAAAAAAGGCTAAAAGAGAAAAGTAGTATATATTTTTTCAATAATATTCTTCCGCAGTATCCTGTTTCAGGATAATTTAATATCGAATTTACCATCTTTCTATTTTGTTGTTTAGGTAATATAAAAATCATGGTTTTCAAATAGAAAAATGTTACACAATTCTTATAAAATGTTACATTATTCACAGGTAGGTTAAATATCTATATATGAGATATATATCTATATATAATGAGGTAAAGTGAATGCAAACAGGCTTCCTTTTCCTGTTTCGCTTTCAATCCTGATAGCACCTCCGTGGAGTTCAACAAATTCTTTGCAAAGTAACAATCCTAAGCCGGTTCCTTTTTCATTCTGGGTGCCGGGAGTAGAATGAAAAGTATCAACTTTAAAAAGTTTCTTAATGTTCTCGTTTGAAATGCCTACGCCATTGTCTTTTATGGTTACTTCAACAAATTTCTTAAGCTCACATGCATTTATTACTATTTCGCCATTGATATTTGTATATTTTATAGCGTTGTTGATCAGATTCCTGAGTATAGTTTTAACCATTTGCAGATCTGCCGTTACATTCAAACCAGGTTCAACGGTATGACTCATTTTGATTTGTTTTTGTCTTGTTAAAATTTTAAGATTTTCTATTTCTTCTCTTAATAATTCATATAGATTAATCTTAACAGGATTTATATTTTTCTCTTTATTCTGAGAAACAGCCCATACTAAAAGATTATCAAGAAGTGTTAATGTATTATTTGCCGAATTATAAACAATGTCTACATACTCCTTAATCTCGTCTTTATTAAAGTCTTTAAGGCTTATTTTAAGTATTTCCAGAATCCCCAGGATAGAGCTGAAGGGACTTCTTAGATCGTGAGCAATAATTGAAAGGAATTTTCCATTTGTTGAAACAATTTCTGTAAGTTTATTTGTACGTTGCTCAACCAGATCTTCCAGATTGGTATTTGATTCTTCCAATTCCTTTAACCGTAACCTGAGATTTTTATCAGAGGTTGAAGCTGTTATTGAAATATTGGCTGAATGATTTATGGGTTCTGAACTTTCGGTTTTTCTGTAAAAGGACTTTTTTTTAGACTTCAGTATATCTGGGAGTTCGAGATGCTTTGTATTCATTGAAGTAATTTTTTGAAAGTTTTTAATTAACCGACTGATTTTTATAACTGATGTGCCGCAACTGTCTGAAATGCATCGGTGTCAGACCTGTTATACTTTTAAATTCGTAGGATAATTGTGCCACATTGCTGTAATGCATTTTAACGGCAATTTCCGTAATGTTGAGATTGTTGTGACCAAGCAGTTCTTTTACCAGTTCGATCTTTTGCTTTATTATATATTTTTCAATAGTAATGCCCTCTATCTCCGAAAAGAGGGTGTTAAGGGAAATGAAACTGTCATTTACTCTCAGGCTAATGAAATCTGTATAACATGTTTTCAAATCTTCATCTGAATACATTCCAAGATCAAAAATGGCCTGTTTAAGCTTTTCAATGAGATAATTTTTCTCACTATTTATCAATACAAACCCAGATTGTTCTAATGCCAGGTATAGCGAATGATGCTGCTCTGATGTGAGTCTTTTCCTGATTGTCACTTCACCTAACTCTATGGAAACATAGGGTATACCTAATATGTCCAGTTCAGATTTAACTGTAGCTTTACAGCGACTACACACCATATTTTTAATATAGAGTTTCATGGTTTTAATTAATTCGAATAAATACAATAATGTCAGAACATCTGACAGCATTGAATTAGAATAATTTAGATTTTTAAAAGAACTCCGCGTTTTTTTTAAGTGGCCCGCGTGGCCACTTTAAGATCATAAGTTTATCAGTGTAAATATTGTATAGATGACCTGTTATAAAGAGACCTCAGTAAAAAGACAAATCCTGCCATTACTGGAAGAATATGAATTATCGCGCCAAAATGAAAAACGAAAAATCCCAGAGCCCATATTTTGATTAAAAATAAACCGTCTATGAAAAGGAGATTTGACATTATAAATAAGTTTTATAACTAATATGTACAAAGGTATTTGGTTGATACGACAGAATCGTTACATAATTACATTGCAGGTTTATATGATTTACATATTCTATGGATTATTATTGTATTCCGATTGATTATTTCAATAGTATATGTTTTAGCTCTAAACTGAAACAGAAGTTAATTTATATCTTAAAAAAATACCGTTTTGGGCCGGGAGTACTACAAAACAAAAGCCAGAGACCTCGATGGAGTCTGGCTTTTTTCAATATACTTAACACTTCAGTACGTTAACAACAATTTAAGAAGAAAGGCTTAAATTTATTGTCTGTTTTCGTATGAATTTTGAATATTCAATTTCATTACCGCCTGTTGTTATCATTCTGCCTGTTATCCCTCTGGCGATTATCCTTCTGCCTGTTATCTTTTTGCCAATGACCCCTGGTCCACGATTTTCCCCGTTGACTTGACTGCCAGCTTCCTGCAACATAAGACTGTCCTATTCTGGGTTTTTCCCAGTAACCTGCCTTTTGTACATATACATGGGTTTGGTTGTTCCAGTTCCAATCTCCATCAATCCAGATATGGGTTTCACTTGGTCGTGGCGGCCTTGCATAGTCAGTGTATGATGGTTCTGATGCAACGTATCCTCCCATGCATGAATTAAAAACCAATCCTATTCCTGTCAGCAGAATCAGGTAACTGAAGATTTTCATGTATTTGCCTACTCTTGCAGAAATTCCTAATTTGCGCTTATTCATGAATTGATTCCGGTTTAATGCAAGATGAACCTCATTTTGCAGTTCTTCATTCTTCTTCATATTTAGTCCGTAATTACTTTTATCCTGAAAGTCATTAAATGATTCTTCATTTTTTTTCATATCTGTACTTTTAGTAGTGAAAGAAATTTCACATAACAAAGATGACGCTATTAACACTGACACCCCTTACATAACTGTGGGAAAATGTTACATCATTCACGCTTTATGGTTAAAGGCGCAATGCATGTTTGAAGCACCAGAAAGAATCGGGTACTATGGAAATACTAATAAGACGTTCATTAACTATTATTATTTCAATTACCGAGAGTTGCATTTTAAGAATATTTTTCAACCTCGCAGTTCAATCAGTTACTTTTTGGCAGAGACCAGTATAACTACTCCGCCAACTCCCATGACTGCTAAACCAATCAGCGGAGACCAGCTTAGATGATGTCGTTTATTTGCGCTAATTTTAAGGCTTCCGATATCAACTACTTTTTCCCTTGTAAAAAAAGTAATAGCCGTAAAAATGGTAAGTGCTAACCCAAGAATTACAATTAAAATGCCGGTTTTTTTCATAGTATTATTTATTGAAATATTATTGAAAGATAGAAGGCGCCTCTAGTAAAATAGTTACACTTTTCTTAATAAAAGTTACATTATTTACACATTTTTAGGATTTGAGATTCTTCGGGATTGCCGGGTAAGATATGATTATAATTACCGGACTAATTCTTAGGAAGATTTACCGTAGAACAAACCGAATGAGAAGCGAAATGAAAAACCTCCATGAAGAATGATATGACTAAATAATTTCAGCGAATGATTCCTGCGGTTGGTGGAGGAATGTGGAATCTTATAAAGAGGGATGTAATTTAATCGTAAAAAAAGAGGCTGCCCTTTTGAGACAACCTCTTTAACAATAAATGTCTTATATAATATTTAAATTACACTAGTTTAACATTTATGGCATTTAATCCTTTCTTTCCTTCCTGAAGATCGAATGTTACTTCATCATTTTCTCTGACCTCATCATTCAACCCTGACACATGCACAAAGTATTCTTTTTCTGATGCACTGTCCTTAATAAATCCAAATCCTTTGGAGTTATTAAAAAATTTTACTGTACCTGTACTCATAATTTTGATTTTAATTTAGGGCAAAGTACACAATACAATCCGGATAATACTCTAATTTTCAAATATTCGCATTTATAATCAATATTATGCACTGTTTTCGTCTGAATTCATAACAATACTGTTTCAAAACTTAACTTTCTTATAAAAGACTCTTTTGGTGATTTCAGCTGCAAGAATGTAGAGGACTACAATCAGCAGCAGTAGTAAATAAGTTGACAGAGGGAGCGGACTGAATCCAAAGACATTACCAAGGGGAGTGAATGGAAAGACTAATGTAATAACAGCGATAGATAATGTGGCTATCAAAAGGTATTTCCCGGGTCTGCTCCTGAAAAAAGGCTTTCTGCTCCTGATGACAAGTACTATCATAGATGCCGAGATTACTGATTCAAGAAACCATCCGGTTCTGAACTGACCCTCATTTGCATGAAGCACCACTAAAAGCAGGCCAAATGTCAGATAGTCAAAAACAGAACTTACAAGTCCGAACGTAATCATAAACTTACGGATAGCCTTTATATCCCACCTCCGGGGATAGTCAATCATTTGCTCATCCACACTGTCGGTAGCTATTGTCATTTCGGGGAAATCGGTCATCAGGTTTGTAAGAAGTATCTGTTTGGGAAGCAATGGGAGGAAAGGAATAAAAAGCGAAACTCCGGCCATGCTGAACATATTACCGAAATTAGCGCTGGTAGCCATAAAAACGTATTTAAGTGTATTTGCAAAAGTGGTACGTCCTTCTCTTACTCCATCAATAAGAACGCCCAGATCTTTTTCAAGCAGCACTATATCAGCCGCTTCCTTAGCCACATCTGCTGCAGTATCCACCGAAATACCGACATCTGCTGCATGAAGCGCTGAGGCATCATTGATACCATCACCCATATACCCTACCACATTCCCTGCCTTTCGCATGGCGATAATAATCCGTTCTTTCTGATTTGGTTCTATTTCGGCAAAAACATCTGTGGAGCCGACACTTCTGAGTAAAGCACTGTCACTCATCTGACGGATCTCAGGCCCGCTGATGATTTTAGTATCGGATAACCCCATTTTCTTACTAAGGCTTGCAGCTACGAGATGATTATCACCTGTAATTATTTTAAGCGATACACCAAGGTTTTTCAGTCTGTTAATAGTGTCGAGTATATTTGCTTTCGGAGGATCAAAAAGTGTAAGAAATCCCAAAAAGATCATATCCTTCTCATCAGTTTTGTTTATAAGCGAGTCTGCAGGTAAATTTCTGTATGCAATACCCAGAGTGCGATAACCGAGGTTGCTGAATTCTTCAAAGTGCTTTTGTATAATATCTTTCATGGAAGATATTTCAACTGTTTTTCCATCTTTTGTTTCAACAGATGAGCACACTTCAAGAATGTTTGCCAGGGCTCCTTTTGTTATCATCATATGAGCATTATTCAACACAGCAACTATGCTAAGGCGTTTCCGTAAAAAATCATATGGGATTTCATCCAGTTTCCGGTATCCTGACAAGTCAATTTTTTTATGCTTAACGATCGCATCATCAATAGGATTGGTAAATCCAGTCTGGTAAAAAGCATTTAAATAGGCGAACAGGAAGACCTTTTCGCTAGTCTCTCCATTTATATCAAGTGCCGATTCTACCTGTACTGTTCCTTCTGTCAGGGTACCTGTTTTATCAGAGCAGATGACATTCATGCTTCCAAAATTTTCAATGGATGTCAGGCGTTTAACAATCACTTTTTTCTGAGCCATTTTTTTTGCTCCATGAGCAAGGTTGATACTGATTATAGCCGGTAATAACTGTGGAGTGAGTCCCACCGCCAGTGCCAATGAAAAGAGAAAAGATTCCAGCACAGGCCGGTGCAAATAAACATTAATAGCAAAAATAATGACCACCAGAACCAGGGTGACTTCGCCAAGAAAGTATCCGAATCTTCGTATCCCATGTTCAAATTCGGTTTCCAGGGGTTTGAGTTTAAGACGTTCCGACACCTTCCCAAACTCAGTGCTTTTGCCGGTAAGCGTGACCAGGGCTTTTGCACTGCCACTTACTATATGAGTTCCCATCCATACTGCATTTGTCCGTTTAGCAAGGGCAGTATCGGCGGGCAACATCGAAACATCTTTCTCAACCGGGAAGGTTTCTCCGGTAAGCATGGCTTCATCCACAAACAGATCTTTTGATTCAAGAAGCATGCAATCTCCGGGAACAATATCACCGGCATTCAGCAATACTATATCACCCGGTACAATATCTTCTACCGGGATTTCCTTCTCATTCCCATCACGAAGTACTGCTGCGGTAATCTGAACCATAGCAAGTAATTTTTCTACTGCATTGGATGCGCTGTGTTCCTGCCAGAAACCGAGTATTCCACTTATAACGACAATTGCAAGAATGATTGAAGCATCGACTACATTATGCAAAAACAACGACAACCCTGTTGCAAATAGCAGAATCAGAATTATCGGGCTTTTAAACTGGCCAATAAGGAGTGTGAAAACATCTGATTGTTTCTGAGGTTTCAGCCGGTTTGCCCCATAGTCCGTAAGGCGTTTTTCTGCATCTTCGGAAGTAAGTCCGGTTTCATTTGTGCTGAAATTGCTAAATAATTCTTTGACAGAGATGCTCCAGAACGGATGAGAGTTTTGATCCATTATTTTCAAAGCCGGTAATTTTTATTCTTTCTTATTTATTAAATAGTTTTTTTATCAAATTGTTCAATTGTGCAAACTTAACAGGTTTTTCAATAAATTCATTGCAACCTGACTAAATAGCTTTTTCCCTGGCGCCTGATTGTCCATAAGCAGTTTTCGCAATGATGATCACATTTTTGTTAATAACAGAAACTTTGATTCCTAAATATTATAATGCAGGACAATCAGATAGGCCCTGCATTAAATTTCTAATTACCTTTCAGGATAGAATGGGAAAACAGGTATCAAACCAATAATTTCCCTGGCTATAATTCGTCTTTATCTTCATCCAGATCGTTATGATCATCTCCGCCAAGACTGTAGTAGTTATTCTCTTCATCTTCACTCCCGATCATTTCCTGAATATCATCCAGTTCAGTACCGGGAATATCCAAATCGCTTCCGGGTATATCATCATTAAATTCTTTTTCTGCATCCGAAAGAATTTCTTCCCCTGATTTTTTAAGATTTGAAATATCATCAGTATCCAGATCATCATCTTTCTTGAATTTTACATAGATATCTTCGCTATCAGGATATAATGGATATTCACGGCGATTATCTTTCTCTTCATTGACCCGCATCTTGTCAAACGGATTATTTTTCAGCTCCTTTTTCATACTATAAATGAATTTTAACAGTATCAAACACCTTTGAAGCGGCCCGATTGTTCCAGTTTCACTGTCATGTCTTCCTGCCCTTTATTTATAAGCTCAACTTCACATGAAATTGTTACTTCATCACTTACCATTACACCTCCGGTTTCAATTGTTGCATTCCATACCAGGCCCCATTCGCTTCTTTTTATAACGCCTGAAACTGAGAAGCCGGCTTTTTCATTTCCCCATGGGTCTTTGACAAATCCTCCGAATTGCACATTCAGTTTCACGTTTTTTGTGATGCCAAGCATAGTTAATTCCCCCCACAGTTCCTGATTGCCATCAGCTGCCGGCTTTCCCATTGTACTTGATGTAAAAGTTATCTGTTTATGGTTTTCCACATCAAAGAAATCCTTACTTTTCAAATGTTCATCACGTTTTACGTCTCCGGTGACAATGGAGGCTGGATCTATCCACAAATCGACTTCAGCAGTTGTAAAGTCATTTGAATTTGTATAGATGCTTGCATCGAATGTTTTAAATTCTCCCTTAACATGTGCTATCATTAAGTGCCTTACTTTAAAGGCAAATTCACAATGAGCCTGGTCAATTGACCATCTTGTTTGTGTAGTAACTAAAGTCTTTTCCATTTTATCAATTATTTTTTATTTGCCTAATCCAATTTGATTCATATATGACATGTTATCCCAAAAAAGATATTCTTCCACCATCACGCCATCTTTCCAGATACCAACAGTACACATAGGAAGAGAAAATGATTTTCCTGTCGGCTTGATAAATTTCCCGTTACCTGTTGGCATCGGTGCAGTAAATGTACCGGTCATAACACCAATTACACAAGTCATGTTTCCTGATCCAAAACGAATCGGATGTTGTTTTATACTGGTATTTGGCGCATATACAAACATGGCTTTCAGATCGGCGATGTGCCTTTCAATGCCTGTTGTGAAATGCCCGTCGGGCCAGTTTACTTTAATGTCTTTTGAATGACTTTCATGCAACCGAGTCCACTGCTGGTTTGTGAAAACAGTATAATCGAGGGTATCAAATGTTATGAGATTCTTGGTTATCATTTCATTCCCTGATGTCAGCGCCTTTATCTGATTCCTCAGGGAGTCAATTTCTGACTGGTTCACAGAAACCGTAGTTCCGTTGGAACCTGTACAGCTCATGATGAATGAGATGGCTGCAATTATTAAAAGCCCTAGTGCAGATTTGATGATAATAGATGTCTTTGTCATATTTAATATTTTAAATGCAAAGGTGATTGCATTTTGACTTTATATTGTTACATAACTTCGTAAAGAAGTTACATTATTTACATATTTAATTTACGGAAATTTGAAGGTCTTTCCATCTTTAATTCAAGCTTCATCATAAGATCCGCCCAATGATTCTTGATAACTTGCAATGCAACTTGTTTACTTATTGGCTACAGGAGTTTTTGATATTTATCGGACAGAATAAGTTTCTCCGTTTTTATCTGATGTGTTTAAAATATTGTATTTCCCGTTCATGTTTTTTTGCCTCTTCCATCGTATCAAAGGTCCCGAGATTCCTGTGTTTTTTTGTTTCCGGGTTTATTTTGATAGAATAAATACGGTATCCTCCCGATTTTAGCTTTCGTATCATGCTAATAATTTTTATTTATCCAGCCAGTAAGATTTATTCGCTTGTTTTACCATCAAATTCTTCACTTTTCCTTTCTGCATCTTCTTTTGTTGTTCTTATGGTGCCATCCTGATGGTTTGGGGGTCCATAAATTGTGTACATTTTTAATTCAGTTTTCAGATCTACATTTATAACATTATGCTTCGCACCGGCAGGAACAAGTATTACGTCACCTTCATTCACCTTATATTCATTTCCATCAATAACACATTTTCCTGTTCCACTTTCGAACCGGAAAAACTGATCATTATCAGGATGGATTTCAGCACCAATATCTTCACCT
>Ga0182027_10005122_pt1 | contig 20029 bp, 14 predicted proteins | sample 712E1DmetaG_FD_121300 | JGI IMG/M metagenome (GOLD analysis project Ga0182027, IMG submission 121300) | Permafrost microbial communities from Stordalen Mire, Sweden - 712E1D metaG (Illumina Assembly) | ecosystem: Environmental > Terrestrial > Soil > Wetlands > Permafrost | place: Sweden...
GTTCAAAAAATCGGACTGGCTCTCCTCCGCGGGAGCGGAGCTGCGCCTCGAGGCGCGTTCCTTCGATATTCCCATGGCCATAAAGCTTCGTTGGGACCGCGGGCTTAATTACAACGCGCCCATCGGCGGCGACCGCTTTACGCTCGGTATAGGGTTCAGTTTTGACAATTGGGAATATATCGACGAGCCCGACTACGACAAGGTTAAAATCCGTTGATGGGCGATTCTAAAGTCGAAAACCGCGCCTGCAATTTAAACTTTATCAAGCGATGACAAATAAAAAGCCTTACGAAACTCAGAGTCCGACAAAATCCTTTCGAATATTTGTATATGGTCAATTACACCCGCTGCACTATCACATTGGCAGTACTTGCCATTGATAAAAAAAATAAACACTAAACAACGTTCTCGAATATCTTGTTAAATTTCAATGTGTTATTGATTTTCAATTATAATACCTTTTAATTTATTCTAAACAAAAAGTTGACAAGCATCTTTTTTTTGTGTATGTTATCAGTATTGATTTAATATAGTCTGGTTTACTCTTTTATTGGCAAGGGAAAAATATATAACGTTTAATCGATTAATTTATCAATCAAACATTAATCCTGATGGGAGGTTGTCTATGAAGTATAAGCCTATTTTCTGCGCGGCACTTGTCGCGGTCTTCGCCGCAGGCCTTTTTCAAGCGCAAGCGGCAACGTACAATCTTACTGTATTGGCGGACAAACAGGTGCGTCCATGGGACCATTTCATTGAGCGGGGTATAGCCACTGACCATATGGCCGGGGCAATTATGACGGCGTATGGAAGGGGCTGGGGCACGACTTTAGATGCGGCGTATGCACAGGGAGGTATTAAATATTTCCGCGGGCATGGGATTCTTAACGATGAAATCGGCGTAGTGCAGGCCGCTACCGCCACCACGCTCACCCTTAGTTGGACCAACTTCGACTCGGTGTATGACATGCGTGTAAAGGAAGGCATGCGGCCTTGCCTCGAAATAAGCTGCACGCCGACGCCGCTTGCATCCGGCACGCAAATGGTCACCGTGTCTTACAAAGCCAATAAAAGCCCTCCTACCAAATACGGATGGGGTCAATGGGAAAACCTCATGGACAGCATAGTAACGCATTGCGAAAAGAAATGGGGCGTTGATGAGGTCCGCCATTGGTACTTCGAAGTCTGGAACGAACCGGACTGGTGGTATATTGATTTCAGTCCGGATTATGTAACACTGTATGATCATACGGTGAACGGCTTGAAAAAGGGGGATTCGCTGGTAAAAGTAGGCGGCCCGGCCGCTGAAGGCGGCAATACCTTCGGAGGCGGAAATGATTTTGCCATTCTGCTCCAACATTGCCATACCGGTACCAATGCGGCGACGGGAGGAACCGGGGCGCCGCTCGATTTTCTTGCCTATCACTGGTACGGCGCGGGCAACGGCACGGATCAAAACGGTGACATTGCCATGTATCAAAAATTTATTTGGACTACCTTAAACTCAACCTATAGCTGGTATAAAGGCCTTGTCATCTGCGACGAACAATCATGTACGAACTTTAACCAAGCTACAATACAAGCTGGGACCTGGCTGGCATATGCGGCCAAAGAGCTGGTTGCAAATGGCCCGCAGTATCCGCCTCCTTACATGTTAGACCATTGGACCGTTTCCGATTTATATGAAGAAAGCGGCGCCGATCCGAGCGGCCCGACGGGGCCTAGCGGAAGCATGTCATTGTACAGCCGGGGAAATACGTCATATCCCAATTCCTGGGACATTGGAAAGCCCCCTATTAATGCGTATAATTTGCTGAAAAGATTGGGTTCCATGGAAGATTCTTCCTCCGGCGGCGTCGCCGCCAACGGGGATGGTGTCAATCTCATCGCCACCTCCGACAGCTCGAACAATTCGATCCAGGTGCTCGTGTACAGCTTTTTCAAGAGTGGGGGCACCACGGCCACCGACAATGTTACGCTTACAATCAACAATATTCCCTGGGCGCCGGGTCAAGTGCGCACGGAGCAATTCCTGTTCGATGCCACGCACAGCAATACGTCTTATCCATGGACGCAAGCCGGTAGCCCTGGTTCCCCCAGCAATGCCGTATGGGACCAGATGAAGGCGGCATCCGTACTGCAGCATTATGATTCGGTAACCACGCAGACCCTGGCAGCAAAGACCTTTACCAAGACCTTCACGCTGAGTAATTACGGCATGACTCTGCTCACCCTGTCGAATCCAAACGGTTCCGCGATTAAAAAACCCATGGACGCGGCAAAGAACGCGGAGCCTGTCATTCTGATCGCCGACATCCGCAGCGGCAAACTCATGCTCACCGTGCCGGAGCGGAATTTTTACAAGGTAGGATTCTTCACGACTAACGGGCAAAAGATTTTTGAATCAACTAACTACATTTCGGGCACGTCCGCCATTACACTTCCGAAGATACCGGCGGGTGTCTATATTTTCCAATGCTCAAGCCCGAAGCTATCTTTTGTTAAGCAGATCGCGGTGAAGTCGTAAGAAGGCGCAGAACGTTTAAACAAAGGCCAAAGGGGTGCGCGTTCAATCGCGCACCCTTTTATTTTATCCCCCAAGGTGGATAAGTCTCAGTACGCAGGAATTATATACGCGTCTATCGTATATAATTCAGCCACAGAGACTAAAGTACCCGCACCATAATCACGCCTTTGATCCCCTTCAGTTTTGATACGGCGGTATCGTTGACCGCCCCATCGATATCGATGATATTATAGGCCAGTTCACCTTTGCTTTTATTAAGCAAATCGGCGATATTGATCTTTTCTCCGGCAAGAACGGTCGTGATCTGGCCAACCATGTTTGGCACGTTATTGTTCCCTATGGTAATGCGCGTGCGGCCCGACGGTTCCATTTCGCAGTCCGGAAAATTGACCGAATTCTTGATATTCCCGAATTCAAGAAAGTTTTTTACCTGGGCGACCGCCATCTTGGCGCAGTTGTCCTCGGCCTCGGGCGTCGATGCGCCAAGGTGCGGGACAGGAATGACATTGTCCATTTTCAATAGCTCTTCATCAGGAAAATCGGTCACGTAGGCCGCCACGATCCCTTCCTTGATGGCCCATTTGAGGTCCTCGTTGTTGACAAGGCCCCCGCGCGCGAAGTTGAGTATGCGCACGCCTTTTTTCATGAGCGCAAACTTGTCCTTGTTGATCATTCCCTTGGTCTTGTCGTTGAGGGGCACATGCAGGGTGATGTAATCGGATTTAGACAGCAGTCCGTCGAGCCCCATGGCTCTCTTGACATTGTGTGACAGCTCCCACGCGGCCTCAACCGAAATGATCGGATCATGCCCTAAAACGTCCATGCCGAGCGCTATAGCGTTATTAGCTACTTTGACCCCTATCGCGCCAAGCCCGATGACGCCGAGGCGCTTGCCGAATATTTCGGGGCCCTCAAAATTCGATTTGCCTTTCTCGATGAGCTTAGGCACCTCGTCGCCCTTGCCGACTAGGGTTTTGGCCCAGCTTATGCCCTGATACACTTTCCTGGAACTCAAAAAGAGCGATGCAATCACCAGCTCCTTAACGCTGTTGGCGTTCGCGCCTGGCGTATTGAGCACCACCACGCCTTTCTGGGAGCATTTGTCGATTGGAATATTGTTGACGCCAGCGCCCGCCCGCGCGATGACTTTGAGCGATTCCGCCAAGGCCATTTCATGCATGTCGAAGCTGCGCACGATCGCCGCGTCAGGGTTCACGATTTCCGACGCGATTTCGTAATTTTCGCGGGGGAAAAGCTCCAGGCCCAGGGTGGAAATTTTGTTCAATGTTTGAATTTTATACACGATGGTTCTCCTTTATGTGTTAGAGTATCTATATGCCTTAACCAAATAGTAAAGGCAGATTTAGAGACTCTTATCTGCCCGTCGGCAGATTGGTTAATTCGAACTCTTTCATGAAGTCCACAAGCTTCTTTAGGCCTTCAACCGGCATGGCGTTATAGATACTTGCCCGCATGCCCCCCACGGACCGATGGCCCTTGAGATTGATCAAACCGATCGCGGCGGCTTTTTTAACAAACAGCTTGTCGGTCTCTTCATTAGGCGAGGTGAACGGAATGTTCATGAGCGAACGGAAATTCTGTTCCACGGTGCCTTTGAACATTTTGGAATTATCGAGGAATTCATAGAGCATTGCCGCCTTTTGTTCGTTGATCTTCTGCATTTGGGCAACGCCGCCTTTTTCCTTGAGCCAGTCGAACACGAGCTTGGCGATGTAAATACAATAGCACGGCGGCGTATTGTATAGCGACTTTTCATCAGCATGGATTTTATAATTGAACATGGTGGGAGTAATCGGCAGCGCCTTGCCGATAAGGTCCTCGCGGACAATGACCAGTGTAAGACCGGCCGGGGCAATATTTTTCTGGGCGCCCGCGTAAATGAGGCCGAATTTCGTCACGTCGTAGACCTCGCTTAAAATATTGGAAGACATATCAGCCACGAGTGGAACCTCGCCCGTGTCGGGCAGTTCGCGAAAGCGCGTGCCCTCGATCGTGTTGTTGGTGGTAATATGGGCGTAGGCTGCAGACGGGTCGAACATCGATTTGTCAAGTTTCGGTATATAACTGAAATTCCTGTCTTCCGAAGTCGCAACGGTACGTGCGGTCCCGTAGCGTTTGGCTTCAGCTATGGCCTTTTTCGACCAGGTACCCGTATGCACGAAGTCTGCTTTTGGCGCGATGCCGAAGAGGTTGAGCGGCGCCATGGCGAACTGGCTCGACGCACCGCCTTGGAGGAACAACACCTTGTAATTGGCCGGAATGTTCATGAGTGCGCGAATACCCGCTTCCGCAGCCTCGATGATCGCCTGGTATTCAGGCGAACGGTGGCTCATTTCCATCACCGATTCGCCGGTGCCGTTATAATCGAGCATCTCCGCCGCCGCTTTTTTAAGGACCGGTTCCGGAAGCATCGACGGTCCCGCCGAAAAGTTGTACACGCGTGCCATAAGCATCTCCTTTGTAAAGGTTATTAGTAAATCGTGAGAGTAGACAAAGCCGATAAAATCCTGAATTCCCCAACCAGGTCGATATTGCGTACAAAAACATTTTTCGCCGGTTTTATCACGGCTGGCGTAAAATTAACTATGCCTTTAATTCCGCCTTCAATAAGCCTGCCTGCGGTTTCCTGCGTTGCCTGCGCAGGCACGGTCAACGCCGCAAACTCGATCCCTTTTCTTTTTACGACCAGGGCGATTTCATGCGCCGGGTAAAGCGGAATGTCGGTGTTTATGGTTTCGATCTTATTGATATTTGAATCAAATCCCGCAACTACAACGAATCCGTGCGGGGTTAATTGACCATAATTAAGGATTGCGGTCCCGAGTCTTCCCAAGCCCACCACGCAAGCTTTTTTTTCTACCCTCAGCCCCAGTTTATTACTCAAATGGCCTTTGAGTTTGCGAACGTCATATCCGGCCCTGCAATTGCCGATTTCGCCGAAGTAGCTGATATCTTTTCTAATATTGTGAGAGGCGGCGCCAAGTCTTTTTCCAATTTCAATGGAAGAAACAGTATTAATCCCGCATGCTTCCAATTCTTCCAGCACATGAAATACTGCGCACAATCTTTCTATTGAAGCCAATGGAATTTGTTTTTTCATAATAAAATTATCTATTAGTGATTTATTTCACTATAATATACCATAATTAATAAATATTGTCAATAATTATCTTAATTTCCTTTAAATTTAGATAAAATGTATTTACAACTTATTATACAATAATAAGTTAGACTGTAATATAATTCACAATTAGAGATTGGATCAAATTCGGACAATTTTAAAACATATTGATATTTTGGTCTCTTTAATTATTTTCACACATTTTTCTTCACTTACAATCAAATTGAATAACAGTCACGCGCTATTCGACACTTCTCTTCATTAAGGAGAAGGGTGTTGTCTGCGCCTCACATATGTATTATTGACATCCCAAATAACGCATTATGCGTTTGTCCCCGCAATGGCCTGAAGCAGCTTGGCGCGCCACCGCGCTGGTGCCGCCGATGACCATTTGCTGTCCGTCAACGCGCACTACGTATCCGCTCGCCGGATCGGCGTCGCCCGCGACATCCGGGACTCCGCGTCCGGCATAGCTGCCCGGATTGACCGACTTAGGCACCCCCGAATTGCCTTGCCACGCTGGAAGCGGGAACGCATCGCTGACGCCGCCGCCGGTCGCCCCGCCCTTTGCTCCCCCATTCCATACCGTTTCACCGGTGATCTTGCCTTTTAAGGACGTTAGCTTCGTGCCGCCGCACCCCAAAACAAACGGGGCCGACGCGGGAAAGTCTACATGCTGCGCGCCGTCGGTTTCGCCGTCGGTTGGGCCGTTATCGCCGGACGAACAGCACACCGTTATCCCGGCCGCTGCCGCGGCCTGGAATGCCTGATCGAATTGCGTCAGAGCTTGCTTGGTCCAGTTATTTTCAGCCGATCCCCAACTGATCGAGATTACCGACGGTTTGTTCACGGTATCATGGATCGCGCTGGTTATTGCATCGAGAAAGCCCTGGTCGGTGTTCGGCGCGAAGTAGACGGCGATCGTCGCCTTGGGCGCAATCGATGCCGCCACCTCTATGTCCAGCATCACTTCCCCATCAGCTCCGTCAGGCGTTGTCGGATTATTGTGGGCATGATCGATGAGAATGGATTTAATATTAGGCACAGGAATTTTGAGACTCTTGAAATAGGCCTTGATATCCGATTGCTTCCAACCACCCCCCAATTCGACTATGGCGATGCATTGTCCTTGTCCATCGAGGCCCGTCGGGAAATCATAGAGCGACGCAACTTGGGGCGGGGTGAAGGACTGCGAGGCGACGTGGGCGGCGAATTTTCCATCATTGCGCTTGATACGGAAATGGGGTTCTATATATTGCCGGTCGTCGAGCCCGAAAACTCCTTCTATGATCAAAGCCAGGCTTTCGGGCACCATTATCGCTCCGGTCCTTCCTCGATAGGTGCCCTTCGAATTTTCAAATTGCCGCAAGGTGACCCCAAAGGCTTCTCGGAATAAGGCCACGGTCCCCGACAAAACAATCGACCGGCGCGCCTCGCTTGATTCCACGACCGTAAGATTGTTCGATTGCGCATAAGCGGCCACCTTTTGCAAATCGACCGGGTCTGCGCCGTATTCCTTTGCCAGGTCTTCGCGGGAGAGATGTTGCCGCCGGCCTGGGGCAGATTCGCCCATGATGTTCTTTTGAATGAATTCATCGAGCGATTTACGCGCACGAACACGCACGGTGACCTCGAAACGCTCGTTGTCAGACGTCGGGCCCACCGCGGCAGCATCGGCGAACGCCGACCGTTCACTTCCCTGTAAGGGAACCATCTTTTCATTCGACATAAAAACCTCCTATGTGTAAATGTAGATTAGAGGTGGCCCTATTATATTTCCGTTCAAATTCATTTCGCGAAACATCTTCTATGTGTGAGCAATCGGAAACGGTCATTTGCAGCGGAAAGGAGAATATTACTTCCCTTTCGCACTATCTTCTTGCTGCGTAGAACCGGCTTTCGCCAGCTCCTCCTCGATCAGCTGAATGGCTCCGCTTATACGGAGCAGGGTGGCCCGGAGATTTGACGCCTGGGAATCAAGTTCGGCGAGCTTTTTCTGACCGGCTTCGAATTCCGATTTGAGCTGCGAAAGCCGCTGTTCGAGTTGTGATTTCACGATTATGTCTTTTATGGGATTGCTCTTTATAATAGTGTGCTCAAATTTTGTAGGTGATTAATAATATACAAATGACTATTTTTAAAATCAACATGTAATTTCTGCAACGAAAACGGACCTATGCCCAAAACCGCTTTAGTAATCAATCCCTGGGTAGCGGATTTCAAACTCTATGATGAGTGGATGCATCCGGTAGGTTTATACTTTCTCATTTCATTGCTCAAGCATAATAGCTTTGACGTTTCCTTTTTCGATTGCCTGCAAAGGCCCCAAACAGCCCATAATAAGCGTTACAATGTCGGAGACATTGATCATCGGGAACATCCGAAACTATCGCTCTATAAGCCTGTAAAGCGGAAATACAAGCTTTATGGACAATCCCAGGAAACATTGGAACAATATCTATCAACCATCCCAAATCCGGACATCATTTGCTTTGGCTCCGGCATGACCTACTGGTATCCTGGATTATTGGAAACCGTTCAAGTTGTATCAGAAAAGTTTCCAAATGTTCCCTGCGTTATCGGTGGGATTTCCGCGAAATTGATTCCGCAAATTCTCAAATCGTTTCTGCCGGATGTCTTTATTTTCGAAGGTTCTATTTTCGATCAAAATTCATTAGAAAATTCAAAAACACCCTTTATTCAAGACTTAGAAACTGCTCGATTGGATAAATCTTTATTGCAAGCATTACAATGTCTTACGCATGCACATCATGGGCCGGTGCTGGCCTCGCTTGGTTGCCCTTTATACTGCACATATTGCGCCTCACGAATGCTTCAAAAGGATTTTATTCCGCGCGACGGCATGATGATTGCGGATGAAATAGAATATTTTCAATCTCGTTTTAAAGTCAAAGATTTCGCGTTTTACGACGATGCGTTGTTATATCAACCTCAAAGGAACTTTATACCGTTAATGAAATTGTTTCAACACCGTGGGATATCTGCGCGGTTTCATACACCCAACGGTATGCACTTAAAATGGCTGTCTACGGATGTGCTTTCCATCATGCTTCAATCGGGGTTTTCCACGCTTAGGTTCGGATTTGAAAGCGGAGACAGCCGGTATCGCTCAGACATCAATGAAAAAGTTTCGCAAAAAGAACTTGAAGAAAAGGTCGCTTGTATCCTCAATGGCGGATTTTCGGGCAAAGACGTTGGAGTTTATGTCATGGCCGGTCTGGCGAGCCAATCACCCGACGACGTTCAGCGTGACATGCAATTTATCGCTTCGCAAGGGGTTAAGGTCAAGCCTGTTTTCCTCTCCCCCGTTCCGCGCACGCAACTCTTTGAATACTATGCAAATCAATTTCCACAACTAAAAACCGAACCGCTATTCCAGAATGATTCTTTTTTTGTCGCGCAGCTGCCCGGTTGGGACTATGCCGGAATGCAACAGATAATTGATATTTCAAAAAAGCTGAATGGGAATCTTGAAATAAAAGATGAAACGGCATAAATTATCTTATATTTCTTTTTCCCCCTAACCCCCGCAGGGGAAATTTGTAGGACATTACATAAACGCAATCTCCCCCTGCGGGGCCGGGGGGACGAACAAGTTGGAGATTCCATGAACACTTTTTGCAAATTTGTATGCACTCTGTTTTTATTTTGCATTTCTTCCTTTGCCTATGAAATCAACGTTCCGGTGCATTTCGACACGCTGGCAAACGGCCTTAAGATCATCGTCGTCCCCGACACCAACGTGGCCGTGGTCTCGTGCCGACTTTACTATTTCGTGGGATCCATGTACGAAGGACCCGGCACGAGCGGCCTGTGCCACATGTACGAGCATATGATGTTCAAAGGCACGAAGCGCCTGGGAACGACTGATTTTGCAAAAGAGAAGCCCTGGCTCGACAAGATCGATTCTATCGACGCCGTGCTCGGCCAATTGTATAACAGGGGATTTACCTCGACTGATTCCGTGTGCGAGGCGTTAAAGCGTCAAATTTTCGGTTTCATGGACAAAGAACGCGCCTACGTTAAAAAAGACGATATCTGGAACATCTATTCGGGCAGCGGCGGAACAAACCTCAATGCCTGGACGGCTGACGACATGACCGCTTATATCGTGACCCTGCCCAAAAATAAAATCGAATTATTCTACTGGATCGAATCCGACCGCATGCAGAACCCCGTGCTGCGCGAGTTTTACAGCGAGCGCGACGTGGTGGCCGAGGAGCGCAGGATGCGTCACGACAACATGCCGGTTAACCGGTACGACGAATACTGCAACGCGCTTTTTTACATGGCCAACCCATACCGGCTCCCGACCATCGGCTGGATGTCCGACATCCAGGCGTATACTATACGTAAATTAGAAAACCATATTAAACGCTTCTATACCCCCGACAACGCCCTGATTGTGCTTGTCGGCAATGTTGACCCTGTTTCCGCAGTCGCGGGAATCAAGAAATATTTCGGCGCCATACCGCGCGCCGCGGTTTCCAAGCAGGAAGTCGTCACGCGCGAACCGCCGTCCATCGGCGAAACGCGCTTTACCGTGCATGATGATGCAGAACCCCGCATCGACATCATGTATCATACGCCGGGCTTTCCCAATGAGGACCTTTACAAGTTAGACGTTCTTGAAGGCATCCTCAACGGCCGCAGCGGACGGCTGTACAACCGCCTGGTCACCCGGGAGAACCTGTGCGCCGACGCGGGCGCATCCAATGCAATCCGTCTGAATAACGGGTATTTTCAGGTCTCGGCTGAGTTGAAGAAGGACGTCGATCCTGCGAAGGTCGAAAAGATCCTCCTGGAAGAAATAAACGACCTCATGCGTACGCCGCCCTCTGCGCACGAGATGCAACGCATTAAAAACGGGATCCGCATGTCGTTCATAAGCAGCTTGAAAAGCCTCGAAGGCCTTTCCGACCGCCTTGCATGGTTCCAGCGTCTCGGAAGCTGGAAAGGCATGCTCGAGTATCCCGACAAAATCGCGGCGGTAAAGGCTGAAAACATTCCTGAAGTCGCGGCAAAATATCTTAATCCCGATTATAAAGTCATCGGCCTGTTGCTCCCGAAAACCGCGCAACAAAAGCCTGTAGCCGGAAAACAACCGGAGATAAAAAAGAATAAATAGGAAGAATTTAAGATGTTCCCTGAGCGAAGCCGAAGGGAATCAAACTTGCCCGCTTCGACTTCGCTCAGTGAGCGGTGTTGCAAAGAATACAAGTAATTAATAACAATATGAAAGGTAATCAACTATGCTGAAAAGGCTCACATATTTTGTTCCCATTGTTTTGGCGATTGCTTTCAACGGAGCATCCGCAAAGGTCGACAAAATCCCGGAAAGCCCTTCGGGAATCGAGTTCAAACCGCTTGACTGGAAAGTGCCCCGTGGCGAACCGTACCGGACCGTGTTGTCTAACGGGCTCGTGGCCTACATCGCCGAAGACCGGACATTGCCCCTGGTCAAGATATCTGGCTGTATCCGATATGGCAACCTGCTCGATCCTATTGGCAAAGAAGGGCTTTGCAACCTTCTTGCGAACCTGATGCGCACGGGCGGCACCCGAAAATATCAGGCCGACTCGCTTGACGCGCTCATAGACTTTTACGCTTTAAACATTAGGATTTCCGCTTCCGAAACGAAGATGGAGTTTAGCTTATCTTGCCTATCGGAATATTCTTCCATAGGCCTCGATATTCTCGGAGAAATGTTGTTCCATCCCGCTTTCGAGGAAAAAAAGGTTAAAAAGACCATCGACTTGTATCTTGAGGATTTATATCACCGGTTTGATAATCCCGCCCCGATACTCAGGGCCGCATACCAGAAAGCCCTTTATGCCAAAGGCGCCAACAACAGATTGCCTACGGTAAAAAGCATTACCGGCATCACGCGAAACGACCTCGTCGACCTCCAACAAAAAGTCATGCGTACCGAGAATATCATCTGCGCCGCATCGGGCAGATTTATCAAAGACACCATGGCGCTCAGGCTTTCAAAATTGTTCCCTAAGGCCGGAAAACCGGCGCCGGATTCCCTTTTCCCGAAGGTTTCCGTAAACCCCTCCGGCAAAGTATTATTTGTCAACAAAAAAATTTCGCAAAGCTACGTCCAGTTCGGCCTTCCGCTTTTCAAGCGTCCTAATCCCGATTATTACGCGGTGTCGGTGCTCAACATGGTACTGGGCGGCGAAAGTTTCACCTCACGCCTCGGGACAAAAATCCGGTCCGACGAGGGCCTCACGTATTCGATATATTCCAATGCAGAATCCAATTATTTTTATCCCGGAACGTTTTTCATCGAGTTTTTCACGAAATCCGAAACCACCAGCCGGGCATTCGCACTGTCGCTTGAGGAGATCAGCCGGATCAAGGCGTCGGGTATCACGACCGAAGAACTCGAACACGCCAAGCGGATTCTTATCGATGGGTTCCCTTCGATGTTCCGCTCTCCCGAAGACATCGTGGAAAATTACGCGGACAACGAATACCTGAAAAGACCGCTCGATCATTTTGCCGCATATCCGGACAAAATCAACGCTCTTACCGTCAGCGATATTCAAACCATGGCAAAAAAATATCTCGACCCGTCAGCTTTTACCTTTGTGGTGGTTGGAGACACATCGGCGATTTTCAAGAGCGATACGATCCAGGGTTTTTCCCTGCGCAACCTCAGACCTTCGAAATATGTCGCTCCAGATTCCATTCCAAATCTTCCCTGAAAAAAAGGTCTCTCCATGAATATAGGGATTTTTATTCATTCCCAATCGGGTCACACTTCCACGTTAGGCATGGCAATTGTCCATAAACTCCGGGAAGAAGGACATGACGTGGACATCGAGCTGCTCAAGTCCTTAAAGCGCGCCCGACCGCTCATGAAGCATGTTGAACTTAAAAATGTCCCAAAAATTGACGGCTACGACGTAATTATGCTCGGCGGCCCTGTCTGGGCTTTTCATCCGTCACCGCTGTTATTGTCATTGATTGATGAGATTCCTCATCTCAAAAATAAAAGGGCCCTCTGTTTCGTAACGACCGGATTTCCCGGAAAATTTTCCGGCGGTAAAAGCGTTCTCAGAAAAATCGATGCAAAGCTTGACGCTCTCGGCGCAACCGTACTAAAAGGCGAACCGTACTGCTGGGGTCTATGGCTTGACAAAAAACGCATGGAGCAAGCCGCGCGAAAAATATGCAACGCCGTTCTTTCGCATAGAGAAACCTTATGATCTACGAAGATGTCCTTAAGAACCCCGACAGCTTCAATTTCGCTGTCCCGTTTCTCGGCGAGCGTTCAATCGATTCGCCGGTGCACGGCCGGGAATTTACCGACGACGATGAACAGATCACGTTCGCCAGCCAGGTCAAGAACATCAACGCGCTCATGAAAAACGCAAGGTCTTTTCCCGCGTTCCAGAAGGCCGGCCCGAGAGGGAAAATATTTCACGATCCCGCGGCAAGCCGTGCGGGTATTGTCACCTGCGGCGGGCTCTGCCCGGGGCTTAATAATGTCATTAAGGGCATTGTCAATGTGCTGTTCCATGAATACGGCGTTAAAAACATTGCCGGGTTCAGATACGGTTATCAAGGCCTTAATCCTAAATACGGCCATGTTCCGCTCGAACTATCGCCGCAGTCCGTGGATGAAATCCACAAAGCGGGCGGTACGGTCCTCGGCTCGTCTCGCGGCAACCAGGACAGCGCGGTCATGGTGGACACGCTTGAACGGATGTGGACGAACATCCTGTTCTGCATCGGCGGCGACGGCACGCTGCGTGGCGCATCGGCAATAGCAGACGAAATCGCCAAGAGAAAGCGGCCCATAAGCGTGATCGGTATTCCAAAGACCATAGACAATGATCTGCGGTTTGTGGAAAAAACGTTCGGGTTCGAGACGTCGGTCCACACTGCGTCCGACATTATAACGTCCGCGCACAACGAGGCCGAGGGCGCCTGCAACGGCATATCCATTGTCAAACTCATGGGCCGCGACTCGGGCTTTATCGCCGCTTCAGCCACCCTCGCCAACTCGGTGGTAGATTTCTGTCTTGTTCCTGAAATCAGTTTCACGCTCGAAGGGGAAAATGGGCTGTTTAAAGCGATCGGGCGCAGGCTCGACGAGGCGCGACATGTCGTGATCGTCGTGGCCGAAGGCGCGGGACAGTCCCTTTTTACAGGTGAAACAAAAAAAGCCTCGGATGCCTCGGGGAACGTCCTCAAGCATGACATCGGGGGTTTCCTCAAAGACGAAATTGCCGCGCATTTCAAAAAAACGGGGAAAGAAGTGTCGATAAAGTACCTTGACCCGAGCTACCATGTCCGCAGCGTCGCGGCCATTTCGTCGGACGCCATTTTCTGTCATCTGCTCGCGGAGAACGCGGTCCACGCGGCCATGGCGGGTAAGACCGGCATCGTTATAGGCCATTGGAACAATTATTTCACCCACGTTCCACTCTTGCTTGCAACAAAAGAACGGCTCAAGATAGATCTGGATGGCGCGTTGTGGAAAGGCGTGCTGAGCGCGACGCGTCAGATTGATTATTTTAGTTACTGTTAGCTTTTAAGTGACGTTTTTTGTCGCTTGAAGGCTTTCAGTAACTTACCTGCTGCCTGTCGCAGGCAGCAGGTTTGAGGATTGTAATTTTTTCAGGAGCGACCCTATGATAAAAAAATCTTTAGAACCTGACCCTTCGGACATATTCGATCTCGACCTTCACCACAAATACCTTTTTTTCCGGCGCACCAAGATTGTCGCCACCATCGGCCCGGCCTCCTCGTCGCCCGAAAAACTCCGCCGGCTTATCTCGAAAGGGCTCAACGTGGCGCGGATCAACTTTTCGCACGGAAAGGCTGAAGATCATCTTGAAACAATCCGTTTGATTCGGAAAATATCGGAACAGTTAAAGAAACCGGTCGCAATACTCGGTGATCTGTGCGGGCCAAAAATCAGGGTGGGCGAATTCCAAAACGGCTCAATCACACTCAAGGAAGGCACGGTGGTAACTATAACCACCAAAGAGGTGCTGGGAAGTGAAAAACTGATCCCGTCCCAGTATAAAAACCTGGTAAGGGAAGTCGTTCCCGGCCATTCCATCCTTCTTGACGACGGTAATCTCGAGCTGAAGGTGATTAAAAAAGATAAAGGCACGGTTGAGGCCAAAGTAGTTCACGGCGGCGTGCTTAAGGACAAAAAAGGCATGAACCTTCCCAACACCGAGTTGCATATTGCGGCGCTTACGGAAAAAGACAGGAACGACGTTTTATACTGCATCAGGGGTGAGGTCGATTATATCGCGTTGTCTTTCGTGAGAAAACCGGCCGACATAACAGACCTTAAAACCTTGCTCAAACGGCATAGGTCCGACATTCCAGTGATCGCGAAAATAGAAATGCCTGAAGCGCTTACGAACATACACGGCATCATCGACCTCGCCGACGGTATCATGGTGGCGCGCGGTGATTTGGGCGTGGAGCTTCCGGCAAAGAAAGTCCCCATCATCCAGAACAAGCTCATACAGATCGCCAATCAAATGAACAAGCCGGTGATCGTGGCCACGCAGATGCTCGAAAGCATGATCGACCATTCACGCCCCACTCGCGCCGAAGTCGCCGATGTTGCGGGTGCGTTCCTTGCGGGCGCGGACGCGGTTATGATGTCGGCTGAAACGGCGTCAGGCAATTACCCGATAGAAGCGTTCGAAACCATGGATTCCATCCTGCGGGAAACGGAAGCGTACCAGTTTTTTTCACAAGGCGGAAAGTTCAATAAACCAGTGCATGAAAGCACAAATGGCCTTCTGGACGCGATAGGCGACGCGGCCGCGCAGTTGTCCCGCGACCTCATGGTGCACTGTATTTTCGTTCTCACGGTATCGGGCTACTCCGCGAGGATGGTATCGTCAGACAGGCCCGCAGCGCCTATCATGGCGCTTACGCATTCCGAAGCCGTGGCCCGCCGCATGCACCTGCTCTGGGGCGTGTATCCTCAACTCATTAAAAAGAAAATGTCGACGCACGACTACATCAACTACGGCGAGACCGTCCTGAAAAACATGCATCTCGCGAAAAAAGGCGATTTCGTCATCATGATTTCCGGCCTGCGCGACATCGGCGCGAAAGCCACCGCGATCATGGTCCACAGGGTGGGTTAACACTCCGGATTTATTCACTTTTGCAGAAAACGGAGGAAAAATGAAAAAAATATCAAAAACCACTCTCGTGGCACTTTTATTGAGTGCGCTTGTGGCCGCGCAGTCATTGGTGACTCCGGTATTCGTATATAAGGACGGATATGCTGGAATGACCGGATACAGCGGAAACAGCAAAAGCATTACCGTGGACGGAAGCGCTAATCAAATAACAGGTTGGATTACGTTCCAGACCCAAGGCATTGACATGACAAATATTACAAAGGCTGTTCTTGCAATATACGTCGAGGCGTTAAACGCGCCTGGCACCCTTAAAGCCTTTGCTCTTGCAAGCCCTATCAATATGCCCGAAAACAACGTTCCTTTAAACAGCATCATTTATAATAGTTCCGGCATTCCGGACGCTGCAATGTTCATGGGCACTTCCGACATCGAACAAGTAGTTCAACTGGATATTACCGCTGTTCTAAAGGCAGGCGGGTTAAATGGGTTTGCGCTGACATCCGATGATGGTCTAAACATGACCTTTAGCGCGAAGGAAGGCACACTCAAACCTATGATATTTTTGACAACCGATGTAGGCTCCTCCGCTTCAAAATGGCTTACCGGAAACGCTCCCCCTCTCGCAACCATTGGCAACCCGAACGATTTTTTCCTTGAAAGCGTAAATGGTGATGTCTATCAAAAAGGAACTTCGGGTTGGACTTTTGTAACGAATATCGTCGGGCCCTCTGGACCACAAGGTCCTGCCGGTACGCAAGGACCGGCTGGTATTGCCGGCGCAACCGGGCAAACTGGTCCGCAGGGAATTGCCGGGCCCATCGGACCTCAAGGAACCGCTGGCCCTCAAGGCCTCACGGGACCTACTGGGCCATCAGGGCCGACCGGTCCCATAGGCCTTCAGGGCCCTCAGGGTTTGACAGGCGCCACCGGTGCAACCGGGCTTCAGGGCCTGACGGGAGCAACAGGTCCCGTAGGACCGCAAGGTTTGCAAGGATTAACGGGCGCAACGGGTGCTGTCGGTCCGGTTGGATCGGCTGGGGCCACCGGTTCACAGGGCCCCCAAGGAATTGCTGGTCCTATGGGACCGGTAGGCGCTACTGGGCCGCAGGGAACTCCTGGCAATGGGTGCAAGGCCGTTTTTGTGGGAGGCGACGGGCAATCGATAGGTTTATCAACCTCAAGCAGGGCCATTTCACGGACGATCACTGTAACCGCTTCCGGCCCAGGGCTGATCGTATTCAAGGCAAGCGGCTATTTCAATTTCCAGAGCACGAACTGGACGACCGCAAGGGCGTCGCTTTCGGCGGTAAACAATGCAATCGACGTAAATTATGTGAGCATTGCCAGCGGTCGTTCCAGCAACAATGCCAATGCGGCCTATTCGGTCATGCGCAACATGGTTGTAAGCAGCGCCGGCACGTATACGGTATATCTGGTCGGAGACTTGACCAGTAGCAATAATGTAAGCATGGTGGTAAATAATGCGACGGGCATTTTTACACCCAATTAGAAACTGCGCCGGGTATAAGATGAAAAGGCTCTTTAAATTGTCGTTTTCCCATTCTGCAATTATTGCCGTTTTTCTTTTCATCTTCTTGGCAATCCTCGGAGCAATGCCCGCGGCCGGGGATTTCACTTCAGTCATTCGCGGAGAGCGGCCTCCGGTAGATCTGTCGAAAGTGCCTGTCGATGCTTATGAAAAGGGAATTATCCATATTAAATTTAAGCCGGAAATGACCGGGCACCTTGATGCTACTCCTATTGTTCATGCCGCAGACGGGACAATACAATTCGGACTTCCGGATATTGACAAGTTGAACCGGACGTACCATGCAAAAAACTTCCGCCTGCTGTTCAACCGGAAAAATGACCGGAATGAATTTTCCACCAGGCACCGGTCATGGGGATTTCATTTGTGGCACAGGCTGGAATTGGATTCCAGCGCTGATATAGCAAAAATAATCTCCGAATATAAAAATCTGCCAGAAATAGAATCCGCCGAACCGGAGTTTAAGAAGACATTGCTGTGGGTCCCCAATGATTCGCTGTTTTCCAAACAGTGGAACTACCATAATACCGGGCAGAACGGCGGGACCGCGGGGTGTGACATCCACCTGCCCGAAGCATGGGATATCGCCAGAGGAAAACCAAACGTCGTCGTGGCTGTTATTGACGGCGGCATCAAATATGACCATCCCGACCTGGCAGCCAACATGTGGCAAGGCAGAGGATACAACTTTATAAACGGCAATACCACCATTACTCCCTACTTCCACGCCACCCATGTTGCCGGTACTATTGCCGCGCTCACCAACAACAGCTTGGGCGTATCGGGCATTGCCGGCGGAACCGGTTCGGGTGACGGCGTTCGCTTGATGTCCTGCCAGGTTTTTACCGCCACGACGCAGGGAGGCTTTGATCAGGCTTTCATATTTGCCGCGGACAGCGGCGCCGCCATTTCGCAAAACAGCTGGGGCTATACCACCGTGGGCGTTTACGAACAGTCCGTGCTTGACGCAATAGATTATTTCAACCAGAACGGAGGGGGCACGGTGCTTGCCGGAGGAATCACGATTTTCGCGGCGGGCAACGGCAATTCTTCGGGACAATGGTATCCGGGGTGCTATTCGGGGGTCATTGCCGTGGCCGCGACGAACAATAATGACATACGGTCGTATTACTCGAATTATGATGCATGGGTAGGCCTTTCGGCCCCGGGCGGAGAAATGACGTCCAATATCGATCCCAAAGGCATATTAAGCACCTATACATCCACTCCCGATACGCTCTATAATTTACTTCAAGGGACTTCCATGGCCTGTCCCCATGTTTCCGGGGTCGCGGCGCTTATCGTTTCCTATGTTCCCGGAAAATTATCCTCCTCCGACCTCAAGACCATTTTGCTGGGTTCCACTGACAATATCGACGCGTTAAACCCATCCTATGCGGGGAAACTGGGCACCGGACGCCTCAACGCGTACAAGGCCCTTCTCGCGGCGCAGCCTTATTTGTCAATGGTGTCCAATCCTCTTGCTTTCAGCGCGTCCATCGTTGACCCGAGCCAGGTCAATCTTACCTGGGAAAAAGACTCCGCCGGCGATAATGTCATGGTGGCATGGAATTCAGCGCCGTCTTTCGGCATGCCGGTGGCCGGCGCCGTGTATGGGGCCGGACAAACGCTTTCAGGAGGGGGCACGGTATTGTACAATGGTCCTGGATTGACATTTGCGCATTCCGGGCTTTCGGGAGGAACGTCCTATTATTATAAGGCATGGTCCGTCAATGGGTCTAATGCCTATTCAACCGGAAGGACCGCCTATGCCGGCATGCAAGGCGTTTCACGCGTGATCACGGTGTCGGCGCCCGGACCGGGACTCATCATTTTTGAAGCAACAGGGTATTTTGTTTTCACGAACAACGCCTGGTACACCGCACGCGCATCGCTATCGCTGAGCGACACGGTGGACAATAATAACACGGTCCTGGTTTCGGGACGTTCAACCGGCTTAAGCTCAAGCCCCTATGATATCACCCGGGCCTTGACCGTGCAATCGGCTGGCACCTATTCCGCGTTTCTTATCGGCGATATGGGCACGGGCACCGGCGCCACGCTCGCCGACAACAATGCTTCAGCCCTATTTTTCCCCTATTGAAGAACAAAATGGCGCATAAAATTGCTCCGTATCCTATTCGGAGTTCTTTTTTAATCTGGCTTGCAAACATTTTTTTCTCCTGTAAGAGGCCTATTTCCGTGTATTTTTTGCATGCTTTCTGTGTTTAGAGCCTTTATGATGACGATGGTGTTTTGTCTTTGATTTCTGTTTGGTTGAAGATTGCGTCACACTTGATCCCGTGCTCGTTTGTGTTTCCTGGGCCTGAATGCCCACGGCGGCCAATGTAAAAAAAGCAATTAAAATTAATGGTAAAAACTTTTTCATGTCACACCTCCGGAATAAAAATTAAAAAGGATATTTTGCAGCTATTTTCGCCCTCTGCGTTTGATTATTTGACAGTATCGGGGTTTGTTAAAATACTTCGTATTCAACGAATAAATAAAAATATCTAATGTTTAAAAAAAAAAATTCCGATACACTATAATAAGATTGGAAAACAAACCCAATACAAAGGAAAGGGGTGATAATAAAAAAGAATTAAGTTTCTCGTTTCACGATTTACTAATCCCCTGAATGGCAGGGA
>Ga0182027_10005123_pt1 | contig 20029 bp, 18 predicted proteins | sample 712E1DmetaG_FD_121300 | JGI IMG/M metagenome (GOLD analysis project Ga0182027, IMG submission 121300) | Permafrost microbial communities from Stordalen Mire, Sweden - 712E1D metaG (Illumina Assembly) | ecosystem: Environmental > Terrestrial > Soil > Wetlands > Permafrost | place: Sweden...
AAGACGGAAATAAATCTCTCAATTGTCGGTGTGTGGCTCAGCCCGGCTAGAGCACTACCTTGGGGTGGTAGGGGTCGCTGGTTCAAATCCAGTCACACCGACCATTCTTTTGACAAGCCTTTGGGTTTGTCAAAAGAATGGTCCGTGGTGTGCCATGGAGGATGAGCTATTTCACCACCGTTGGCGAAGCCTAGGTAGCGGCCGAGCAGAGCGAGGCCAGATCCAGTCAATTTAACTATTTAAATAACCAGCCCCCAAAACTCCCTTTTTTCAACTCCGCATCGCTAAACACGTCTATTTTTCCATTGACTCCATTACGCTGTGATCATATAATGATTAAGGAATTTACTGACGGATTCTCTTCAATCAAATTGGATTATTGACGCTTTGCTCGTTGACAATCTAAAATGAGAAATTTTTAAACAGAACCGGCCTCTTACAAACGATGAAAAAGATACTTGTTGTCGACGACAGCAGGGAAATCAGGGAGCTTGTCATCGCGACCCTTGAAACCGAAGAATATAAAGTTTTTGAAGCTTCCGACGGCGCAAAGGCAATAGCGACCGCCTTAATGGAAAAGCCCGACTTTATCATCATGGATGTCATGCTGCCCGGACGCATTAATGGTATTGACGCAACAAGAACCATAAAAAGCAATCCCCTTACAAAGGATTGCACGGTACTCATTCTCACGGGTACCAATGATAAGAATCTCAGGCAAAAGGGGCTTGAAGCGGGAGCGAGCGATTTTTTCATGAAACCGTTCAGCCCCCTGGATTTACTGCAGAAGCTCGAAGACGTTTTTGCCGGACGGACGCCAAACGAGGCTTAAACGGGAAATGTTTACAAAATCGAAAAAGAAGACCGTCGCGCTGGAAAAAGACCTTTTCCTCGCCAACCTGCAATCGAAAAAATACGCGCTTGACCTCGCAAAAATCTATAAGAGCACCAAAGAGCAGAAAGAAGAACTTGGGCTTGCCAATAAGCAGTTGAAAAAATACGCCCAGGACCTGCGCAAAACCATTTCGACGCTCCAAACGGTCAACAAGGAACTCCAGGACGCCTACTACGACACCATCCACCGCCTCGTCCTGGCGGTGGAATACAAGGACAAATTCACCGGAAGCCATATCATGCGGATGAGCCGGTACAGCGCCCTGCTTGCAAAGAAAATCGGCCTACCGGCTCAGGACGTCCTCAATATTTTTTACGCCGCGCCCATGCATGACGTGGGAAAAATCGGGATACCCGACACGATCATATCGAAACCGAGCAAATTGACTGCCGGCGAATTCGACATCATTAAGAGGCACACGGTGATCGGCGCCGAAATTCTTGACAAATCAAAATCAAACATCCTGATGATCGCCCGCCAGATCGCGCTGTCGCACCATGAAAAATGGAACGGGGACGGCTACCCGCACGGGTTGGAAAAAAATGCCATCCCGCTTTCCGCCCGCATCGTTGCCCTGGCCGACACCTTCGACGTGCTGACCTCAAAGCGCTCGTATAAAGAGCCCTACCCTGTTTCCATGGCCTTTGAAATCATCAAAAACGAACGCGGAAAACATTTCGATCCGGACGTGGTGGACATTTTTGAAAAAAACCTTGAGGAACTCATAAAGGTCAATTCCGCTTTGGATATGGACAACGCTTCCGCCGCGATACTCGATGTGCTGGGAAGTTAGATACTCTAACCCACAAGGTGGATAAGTCTCTGTACGCAGGAACTATATACGCGGGACGCGTATATAGTTCAGCTACAGAGACTAACCGTGGATCACGCTTTCAACCATGCGGACAAAGTCTTCGATATTGAACGGTTTGACGATGACCCCCATAAACCCATGCTCCCGGAAATTCGCCATGATCGGATCGTTTGAATATCCGCTGGAGACGATGGCCTTGACTGTTGGGTCGAATTCCTTCAGGAGCCGTATCGTTTCTTTTCCGCCGATGCCTCCCGGAATGGTAAGGTCCACAATGACCGCGTCAAACGCTTCACCATCACCGTAGGCTTCCTTATATACCCGAATGGTTTCATTTCCGGAGGCGGCGCACTCGACCTTATAGCCATACCCTTTGAGCAGTCGCGAAACGACCGACCGCACGGCATCATCATCATCCATCACCAGGATTTTGCCGTTACCGCGAGGCTGTGGTTTTTCCTGATCGCGGGCGTCCTCCAGCGAAAGGTCCTCGGCCGGCAGGTAAAACGAAAAAACGCTGCCCCGTCCAAGCTCCGAATCCACGGCAATAATGCCTGTATGGTTCTTAATGATGGAGTAAGACGTGGTAAGCCCAAGCCCGTTTCCCTTGGATTTAGTGGTAAAATAAGGGTCAAAGATTTTTTCGAGGTCAGTCGGGGCGATTCCCATTCCCTCATCGCTGATCGAAACCTTTACATAGGGGCCGGGGGCGAGCGAAAGGAGCCTTTGGTCGATCGCTTCGCCATTCCGTGAAATTTCAACGTTTTCGGCGGAGACGACTATAGTGCCGCCAAGCGGCATCGCCTGCAGGGCGTTGATGAGCAAATTGTTGATGACCTGGTCTATTTGTCCTTTGTCAATATTTGCGGCCATAAGATCGTCGGGCAATTCAAGCCGGTATCCCGCGTTGGACCCGGAAAGGCAGAAACCCACGGTTTCTTCAATGAGTTCCTTGACCGAGCACACTTCCTTGACCGGGGCGCCGCCTTTCGAAAACGTCAACAACTGCTTGGTCAGCCTGCTCGCCCTGAAACACGCCTTTTCCGCGTCAATGAGCATCTTGTAGCTTTCACCGTCGGCGGGCATGCCCAGTTTTGCCATGAAAAGGTTGGTGATGACACCCGTCAGGATATTATTAAAATCATGGGCAATGCCGCCCGCAAGAACTCCGAGGGACTCAAGCTTGCGCGCCCTGAAAAGTTCGTCCTCGAGTTTCTGCTTTTCGGTGATGTCACGGAAAACCAGGACAATGCCCAGCGCTTCGCCGTCGTTGGCGCGTATGGGGGCTACCGACATATCAACGCGGTATTGGCGGTTATCTCTTGAAAGCACGGTACAGATCCTTTTATAAGAAGCAATGCCGTGTTTTTCAATCATCCTGCCGAATATACGGTCATGAGGCTCATTCGTTTTTTCATCGATGACCCTGCAGATATCGTCGATATGTTTGCCCGATGTTTCTTCCCGTTTGTATCCGGTCATTGTTTCTGCCATATTATTTATGGTAATGACCAGACCCGCCGTATCGGTTGAAATGACGCTGTCGCCGATACTGGCGAGCGTGACATCCAGACGGTCTTTTTCGGCCGCAAGCGCCTGGTCCATTTTTTTCCGCTCGGTAATATTGATGATCGTTGCTAAAATAGCCTGTTCGCCCTCATATTCTATCAAACCGGAACTCATGAGCAGCCATACTGTTTCGCCGTTTTTTTTGACTCCCTTAAATTCAACCTGGGGGCCTAATGGTTCCCCTTTCATCCGTGACTGATATCGCTTTTTGATTGCGTCGACAAAATCCGGATGAATCAGTTTCAAGAAATTCATGCTATAAATCTCTTGCAGTGAATACCCGGACATGCCCTGGATATATCGATTGACATAACAATATCTTGAGTTCTTTACGATAAAGATCCCCACTTCCGCGGTGTCGGCGAGGGTCCGGAACATTTCTTCACTCTGGCGCAGGTTTTCTTCAATTTCCCTTTGCTCGGTGATGTCCCTGACGTTTTCGATGACACCCCATGTTTCGCCGGAGGTAGAGTCAATAAGCGGAAAGCTATGGAGGTCTATCCATCCGCAAATCACACCGTTTTTCTGCCTTTTCGGAACGACCTCGTGGGCGGCCTTACCGGTCCTTAAAGTCTCCATGGTGGGGCAGATTTCACAGGGTTTATCGGATTGATGATAAGCCTCATGGCATTTTTTCCCGGTCAGAGGTAAAGAATAGGGATACCATTTTTCCATGACCGGATTGACCCGGACAATGTTCAGGTCTTTGTCGACGATGCTGATACCGTCGAGGATGCTGGAAAAAACATTTGAATAAAAACGTTCACGCTCGGCAACGGCCTCCTGCGCTTTTTTACGGTCGGTTATATCACGGGAAATTCCCAGAAGGGTATCAAAACGGCCGTCTTTGCCACGGATTGGAATAAGTTTTGTCTCAAGCCAGACTTCTCCTGCCAGGAACTGAACCGCGCCTTCCGCGGAAGACGGCCGTGATGTCTCAAAGACATTGAAAACGGCCTTTTCAAATCGGCCGGCAATGGGGGGCGGGAAAAGGACATCCAGTTTTTTTCCCGTAATGTCGGATACGTTTTTCTGTAAAGCCTTCGCCCCGAATTCGTTCACATACCGGACATTTAATTTCCGGTCGAGAATGAAAATAAAATCATGCGCGGATTCGGCCAGCAGCCGGTACTGTTCTTCGCTCTGCTTTAGGGCCTCTTCCATGATGCGCTGTTCGGCAATATCCTGCGTGAGCTGTTTGTTGACCGTGTCAAGCTGCCTGGCGCGTTGTCTGACTTTTTCCTCAAGACTTTTCTCACTTTCGTCAACTTTTATGATACTGCCGACCATTGTATTAAGGCCCTTGAAAGCTTCGGCAAAGGACTTGTCTTCAACGGTGGAACAATCAATGGGAGGAGGAAAATCGCCTTTGGAAATACGCGCGAAAATTTCCATGAAACGCGCCAGTTCTTTCTTCACCCGGCGCTCATACTCTTCGGCAGCGGAAAATGACATGATTAATTGTCCCATGATTTGACGTTCTTCGTCAAGAATTAATTATGGCAAACAGCGTCCGGAGAATGCCCGTGGATTTTTTGACCGATGCAACCACGGAGGACGACCCATGAAGAAAAAAAGGAGGTGTATTTTGTATTGCGCGAATTATGAAGCCTGCGCCGATGCCGTCGCGGTATCGGTCTGCCCCTGGGAATCATCGGTCGTAATGCCCTGGGCCTTTGCCCATGCGTCAAGTTTGTCCATTACCAGAGCATATGTTTTATTGGTCAGCTTGCTTATTGGGTCGGGCGCGTTGTCTCCCAATATTCCTTTTGCCTGTGAAAACCCTTCGTCAATGGCATTTTTTATCGTATTCAAAAAATCCTGTCCGCTGCCTTTGAAGGCGCTTAAGAACGAGGTGGCGAAATCCACTATTCGCTGCGAGGTGTTTTCCGCGTTCCAATAGTCCGGCAATCCCGGAATCGCCTTGGTTTCATCAAAAGACCTCGGATCTTGGACCTGCGCACCCGCCTGGCTGCCGCCTTGTTGTCCCGAGCCGAAAAGCTGGTTGACCAGGTTTGCTTTCATTTGTTCATATTCATTCTTGATGTCCGCAATTATGTTCTTCCAGGTTTCGCCTGAAGTATCATTATTGGCCGCCGCGATGGCTTTCTGAAAATCGAGCGATTGGCTGCTCAAAGAAAGAGTGTCGCCGTCCTGGTTCGTGTAATTTAACAGGACGCTGTCGGAGGAATATTGTTCGGACAACAGCGTTGTTTGTACCGAAGACGCGCTGGAAGTTTGCTGGTCATTGTTGAGGCCGCCGGCATCAGCGCTGGAACCGGATGTCGCAAAACTTATCGTAGAATAAGAATATGTATTCTGCACTTGCGCATGCGAGAGACTGACGGGTTGCACTGACATTATGTCCTCCTTGAAAAACAGGTGTCATAGCTTACATCTAAATTTTTCGGCAACATTAAAGAAAACCTTTAGGTTTTTCTTTAAGTTTTTTTCTATTTGTTTTATACGGCGCAAAAATTGATATTATTAGTTACTCTTGGCTTTTGAACGACAATTTTATGTCGTTCGGAAGCTTAGAGTAACTTACCAGCGTTGCCGCTTCGGCACGCAGGTTCGTCCCTGCACGATGACCGAAAGGTATGGTTATAATGCAACTGCGTCAGATCGAAACTCCCGAAAAATGGACGGAATTCTGGCTCGAAAAGTTTTCCCTTGAACTCGAAAAGCTCAGGTACCCTCTGAAAAACATCATAGCCGAAAAATCAATCATCAGGCTTTATCTTACAAAAAACCCCGGTAATCCCCGTACCATTGATCTTAAAAAAATGCTCGCCTTCGCGGCATCTCGCAAGACAAGCGCCATTGCACCCCTCATGCTTTTTTACAACGCAGTTTCACATTCCGAAAAGCACCTGGAGGTTTTGGCCGAGATGTCCGCTGAGAAAAAGACCCTTCCCTATAAAAGTAAAATAAATCCACCTAAAGTTTTGAAACCCAGGAAAAAAAGACAAGAAAAATCTCATGGACTTTAAGAAAATACAAACATATCCAATCATCAAGCGCCACAACAAGTTCGGTATTGACCAGATGATTTCTCCGGGTTCCAAGGTATCATTTTTTAGCGAGGAACTGGAAATTGTCGCGGACCAGATCAAAAAAGCGAGGGGCTTGGGCCGGCCGATTATTGTCATGATGGGAGGAGCCGTTATTAAAGACGGCTGTTCTCTCCTCTTAATCGATCTCATGGAAAAAGGCTATATCACTTTTTTGGCAATGAATGGCTCGGTGTCGATCCATGATTTTGAAATCGCTTTGATAGGAAAAACCTCCGAGGATGTTCAAAGCAGCTTAAAGGACGGAAGTTTCGGCATGGCTGATGAAACGGGGCGATATATGAATTCCGCCATTAATAAAGGATATGCCGAAGGTCTTGGTTATGGGGAAGCAATTGCAAGGGAAATTGGTCGATTAGACCTTCCTTATAAAAACTACAGTGTAATCCATCGCGCCCATGAATTAGGTGCGGGTGTCTCCGTGCATGTGGCGATCGGCGGGGACATTATTCACCAGCATCCAGACTGTAATGGCGCGGCGCTGGGAGCGACTTCATTTGAAGATTTCAGGAAGTTCACGGAAGCGATAGCGGGCCTTGATAATGGCGTTATCATTAATATCGGTTCGGCCGTAATCATGCCCGAAGTGTTCTTAAAAGCTCTGACCATTTCCATAAACCTCGGGCACCGTTACACGTCCTTTACCGTGGCAAATTTTGATTTTCTGGAAATGTATCGGCCCAAAACCCGTGTCATTGAATGGCCGAAAGCGCTGGGAGCGCAAGGCTACAATGTTCTCGGTCGCCACAATCAGACCATTCCCAAACTTCATTCATTACTCAGTTAGTTACTTTGTCTGAATTATGTGCTTGGTTTGCGCGCATCGCTTCGCGACACTCAGCCGACTTCTATTTCCGCTCGTTGAGTAGCCTGTTTTTGGGCAGGCGTATCAAAACGAGCAAATTCAAATATATTACCGGGTAAATGATTTTTTTTTGGAAAGCAGTCAACATGTCAACTCTTTGTAAATTTTTTTAAAAAACTGAAATAGCCGAAAGCTTGACGTTAATAAAATCAACGGAATTCCGGCAGACTATATTTATCGGGGGCCATCCAATCAACCGTCTTTTTTGTAAATTCAGACCATTATTTACATTTGCCCGTTCGGCTTTACCAAGGCAAATTACCTTAAAATCAACTATTCCCCGTCAATTAAAAAAGGATTAAAAAAAAAGCAAAAAAAAGTTTAAAATTTTATTTGACATCCAACCCATGGATATTATATTATTTGTTCATCAAAATAAACGATTTCGTGTTGATAACCCATTGTTGATAACCGGTTGAGAGTATGTTAATAAGTAGTTGGCATCCATTAAGTACCTTTAATATCATGCTGAAATTGAACTACATATCTAATTTAAAATCATTTTGTTATAACATTTTTTATCTCCTATTTGTCATTTTAACCGCATATCATTTCTCTCGTTCGATAAAATGTTATTCTGTAAATTAGAAAGAATGTTGATAACATGTTAATTAGTGCCGCATCTCCCGCAATTTCAACAGCTTCTCCATGGCAGGATTGCCTCGAAAAAATTCAGGAAAAAATCAGCCCATCCACCTTCGAAACATGGTTTAGAACAACGGACCTTCTTCTATCTCCGGACGGTAATGCACGAATCCAAGTACCTAATCAATTCTTTGCCGATTTTATGGAAGAGCATTTCTGCGCCATTATCGAAGAAGCGCTTTCCGAACATGCCATTACCTTTAAAACCATATCATTTGTCCCTACTGAAAAAGACTGGAAAGTGATTCAACCGATAACCGAAACCATCACGGCGGCTCAAATAAAAAAAATCCCTCTTTCCGTTGAAAAGCCCGGACAGCGATTCCACCCTAACTACACGTTTGAAAAATTTGTCGTGGGCGACAGTAATCGCATGGCGCACGCGGCCGCGTTTGCCGTAGCCGAAGCACCCGGAAAAACGACCTTCAATCCGCTTGTTATTTATGGAGGGACCGGACTTGGCAAAACCCATTTAATACAGGCAATCGGGCATTTTGCCCAAACCGAAGGAACTGCCGAATGCGTTGTCTATATGACCAGCGAAGAATTCACAAGCCAATACATCAGCTATATAATAGAAAAAAAGGATTCAACATCATTTTACAAAAAATTTAAAGACGTAGACCTGCTTCTGATCGACGACATTCAATTTTTAGGTGGAAAACCAGGGACCCAAAAAGAATTCTACGGGATCTTCAACAGGATACTTCTTGAAAAGAAGCAGATAATACTCACCTCCGATCGGCCGCCGGACAAAATTAACGACATGATGGAACACATAATCAACCGCTTCATGGGCGGTCTCATTACCGACATCCAACCGCCCAACCTCGAAACACGCATGGCGATCCTACGACAGAAGGCCGAAACCGACGGACTGATGCTTCCTCCGGAGGTGGTCCAATATATCGCGGCCCAAAGCACTTCAAACGTGCGCGAACTCGAGGGAATGCTTATAAAGCTCATCGCATCTTCATCATTTACCGGCAAGGACATTACCCTTGACGTTGCAAAGGAAATGCACGGCGACATGATTTCCCGAAAAGACCAGCGCCTCACCATACAATTCATTCAGCAGAAAGTGGCCGAAAGTTTCAATACTTCCCCCAACCAGCTCACCGCGCACACGCGAAAACGGGACGTTTCCCACCCGCGCTCAATTGCAATGTATTTGTGTAAAAAATGGACAAAACAGTCGCTCCGTACCATTGGATTGGATTTCGGCGGCCGTGACTACTCCACGGTCATACATTCTTTCAAAAAAATCGAGGCCGAAATACTGGTGGATGAATCATTACGGAAAAAAATCGAGGCGCTGGAAGAACATATAAAACCTTTGGCTTGATGCGGCAGCGTAGGGGTTCAAAATTTTGAACCCCTACCTTATTTAGGGCTTTCAGATCTCAAATCAACAGTACTCTCTCTTCTAAGCTCCTTTACCAGCCTCGCTCTCACTTTTATCAAGAACTTCAGGAAAGACGGGTCATTATAATCCGGATAGGTCCAGGAAAAGTACCTGAATCTACCCTTCCGAAAGTGAAGGGTGACCTCGCCGTATATGCCTTGGGCAAGATAGAGTCGCTGGTAAAAGTCCTTTGTGGTTGCGAGCACCAGCTTGTCCTGTGCGATATATCCGGGATCGAGATTGATTGTTCTCCTGCCGCCAGCCAGATGTTCCCGTTCCAAGATGTTGGTAAAGACTTTGATGCCCGGCAATGCCTCACGGTCAATGAGCCCGGCAAAGCTCATGTACATTTTAAGCAGGTCATTCCCCATTTCTTCTTCATAGTATTTGGTAAATGAAAATTCAATGGGGCCGTAGGAATATTCAACGGGGCCGTAGGCGCTCTTCAGTTTGTTCATAATTTCCGTAATATTCACCCGGGGCTGAAACATGATCGCCAGAAACAATTTTGTTTTTAAGGGTCGTCCCGCGGTGCCCATGCGCCCAATCCTTGATTTTGTAATAGCTCACGTTACCTGTTGTTATTGCGGATAATTTAATGTAATTTAAAATATAGATTTTGCGGGGAGATCGCATGGATCTGGTGGTGCAAACCATAGTGAAAAATAATCATACCATCTTCAAGATAAACGGCGACTTGAACTACGATGGGATTTTGTATCTCAAACAGTTGTTTGAAGGGTCCATCGAACGGGGAATGCACAAATTCGTCGTCGACATGGAAGGCCTTAAGACAATTTCAAGTTATGCGCTGTCAATTATTCTGAAACTAAACGATATTATTAAAGGTAAACAAGGCATATTTAAAATTATCTGCCCCGAAGGCAATGTCTGCGACGTGTTCAACGTCCTGGACATTGCGGCTGTCATACCGCTCTATTCATCCGAAGACGAGTTGTGGAAGAATACGGTTCCATGATCACTCCGATGGTCCGGACATTCAAGTATGTCCGGACCACCGTGTAATCGGCAGGAACGGAAACATACCTTTAAAAGGAATTTTCTTTGTTTGGAACATTAAGCTTTCGCGGAGGCCTAAGGCTTCCCTTGCATAAAGACCTGACGGCCAATTTAAAGATAGAGACGCTTCCTCATCCGCCCAGAGTGATCATTCATCTGGCGCAGCACGCGGGGACGCCCGCAAATCCTCTTGTAAAGCATGGAGACAGGGTCCGGATCGGACAGGTGATCGCCGAGCCAACGGGCGCCGTTTCCTTGCCGGTTCATGCTTCGGTTTCGGGCACAATCATTTCAGTCGGGCCGTTTCCGCACCCTTCGGGCGACCACATGACCGCCGTCGAAATCGAAAACGACGGCAGCGAAGAAAAGGCCGAAATGCTGCCGCTCGATAAGCCGTGGAAAGAGGCCGCGCTGGGTGAAATCGTCCAGAAAATTTCCGCCGCCGGGATCGCGGGCATGGGAGGCTGCGGTTTTCCCGCGCATGCCAAGCTCTCCCCGCCGTCAAATAAACCTATCGATACGCTCATTGTGAATGGAGTGGAATGCGAACCCTATCTGACCGCTGACCATCGCCTGCTGATCGAAAAAACCGAAGAAATTCTGACCGGCTCTCTTATCATCAGGAAAGTGCTTGGTGCCAAAACAACGTTTCTGGCAGTCGACGCGGGCAATCTCCAGGCAATCGCGCGGATTTTGGAATTGCTGGATGGTCCTAAATTCAAAGATATTTCCCTTGCAAAGCTTAAAACAAAATATCCTCAGGGCGGGGAAAAACAGCTCATTTATGCGCTGAATAAGAAACAGGTGCCCTCGGGCGGCCTGCCGATGGACATCGGTTGCGTCGTCCATAATGTCGCAACGGTATTTGCAGTGCATGAAGCCGTCTGTGTCGGCATTCCGCTCTACCAACGTGTTGTGACGGCAAACGGCCCGGCTCTGCGTTCGCCGAAAAACATCATGGTCCCCATCGGCACGCCCGCGCGTTTTGTCCTCCGGCACTGCGGCATTGATATGGGGAATGTCAAAAAAGTCGTCATCGGCGGGCCCATGACCGGCCTGGCCCAATCGGAGCCCGACGTACCGGTGATGAAGACAACCGCCGGGATCCTGGCGTTCGGCCGGCTTGATGAAGCGGCGGATATCCGCGCCGGATACGGACATGCCTGCATCGGGTGCGGCAAGTGCGTGAAGAGCTGCCCGATGCGCCTCGTGCCGTCATTCCTGGCAAAATATGTTAACAGGAACAGGATCGAGGAGGCCCGTGAGTGGGGCGTGCTGGATTGCATCGAATGCGGGGCCTGCGCGTATATATGCCCGTCAAAGATCAATCTTGTTCATTTTATGAAGCTCGGCAAATATTGGGCCGCTCGACAACAGAAACAAGGCCATTTTCAGGTATGACCGACGCAATAACCGAACCGCCAGCATCGTTGCTGCATTTGTCAATATCGCCGCATATCAGGCACCCCGGCACCGTGCCGGCGATCATGCTGTCGGTGATCATTGCCCTGGTCCCCGCGTTCATCGGGTCCATATTTTTTTTCGGCGTCCGTTCCTGTATCTTGACATGTGCAAGCGTTGCTGCCGCTGTTGCCACCGAATGGTCAATAACCGCATTGCTCAGGAAACCGGCCACGGTCAATGATTACAGCGCCATTGTCACCGGGATGCTTTTAGCCTTCAATGTGCCTCCTGGCCTGCCGGTGTGGATGGCCATGCTGGGAAGCGTGTTTGCCATCGGCGTGGTGAAATTGGCGTTCGGCGGATTGGGTAACAACTTTATTAATCCCGCCCTGGCCGGTCGCGCATTTTTAATGGTCTCGTACCCGGCGGCCATGACCCGTTGGAGCGCCCCTCTAAGCGGCACGCTCAGCGGCTTTTCAAGGGCCGTGGAAGGCGTGACCACCGCCACGCCCCTCGCCTGCTTTAAAGCGGCGGCGGCTTCCGGAAACCTTCATTCTCTTGACTTTCAAGATGCCCTCCCCCGACTTTTCTGGGGAAATACGGGCGGCTGTATCGGTGAAACTTCGGCGGCCCTGCTTATTCTGGGCGCTTGCTTTTTATGGTATAAGCGTATCATCGGTTTCATCATACCCTCTCTTTTCGTGGGAACGGTGTTTTTTTTCTTCTGGATGTCCAACGGGACCGGAAATTTTTTTTCAATACGGGCCTTAAGCGTGCCCCTGTACCAGATACTTTCAGGAGGACTCATGCTCGGCGCGCTCTTCATGGCCACCGACATGGCCACGTCCCCCATAACACCTTGGGGAAAAGTTATTTTTGCAGCGGGCTGCGGCATACTTACCGTCATTATCAGAAAATTCGGCGGATATCCGGAAGGCGTATGTTATGCCATTTTGCTTATGAACTGCGTTGTGCCGCTTCTGGACCGGTATACGCGACCAAAACGTTTTGGCGAGGTAAAAATCAGTGAGTGAAATAATCAAACTGGCCGTCGCGCTTGCCGTTGTGTGCATATTTTCGGGTATTGTTATTGCGTTTTCGCACTCGTCCTTCGAACAACAAATTGAAGCGCAAAAACTGCGTGAAGAAAAGGAAGCGGTGTCGCAGGTGTTCCCGTCCGGCACCCGTATCCTCGACACCGCCGGATCGGCACCTCTCCCTATACGGTACTGGATTGGCCGGAAAGAAACAAAGACCATAGGATATGCATTTGCGCTGGAAAACCAGGGACACTCCGGCATCATCAGATATATTGTCGGCATCGATACGCTCGGCAGAATCATGGGGATGAAAATCCTGTCGCAGTCGGAGACCCCGGGATTGGGCGCGCGGATTGAGGAACCGGCCTCTGAAAAATCGCTCTGGAACGCCTTCGGCGGAGGCGTGCATAAGGACGGACGGACGTGGTTTACGGAACAGTTCAACGGAATCAGCGTCAGCAAACCTTTGTCCATTTCCTCGGCAGTCGAATGGCCTTCCCTGCCCGATACGATCAAGATGGAGTTTACGGGCAGTAATACGGTTTCGGCAATAACCGGCGCCACAGTCTCTACCCGAGCCATCGTTGCCGGTATCGAAAAGACGGTTCCGGCCTGCTACGCGGCGATCCGGGGGGCGCAGCGATGATCGCGGAAGAACTTAAGCGCGGCGTTGTCGGCGAAAACCCGATTTTCGCCCTCGCTCTCGGGCTCTGTCCGGCCCTGGCGATCACCACGTCGGTCACTAACGCACTGGGAATGGGAGTGGCGGTCATATTCGTCCTGACCGGCTCGAACATCATCATTTCTTCCGTCAGAAAATGGATCCCCGACAAAGTCCGCATCCCTTGCTATATTACGATTATCGCGACATTCGTCACCGTTGTCGATTTATGGATGAAGGCCCATGCGCCTGTCCTTAATCGTCAATTAGGGATATTCGTGCCCCTCATCGTCGTCAACTGCATCATCCTGGCGCGGGCGGAATCGTACGCGTCGCAGAACAACGTCCGCAAATCGGCCATCGACGGCATTGCCATAGGGGCCGGTTTTGCGCTTTCGCTCGTGGCGATCGCCGCAGTCAGGGAAGTGCTGGGCAACAACCGTCTGTTCGGCCTCACGGTCATCCCCGGTTTCCGCCCCATGCTTGTTTTTGCCGTCGCCCCCGGAGGTTTTTTCACCGTCGCCGCGCTGCTTGCAATTATCAATTACCTTCGTTTAAAAAAGGAAAGAAGCCGTCAATGAACTTTGCGGTCCTTATTCAGATATCCATCGGCGCGATCCTCATCAATAATTTCGTTCTGGCGCGTATGCTCGGGCTCTGTCCGTTTTTAGGTGTCTCGAAAAAATTATCCGGCGCTTTTGGAATGGGAATGGCGGTCACGTTCGTCATGGGAATCGCCTCAGCGTTTACCTGGACCATCGATACCTTCATTTTGGTCCCCTGCGACCTTTCCTACCTTCAAACCGTCATTTTTATCCTGGTCATCGCTTCGCTGGTGCAGCTGGTGGAAATGGTGCTGCAAAAATTTTCACCCGCGCTGTATGAGTCGCTGGGCATTTACCTTCCCCTGATCACCACCAATTGCGCGGTGCTGGCCGTCGCTTTGATCAATTCCCGTGAAAACCCCTTTACCGGAAAAGAGTTCACTTTCGTAGAGGCATTTGTCAACGGAGTCGCTTCCGGCGTCGGGTTCACCGTGGCGCTCGCGCTTATGGCGGGGATCAGGGAAAAACTTGAGCTGGCGCCTGTCTGGAAGCCGCTGGAGGGCCTTCCTCTTGCGTTTATTTCGGCCGGGCTCGTTGCGCTCGCGTTTCTCGGCTTTTTGGGGCTGAGCTTTTCTTCGGCAACAGGAGGATAGAAGGTGGCCATCGTCTTTCCGGTTTTTGTGATGGGTTCGATGGGGACGTTTTTCGGCATTGCGCTGGGAATAACCTCGAAAAGGCTCCACGTTCTCATCGATTCAAAAATCAACAAGATCATGGCGGTGCTGCCCAACATCAATTGCGGGGCCTGCGGCCATCCTGCTTGCAGCGGCTTTGCCAAAGCGGTGGCCCGGGGAAAATCGAGCGCAACGGGATGTATTCCGGGCGGGTCAAAAACGGCCCATGCAATCGCCGATATTTTAGGGATAACCATCAGCGTCGAGGAGCCGGGTATGGCGGTCGTCCATTGCAGGGGAGGCCTGAAAGAGGCCGCGGAACGGAGCGTGTATGAAGGCCTCATCGATTGTCATGCCGCGACGGTTGGCGGCCACGGGTCAAAGGTCTGCGCAGACGGGTGTCTGGGGCTGGGCAGCTGCGTGTCGGCATGCCCGTTTAACGCGCTTTCCATAAATGCCGACAAAGTCGCTGTTGTAAACCCCGCAAAATGCAACGGGTGCGGAAAATGCGTCCCGGCTTGCCCCAGGAACATCATCGGCCTTATTCCCCGCGTGCATAAAATATTCCTCGCCTGTTCCAATCACGATTACGGGGCACGCGTGAAAAAATATTGCTCAGTGGGCTGTACCGCATGCGCGGTCTGCGTGACGTCAACGCCTTCCGGCGCGATTGAAATGACGGACAACCTGCCCGCTCTGGATTATTCCCGGGAGGAAAATTTCATTGTCGCGGTCCACAAATGCCCTTCCACCTGCTTCATTGACCTGGTCAAGACCCGGCCCAAGGTCAATATCGATATAAAATGCGACGGTTGCGGCGAATGCGTGGCCTATTGCCCGGTCGACGCCATTCACGGCGAAAGGGCACATCGGTATATTATTGATAAGGACAAATGCATCGGGTGCGGCTTGTGCCTTAACACGTGCCATGTCCATGCAATCGCCCTGTGGGGCGGATTAGGATATATCCAGAACAGCAAGGGCAAGTGGCAGCGGTCATAGGCCGAGTTTTACGATAATTTCCTGCATGTTCTTTGCGTATTCGCTCTGGGGATATTTGATGACAAAAGGAACCCTGCCCGAAATGGCGACGTCCATATTTTGTTCATAGGGAAGCGTTCCGGTAAATTCAAGGTCCAGGGCAAGGTATCGTTTTATTATTCTTGAAAATTTTTCAGCCACCTGCTTCTGTGATTGGTCGCGGATAGCGTTTGCCACCACATGCATTTTGATGCTCTGAAGAAAAATCTGCCGGAACGCCTCAACCGTACCCGGCGCGGTCTCCCCCAGTTTAATTAAAAGATCGCTGAAATGGAGCGTGCTCTCGGCGCTCCTCGGGTCAACCGTTTTTTCGATAAAGGCCGTCATTTCTTTATTATGAAAAAACGTCCTCAGCAGGCCGCGCACCAGCATGTTTTTTATGAATGAAAAGGCGTTTTCCAGAGAGGTGGGTATCGGTTCGATAATGACGATCCCGATGGGCGCGAGGGTGAAAAAATCGGTGGCGCGCTGATGGGTGCCGGCCGCGATGTCGAAGATGATGATATCGGTGCTCAATTTCTTGATGGCCCTGTAAAGCCGCTGCCGATCCTTATAATTCGGGGACGCCAGCCCGAGCACGTCGCTAGCCGAGCTTAAAAGCCTCAGCGGCGGATAGGGTGTTTCAACAAGCGTATGTTCAATATCGGGCTCGCGATTGGCGAGGAAATCATCGAGGGTCTTCGCCGGGTATTGCACGCCGAGGATGGTATGGAGGTTCGCCGCGCCGAGGTCCGCATCGACGACCGTCACGCGCTTGCCCTGCGAAGCCAGCGTAACGCCCAGATTGCCGACAAAGGCGCTCTTGCCGATGCCGCCTTTCCCTCCCCCGACCGCAATGACTTTTTTATCACCCCAGTACATGCTGTTTCCTTAGATTCTGTAGGCGAATTATATACGCTTTTAGCGTAGATAATTACCCGTACAGAATCTTATCTGCCATCAGGCAGGTTAGTATCTCTTAGCTTATGAACAACATTTTTTGTCGTTCGGAAGCTTAGAGAAACTTGGCCTCCGCCAAATGGCGGAGGCTAAAACAATTCGTAAGTCATTTTCCATCCGGTCCCCGGATGGGCGCATTCCGCATTCTCGCATTCTTTCGCGACGTCTCCCTTGAGCCACATCCTCGACGTCCTGCATCCCAAACATATATATTCCCCTGAAATCTGGACAATTGCCCCTGGTTGCAGCCGTATGTCGGGCACATGACGAACTTCTTCTTTTTCAATTATTTCAAAATCCAACTTTTCTCCCGCATGTGCTTCAGTTGCAGGTTCTTTTTTTGCCGGGGGAACATCCTCTACCAAAAAAGCGACTTCTTCACTGGTCTCAACCTGCGCAAGGGGTTCCGTGTTTTGAACTTCAAGCCAGTCTTCCAGCTCCGCGAGGGAATTGGCATATCGCAGGTCCTGGTCCGGATGAGACACTTCGAGGCATTCAAGTTGGTTGACGTTCGCGGGTATGATATATAATTGCTTCTTTACTTTTTGGAATTTTTCTGTCCATTCTTCAAGCCATTCCAGCATTTCGGTGCCGCACCCGAGTTCCGGCCTCAAACGGATGACCACGTCCGAGTCCTTGCACGACAGGCCGGACCGGAGTTTCTCATCGAAAACAGCGGCCACGGCCCGGTCGCCGAGTTCTTCATCCGTTAAAGTGATTAATAGATGGCTCATGATAGTGTCCGGACAACGCTAAACCGATTTGGGTAAATAACCGAATAACCTGCCTCATGGCAGATAAGTTTCTCCAAGCCTCCAACGGAAAATAAAATTATCGCTTACAAACAAAGAAGAACTAATATACTTTTTCCTCTGTTTTTTTGCAAAAACAAAGGTTTTTTTCCTTTTCCCGGTGGTTCTCTTTATGAAATCTCCATAACGTACGGTCAAGTATGACATTATAATTATGCCATACACCTTCACTAAAAAGCAAATATTGTTATAACTTTTTTTGCTTTGGTGCAAATATTGTTTGGGATAACGTCATTCTTCTTGTAAATTAAACTGTTTAGTCTCTGTAGCTGACTTATCTACGCTTTTTGCGTAGATAAGTCCTGCGTACAGAGACTTATCTGCCCACAGGCAGGTTAGTATTACACCAAATGGTGTAATGCTATTTGGTTCAACGGGCGGAGAATATTTAATGCAGCACCGCGATCTTTAGAATCTTCTTGTCGGTTTTCCCGCTATCATATTTTACTTTTATCATCGCGAAATAAACACCGTTGGCCGCTTTGGAAATGTTCCATGGATATACATATTTTTCGTTGGCGGGAATGGCCTGCGATACCTTTAGAACGGGTTTTTCCGAAGAGTTATATAGCGTCATGTCAAGGGTCGCGTTTTCAGCAACGAACACCTGAATGTTCGAAACGTCACCGCGCGCGGGGTTGGGATAGCAATAGGTGCTGGTCTGGAATGTAAGACCCGGAGCCGTTTCCGTAAGATTGAATGCGTAAAGATTTCCGTTTACGGTGGCAATAAAAAGTTTTTTGTCCGATATTGCCGGTGAAGATATGATGTCGCCCGCCAACGTGTCGCGCCAGACGATTTCCCCATCGGTTTTATTTGCGGCAAAAAGCATACCTTCACCCCAGCCGAAAAATACCAGGCCCCCCGCAATTACCGGAGAGGAATTATAACCAAGCAAGATCGCATTTCTATAATCGGTAAAACGCCAGACTTCGTTTCCTGTTGCTTTGTCAAGCGCAAGCAGCGTATAGCGCGAAATGGGGGCCATGTCAATATTGTCCGTAAAACCAAGTTCCCGCTGAACCACGAAGACTTTGTCCTGCTCGACCGCGACGGATGACGTGCGGATGTCGTTATCGGACGGAACAAAATCAGGCGTCCCAACGGCAGTGGAATTCTTTGAAAGATTTATTATACCGGCAAACGGCGCGCCCTGGCGTTGATAATATTCAAGCCATTTTGAGCGTTGCAGAGGACTCATGCGTTTAAGATTATAGAGGATTTGCGAGGGAATCTGGGCCGCTGTCCGCGCTCTTGATTTCGCCAGAGCGGCGTTACCGGCGCTTTTCCAGAAAAGCGTGCCGTCGGCAAGCCAGACAGCATAGATGTTGCGATCAAAATCACCTGGTGCGAAAAATACGAGGCTCTCGCTTATCGCCGGAGTGGATAGATAAGCGGTCCCCTCCGTTTTTAATGACCAGGTGATACTTCGTGCGGTAAGATCGACGCCATAGAGCATGCCATCGTTGCCTCCAAAAGCGGTCATAGCCCCCATAACGGCGGGAGAAGAAAACATCGGCTGCGTAAAAACCAATGACCATGAATTGCCTATTCCGCGGAGGTTAATTTTTGAAAAAGAATTCAGCGGGTGACCGATGAGAGAAAGGATGGAACCGTCGTCAAGCTCGACGGGCGAGGAGAGCTGAAGACCTGCGGGAATCTCGCCTATCGTTTCTCCGTTGTTTTTATCAAGCACGTAGATCTCTTCGTCACGACACCCAACCACCAGCGAATCGCCGAACAGCAGGGGCGAGGAATCAACCCATCCGAAGACTTTCTTTTTCCAGATTAGAATTCCGGTTTTTGCGTCGATGGCGTAGATAGTGCTGTCGCGGCTGCCGATGTACAATACTCCGTTGACAACCGAGGGTGACGAAATAAATGCCCCGGCGGGACCAAAACGCCAGAGAGGTTTTGCGGAAGGATTTCCGGTTCTTTCCGCGGAATACCCGGTACGTTGGGGATTACCGCGAAAGCAGACCCAGTCATCGGCAAAGCAGAGGGTTGCGCAGAGCAGCAGAGCGATTGTTATTGGTTTTATTTTCATATTCATCCGACCCTAATTGCCCTCATCCGTCTCACTTTCCCATCACGGGAGAAATAAGGGACAAGGGCAAATGTTTCAACCACCTTTACGTTATTGCGTATTAAACGAACGCATATCTCCCGCATCAGTACCGAAAATCACCTGCTTTGTACCTGATACTGCATCGATCCAGGGCCCCGATGTGCTATTACCCGATGCGCTCTGAAATGGCCAACTTCCGGGGACTGTTCGGTCGGCGTCTTTATAACAGTAAAAGAAACCGCCGTTTGCGCCGAAATAAACATAACCGTTATAAGGAATAGGGCCTGATTGAATCGTTGAGCCGGCGGTGTAGGAATAATCAATCGATCCGGCATTGCCATTGTCGCTGATCCGGTCTACGCCTGTGCTGGCAGCGATATAGATTTTTTGGGGCGAAGCGGATTGATCAACAAAAGGCGGACCGGTAATGGGATTGGTCAGATTAAGCCCGGTAGTCCAGGCGGGGGTAGAAAGATTGGTTGCGCTTCGTGAGTAAAGCAGATTAGCGGCCGGAGCGATATATAAAACGTTGTTCTGGGCGACCATGGGCTGATTGAC
>Ga0182027_10005124_pt1 | contig 20024 bp, 26 predicted proteins | sample 712E1DmetaG_FD_121300 | JGI IMG/M metagenome (GOLD analysis project Ga0182027, IMG submission 121300) | Permafrost microbial communities from Stordalen Mire, Sweden - 712E1D metaG (Illumina Assembly) | ecosystem: Environmental > Terrestrial > Soil > Wetlands > Permafrost | place: Sweden...
ACAATCGGCAAATCGCCCAAGCCTGGAAGATGACCCATGGTGAGAACCGCGACACCGCGCTGGCCAACCTCCAGATCGACCAGGAGTTGGTGGCCGAAGCCATTGCCCGCATGAGCTTTGCCGGACACCACCGGATCATCGACGTTACACGCTGGCGCTGACCTCACTTGGCCAATTGTTCCTCGTGAGTGGCCGGGTTGAAGATGTGAAGCCGTGGGTTTGGTTTGAGATAGTTCGCGCTCGCCTCTGTGGAAGGGTATCGAGGAAGCGAAACTGGCTATTGACACCACGAGTCGGCCCGAATAGTATCCTTGCGTTGCTGCTCCCCAAGAATACTATTCTCCAGAGTCCGCCTGATCGCAACTGCCCACTAACCCCTCGTCATCAAGGGACCCCAAAGATGCCTACTCAAGAGGAACTCGCCGACTACGCCGAGCGCCTGCATACCTGGGCGCGCGACCGCATCTTCACCGCCCGCGAGCGCCGGGCGGAAGAGCGAGCACGGCTGTTCGGCCACTCCGCCTGCACCGCCAAGCACGACCACTACCGGGTCGGTTGCTGTCCGCGCTGCACCGAGCGCTGGGGCGACCTCCCCAAAAACGCCCCCGGGATTCCTTATGAAGCGTTCTCCGACCATGAGAAGGCTAACTATTCCGAGGAGGACTGGGCCCGGGTGGCTGCGATCGAGGACGAGCAGAACGCGTATATCGTCGCCTGGACGCCAAAGAACTGCCGACATGAGTTCTGTGCCATCACCGACGACAATCGCGAGATTTGCGAGTGGTGCGGTCAGGACGTGACTGAGCCAGACTTCCCGGTCGAGGAGATGGAAATTGCCCGCGAACGGGCCGCCGACTACGATCGGCGCAGCCAGGAAATCGCGGACCGCACGAAGGGCGAAGCCGACACCACGGAAGGGGCGGCCGATGGGGCGAAGAACGGGAAATCGAAGATAATGGCTTACCAGTCGGTCCCAGAGGACGAGAAGGGTCCGGAATAACTGATCCAGAGTCCTTTTCCGCCGCATGACCCTCTAGGCGGCCTCCCTCGGGCTATCTTAGATCGCCCATCCCCTCGCCGATATGCCCCAACTACCCGATAATTCAACTCTGTCCGACTCGGGCGGAGGCCCATTCGGCGTAGGGGCGCAGCAGGAAGGCGTAATCGGCCTCCTCGAGTTGATCTCGCCAACCCAAGGCCAGCAGGGCGGCCGACAGGGATTTGAGGCCCAGGCCGCAAAGGATCAGGTAGTCTTCGTCCTGCGGACTCGTCGTCTCCTCGGTTTCGAGCGAGAGCTGCACCCCGGTTTCGTATAACCAGTGTTGCGCCCAGCGGACCATCTGCGCCTGACGGGCATGCGCCAGCAAATCTCCCACGTACGCCCACAAGTGCCAGCCATGGCCGTGCTCAAAGAGTCGGCGTTCGCGGGCGGTGTAGGCCTTCCACAACCGGGGCTCCAGCCCCGCGTCCGTTCGTGCCGCCAGGGGCTTTTGCGCTCCCGCCTGGATCTCACCTAGATGGCGCAGGTCGTCATAGGTGGCCCCGGACAAGAAGCGACAGAAAGCTTCAAGCTCGCTTACTGACCGCTTAACGCTCATCAGATCGTCTCTCCGCTGTTAGGTTCACTTGGACGCATTGTAGCGAATGGCGGGCTGGCGGTCAAGTGGCGCCAAGAGTCCAGCCGCTTGACACACTCGAGCTTGGCCGAATACTCGCCGGACGCGAACACAATCAGAACTGCGATAGAAGGAGCTCTAAGGCTATGACGATGATGACCGAAGCGACGACCATCAAGAAGCGGGCTGGTGCCCTGATGAACGAGGCCTCGAATCTCGTAGGACAGGCGCGCGCCAAGCAAAAGGCCGCTGGGCGCCCCGTACCCGAGTATCCGCTACCCGAGGCAAAAGATGCCATCCACGCCGCCTCTGAGGCGGACCATTATGCCGGCATGGTCATCCTGCACGACCTGCCTCGAGACCGGGAATTGGCTGAGCGCTGCTTTAAGAATGCGAAGTTCCATATCGGCAATGCCGAGAAGGCTTTGGTTGCGGCGAAGGCGGCCCTGGCGCGGATGTGATCGGCGCATCGGCGCCGCCTCTTCTCTTCGCTGTAGGCGCAGCCGAAAGCGACTCTCGGGGTGTATGGCCAGAGAGCCTAAACGCAGGCCAGCGGGACTTTGATTACGCCCTGCGTGTCGATCACGACCTTGCGGCTACACTTCGCGCACACCGCCTCGGCCGCCACGTAATTGCGCCCCTTGCGCACAAATGGACCTAGCGCATGATTGTGTTCGACCGCCGAACTCGTCGCGACAGCGATGCTCGCTTCAAGCGCCTTTTCCTTATCCGCCTTAGTCGTCATCTCATACGCCTTTCAAAGGTCGCGGCCGCTCTTCAGGGCCCGAAGTCTGCGGTCTTTTAGTCCAGGGGCTCTATCTCGGTCACCTTGAGCGATGACACCGCGACCCCTTTGGCCCCGAGGTCGGCCAGGACCTGCGCTCGAGCCAGCGAGGCGACTGTCTTGTCGGAGGCATCGGAGTAGGCTTGGACGGTAGCCCAAGAAGACCAGCCCGTTTTCAGGCCGCTGGCGATGACTTCGACCTTGGCTCGTCGATCCACGATTATAGGCATGTTCTTCCTCCTGCGGGACTTATAACACATCGACCCTGCGACTTGCGGCAGATCGATCATCGCGGCAGGACCCGGACATTGGCACCAGAGGGTTTGATGAAGCGCAGCGCCAGGGGGCCGGCCGTGGCCTCCGTCCCGTCCCCGAACTTGACTCGGCAGGTGGGCCAATCGGGATTGCCCGCATCTGGGCCGATAACCACGCAGGGCCGCCAGGCTTCGCTCGCCCGATCGAAGACCCAGGCCTGCTCGCCGGTGTGATCTTTCAAAGTGGTCATGTTGCTTGCTCCGTGCTTGGTTGAGACATCCTCACATCGCGCTGGCCGATGTCTAAGGAACGATCTGAGTACTGTCCAGCCGCATCTCGACCCCTAGGTCTTTGCCATTGCGCAGGACTCGTATGGGCTTGCCCTCGGCATTAGTCACCAAGGTGACGACCTCGCCCTTGTTGAGCCAACTGCTCATTGGTTCGCACCAGAAGAAACCTGGCTTGAAAGCCGAGGTTTCGTAGTGATAGCATTGCTGGCCGGATTTTAACGCCTGGTAATCGGTGATTTTTGCCCGCACTCGTCGCACTGCCATGTCGTCTCCTTGTGGTCGTGGTGGCCAAGCCAATCTTGCGAGACGGTTTGCGCTTGTCAAGGGATACCTTTGGCGGCGCAGTCGCCGCTCCTATCGGGCGATGGTTCGTCTATTCGCTTGGACGCCCCCACGAACATTGAACGCGAGGCGCAGCCGGCGCAATGGGTAATCTTGACACGCTTCGAGAGGAACAAACAATCAAGAAAGCACTCCGGCAGATCTGAGCCAATCACAGAACCAAGCGTCAAAGGAAGGCGTCCGAGTGAGAAAAATACTGTTTGACGGCACGATTGTGTCAGTCAAAGATTCTGTCGGCCACAAGAAGATTTTTGTCACCGGAGTAGACCAGGGATGGCCAGTGAAGCGGGATTGGTTCGGGGTGAAAACCGCCGGCAAGGCCCCGGAGCTTGTTGCGCTCCTTCGGGCGGGGGCGGCGTTCCAAATCGTCAGCGCCGACCAGGGACTCGAAATGCTTGTCGAGGGTAAGCTCATCTCGGTGATTCGTCAGTCCGGCAGCTAGCGACGACGACACCTATTGGATGGATACCACCAACCGCTCCTATCGGCGGGCGGTTTGGATCGCCTTGACAGTCTAGGACCTCTTAGCTAAGATGGCGACCGGATCAGTATAGAGACCGAGGCCGTTAGCAAGGAGCCGTCAAATGATCAGGAAGCCAAAAGGGACCAAAGCGTCGGAGCCGTCTGGGGTCCCAGGGGACACCAGGATTCCGCCGACTCCTGCCGATTTCGGACAACAGGAGGTCGCCAATGCCCGCGGCTACGCCCTAGCTCACGGCGTCTCCATCGAAGAGGCTCGGGCCCACCTCGGCGACAAGCCCTTGGCCGGAAGACAGATCTTACGCCGACTCGTGCGGTGGGTGGGCGGCGACTGACGAGCGGAAGGGTGCTCTCCCCTAGCCTGCGAGTTTGGCTTCGGTGGCGTGAGCGATCACGGCGAAGCCGGCGCGGCGGAACTCGAGCTTAGCCCAGCGCTCCATTTTGGCCTTGGCCTCGTCCGGGCTCTTCGCCCACATGGTCCCGCTCATCGTCCTGGGGCCGTCCGGCTTGGATCCGTCGCGGGCGACGTGCTCGTAGCTGACCGTCACTGTGTAGCGCTGTCCGTAGTCCATGTCGTCTCCTTGGTGGTCGTGGTCGAAAAGTCTTTGATGCGAGGTGAGAGCGAGATGAAACTTAGGCGAGGGGGAGCCAGGCGAAGATGCGCCGGGCGTGCTTGCGCAAGGGGTTGTTGTGGAGTAGTTTGCCGACCGGAGTGAGACCGTGGCCAAGGGAATAGAGGCAGACAACCTCCGCTGCGCCCTCGCGCATGCCATCGCTGAGCCGGTCGGTCCTGGCTCTCGGGTTTGACGCCAGGATACGTGGGATGACGACGCCGAAGCCGAAGGCCGCCAACTCGCCGCCGCACGGGCAGCATCCATTTTTGAAGGTATTGTAGTAGGCGACTGCCGCATTGATATCCTGTTGGCTGGCCTGTTTCATCGAAACCTCTTCATGGCATTGGTATTCTTGACCAGACTCTTAGCGCTTGAGCGCCCGAGCCTCGTTTAGCATCTGGTTGAGCTGCGCAGCGGCTTTGCGGATGTAGGCGATGTCCTTGGCGATCTCGGCGGTGGACGCACCGGCGGCCAGATGCTCCTCGGCTGTGCGGGCCGCCGTACGGATGACGGTCAGCGGATCAACCATGTCCAGCAAGATCCGCTCGGTGGTCTTGGTGGTTGCCATGAAAGAGCCTCCTTCGATCTGCCGGAACATCCGGCCGGACAAACTTATCTGACTTGCCCGCCCTTTGCCGGCGCAAGAAGCTTGTGGCAGCGCGAACACCGTTTGCCTTCGAGCGCAAAGAAAGCCATCCGGTGGAAGGTCGGATCCTGCTCTTCGTCCTCGTCGAAGGGCGGGCGTTTACCGCTCCGCACGTCGTCACCGGCGCAATCGAGGCACAACAGCACGGCGCCTCGGGCGTAGGCTGGGTAGTATGCCATCTTGCCCATCAAGATCTCCCGTTGGAGAATCGGGCTACCCGGATATGAGTGTGGCAGAGGCTCGCTCCGGGTAGGGCCAGCAGCGGGCAAGGAACATGAGTGCAGGGTCCCAAGGACACCCGCCCGGCTTCATCCACCCGTCCGTTGTGATCGAGGCAGTCGCTCGAGCCGATCATGGCCGGGCTGGTGCAGCCCGAGGAGTCGGCGCAGACGTGGTCCTCGGACCCGAACGAATAGAAACGGCGCAGTTCCGCGTTGGCCACCGAAACCGGAATCAACTTGGCTTTGGACTTCATGATCGAGACCTTTCAGTGATCTTAGTGCCGGTGTTCTCCGTTGGACTAAACGGTCGATCAGCGGGATGGCCCTTTTGCCATGATGGAGCCATCACTGGCCCGGACCCAGGCGTTTGGCGGCACGGAGAAATTCTTGGCCACCCAGGCGATGGCGCTCTTTTGATCCGGGAAGACATCTTGCGTCGGCTGGGTGGTCGCGCCGCCGCCAAACTTGTCGCTCAAGCTCGCGGTGACCCCGAATCCGCCGCGGACGGCCCTAATCCGAAAAGCGGTCTGGATTGTCATTTTTCATCCTCCTGTTTTCTAACTGATCTGATCTAAGAACTAAGGTCAGCGGCGGTCGAACTGGCCGACACAGCCGAAATAGGCACTGTGATTCGTGGGCAGGTGCGGGCGGAGCATATCGCTGGTGAGGGCGTTGAACTCATCGCTCGGGATGTCGGCCCCACCCCGGCCATCGACTTTGTAATCGACGAGATTGCCCCGGGCGTCGAATTGGGCCACCAGCCGGTGCCCCCGCAGACGCGAGAGGGGCCAGCGCCGCCCCCACTCGGCCGTCTGGGCTGCGGAGACCCAAAGGGTGACGCCGTGTTGGTTGATCTGGACCTTTGCCATATTGTCCTGTCTTTCGCTCTTGCGGCTCTGTGGTCAGGGGTTTAGTTCTGCGGTCTCATCTTCGCAGCGATGGGTCATCCGTCAAGTCATCGGGGTCCGGAGGCAACCGGAGCAACAAGACCAAGAGCCATCTTGGCGGTCGCCTTCACGTTGGCCATGCGCGGAAATACCCCGTAGTCCCAGTCATCGGGCTCACCAAGCGCTGAGGCGATAAGCCGGCGGACATACTGCGAGATGCCGGGATCCCGGAAGACGCCAAGGGGCTGCCCTGGATTTTTCAGCATCAGGTAGGGCGACCCGGAGCCAGGATCCGCCGCCAGGAAATCGCTAAGCGAGCCATAGGCTTCTCTTGTCGGCAGGTCTGGATCGAGATTGAATGATCCGGGCACCAGTTGAATGTGGGCATGTTCGGTGCAAGCCGAGCGATGAGTGTGGTCGTCAAAGCAAGAGCCGTGCTCGAATACGGTGACATCGCCGAATTTGCGCTCGAGCGCGGCGAGCATCCCTTCGGCGAATTGGGCCAGGTCTTCTCGTGCGTCTGATCCGAGACTGCGCGTGTTGAACACATGGTTCCTCGGCGCAATCAGGAGGTGTCCAGGGGATAAGGCGCCCAGAGAGGCTAGCGCGATCGCTCCCCCTTTGGACCTTGAGAGGGGCCGGCTGTACCAGGGGACCTGCGCGGGCGTTGAGTGAACCGCCTGGCAGAGGAAGCAAGACGGGACTTGGTCGAGGGATAGGTTGTGGCGCACAACTTGGTCGTTCGCGCTCACAGCATGTCCCTCGAGGGGGCCAGATGTTTTGGCGGCACCAGGAGGCAGGCGGGGTGTAAGATCTCGATTGGCGCGGGGGCAGTTATAGTAACCATGCGCTAAAGATAGTCGTTGTTGGCACTGTGTCAAAACACGACGACCTTTAGTCACAATACTTACCGGCTGATGTATTCATCACCTGGCGGTTCTAGCTTGGCTCCGAAGACAGACGTGAGGGTACGCGCCTTGCTCGCAAAGTTCTTCTGCGCCATTCCTAATGGTGTTGGCTCGCGTCTTGACACCGGGTTCTGAACTGTATGAAGGCTTATTGACAAGGACTGCGCCAATCCGGCGACTGGCTCCTTCCTTGCTTGACTTATCTGGCTAATTTCATACTGTTGGACTCAGCTTTTAGGCATCGGCAAGGAGTTTTTGATGAGTGCAGTACAACTTAACCCCAGGCTCGGCCTGATCTCACTGACTTTGGTGGTTCTGGTCGCTTTGGCCGCCTGCTCGGGATCGAACGTCGCGACCCCATCTCCGACTCCATCTCCGACCCCATCTTTGTCCCCATCCGTGTCGCCGACCCTCACCGGAACCCCGGTTCCCACTGCCACTCTAGGTCCCGCCACCGCGGCCATGGTCTTGACCGGCCCCACCGGAGCGACCGGCGCCCTGAACCAGGCCAACATCCGTTGTCAGGAGCCATCGCCCACCGGTGGCCCTCAGATCGAGGTCTTGGCCCGGCCCGTCGATCCCAACCTCTCAGTCCACCTGTTCATCAGTTCGGGCTCGGTGGCCGTCAGTTTTGACTCTGGGGCCGGGTCCACCTATGTGGAGCGCGATTTCACCGGGTCTGGCGTTACCGGTTTTGACCCGGCGCGCGGGGTGACCCTCGACACCGCTCTCACGGAGACCACTCCGGCCGGGAGCAAGACCGGGACGCTAGGAGTTCTGACCCATCTGAGCGGCACCGTGGACTGCGGCAACCAGCAGCCAGGTTCCGCAACCCTCGCTCTGTCCGGCACCACCTCGGCCGGCGAGCTGACCGGCGGGGCCACTTCGCCCAACGTGGAGTGCGTCAACAGCGCCGCTTACGGTCCCTATGTCACCGCGCAGGCCTTAGTGAGCGTGGGCGGCAAGACCTATCTCGCGATCGTCTACTTCTCGGCTGCCCGATATTCGCTCTCGATCAGCAATGTTGGATTCTTCGTCAGCACCAAGACCACCGAGATAACCATGAGCGCCACCGGCGCCGGGGCCTCAGGGGATCTAACCCAAGAGGTGGCGGCCGGTAAGACGGCTTACACCGTCCACCTGTCGGGCTCGGTAGCCTGCGGCACTTTCGTCTCAAACTAGGGATCACGAGGCGCCAGAGGTGGGATTGACCACGAAGTGGGTCGCGGGTGGAGCGCGCTGGACGCGCTTGACATAGGGACCGCTAACGTGAAGATCAGATGTCACTGCCGATGGAGCGCCGTCTTGTCATGAGGAGCTTGAAGATGGCAGACCTATCCTGGTCCCGCAAGGCGAAGCCTGCGGGCACATTGGAAGTCTATGAGGCGCAAATCAGCGCCGGGGAGCGCACCTTCAAAGCCGACATCAAGCATGCGCCAGCGTGGGGCGGCAACTGGCACGGTCGGCTGCGCGTCGTGGTGGATAACAAGACCGTCCTGACCAAGAAGCCCTACCAGGCGACGAACCTGCTCAAGGCCAAGGCGATGCTCGCTTCCGCCATCGACGAGATGCTCGCAGAGTAGGGCAATTCGCCGGCCAGTGATAGCCGGTAAGTTGATGGCCAAAGAGACGGCGCTTTAGCATCCGACACGCCGTCTTCTATAGGATCGTTGAGCTGCAGACTCTATCCGCGAACCGCCTCTGCCGCGTGCCGTGCGCAGGCCTGGGCGCCGCTCGCCTCACTTCGGGCGTTGGCCAAGCGCCGCTTCGCCTCGGGGATGTCATGGGCCGACGCGGCCCCTGCGGCAGCAGATGCATAGTTGTGAGCACGACGCGCGGCCTGCTCGGCTTGCTCAGCCCAATCCCAGGCCGACAGACCGGCCACTCGTCGACTCGGACTACCAGCGGCCGCTCCGGCGCTGGCGGTCGCGCTCGCCTCGCCTGCCCATTTCTCCGCCGCTGATGCCGCAGCGCTCGCCTCGGTCGCGATACTCATGAGAGATTCCTTTCGTTGCACTTGCCTAATTCCAACGAGGGGGCTTATCGAGACGACCTATTGCCGCTTCTGACCAGTTGCCTGCTCGATTTTGATCCAGGTCTTCGCGCACGGTTCGACCGGATGGTGGAAGTGCGGGCCGGGGACGTGGTTAGGACATGCTTTGACAAGACCGGCGCCGATAAGCGCCTGACCTTCGACCTGTGTCAGTGTCATTTTGACCCCGTGCTCGTCGATGATTCGGAATGGGATATCCATGAGGTTCTTCCTTTGGCTTTGGGGCAGTTCAGCGATCAAGAAATGTCGAGCCGGGAGATGATCACTTAACTGCGGTAGATCGGGGCCATAATGCGTGAAGATCTGGGGCGACACCCGCTTGCGGGTGGGCGACGTAGTAGGCGCGCTGGGCGCTCATGAGCGAATCTTTCGCAGTGTTGCCCTCGTATGCCCTCAAAAGATCAAGACGTGCGCCATCAAGCGCGCCTTGTAGCCGGCCGGTCACGTTTATGTGATCTGGGCCCCACTTGTCCAAGGAGAGGTGCGACTGGGCGTCCCGATAGGCCTCAGCATACTTCTTCTCTAAGTTGGCGATCTTTTTGCTCTTCATGGGTCTCCTTCTCGCGTGGTGTTCATCAGTTCTTCTTCGGTTGGGCTGTCATTCTTAGCCGGCCCAGGGTCAGTTCTGCGACCTCATCTTCGGAGCAAAGAGCTCTTCCGTCAAGGCATCGGGCGCTAGGAGAGAGTCTGGCCAACGCTTCTCGCCCACTCTAATGGTGTATTGGCGTATTCGCTCGGTGGGCGGCAGCTTGACAGCGCGCCTTGGCGCGCAGAGGCTAAGGCAACGCCAGAACGAACACCGTCTATAAGGGGCCTCACCAATGCCGCATACCAACGATCCGACTCGCCATTATGTCCCGTTGATCCGCCCGGACGGAAGCTCGCGTTCGCCGCAAGAGGCCCTCACCATCGCCCGAGTGTTCGCCGGCCACAAAGTCAAGTTGGTCATCGCAGAGCCCAAGATCTATGACCCCAAGATCGGCCTCGAGTACCTCGTCTCGTCGGCCGACGGCTCTGAAGTCTTCCCGGCCCGATGAAGAAGCCGCTCGACCACGAGATAGTCCGGGTCGATGACCCCGCAGTGAAGCCGGGGGACTCCGGCCGGGCCTACTGTGCGAACTGCGGCCGCAACATCAGGCCGGCGTATCGCGGCGCAGGTTTCCCGTTCGTCGGAAACTGGGGTCCAGGCCACCCTACGACCTTCGCGATGCACAAGGTCACCGCAAGAGCCGTGCTCGCTCGCCGTGGCTTCTGATCGAGCCGTCAACCGTAACCGCTTAGACGCTTGAGCACACCGGCGGTGAGTCAAGCGCTCCTCGACTAACGGCGTGAGCCCCTAAACTTGTCCATTGGCGACACTTGACCGATTACCGTGCGTGGCTACACTCTTGACTCTACGGCCACCCTGGCATTGGTCGGGCCGCGTTGTTTTGTATGAGTCGTCGGGAAGCAGCATATGACATGACATCAAAGATCCGCGGCCCACTCGATCTCGGGCGCGCCTCAGATGAGATCGAGCCCCTAATCCTGGCTGAGATGTTCAGCACTGAGCGTCTCGAGCAGCACGCTCGAACCCTGGCCGCGGCGCAGTCGATCACGAAGAACCCCCATCGCGGGCACGACTTGTCTGCGCGCATCGCGCAGGATGGGCGCGTCCTCGTGCGCGCTTACCGTCTGCTGGCCGAGGCACTCAAGGAGGAGCGCACGATCACGTCGGCGGGCGAGTGGCTGATCGACAACTTCCCGCTCGTGGACGAGCAGTTGCGCGAGGTCCGCGACGACCTGCCACGGGGCTACTACCGCCAGTTGCCCAAGCTTGCCGAAGGGCCCCTCGCCGGCTATCCGCGGGTGCTCGGAGTGGCCTGGGCTTATATCGCCCACACCGACAGCCACTTCGACCCCGAGAGCCTGCGGCGCATGCTGCGCGCCTACCAGGAAGTCGAGCCGCTCACCATCGGCGAGTTATGGGCCGTCCCCATCACCCTGCGCATCCTGCTCGTCGACAACCTGCGCCGGCTGGCCGAAGAGGTTGTGCGCAACCGGGCGGCCCGCCAACAGGCGGACGAGTTGGCCGACAGCCTACTGGGCATGGGCCACGAGGAGGCTGCGGCGGCGCTGCGGCGCCTGGACCGCCCGACCTTCTCCGCCTCGGCGCGGGTCCAGTTGTTTCAGCGCCTGCGCGACCAGGATCCGACGGTCTCACCGGCGCTGCGCCTGATCGAGACGTTCTTTGTCTCGCAGGGGATCGATACCGAGGAGCTCGTCCGTTCAGAGCACCAGCGCCAGGCGGTCATGAACGTGACCATCCGCAACGTCATCACCAGCATGCGCCTGGTCTCGTGGTTTGACTGGAACCAGTTCGTCGAGAGCGTCAGCCTGGTCAACAACGAGCTCCGCGAAGGCTCCGGCGACTTTGCTACCATGGACTTTGCCACCCGCGACCGCTACCGCCATGAAGTCGAGCAGCTCGCCAAATCGTCGGGCAAATCTGAGATAGAGGTGGCGCGATCGGCCCTGGCCATGTCGGAGGCGGCGCGGACCGGGGCCACCACCGCCAGCTCGGCGGCTACCCGCACCGGTGACCCAGGGTACTACCTGATCGCCGAGGGACGACCCACCTTCGAGCGGGCCTTGCGCGCACACCCCTCGCTCCTCAAACGCGGACGGCGGCGCTTCCTGCGCCATGCCACCGCTAGCTATATCGCCTGCTTAGGGTTCGGCGTCTTCGTCTCCTTGGCCGTCGGCGCCGGATTGGTCAGCCTGTTAGCTCCTCTGCCGGCGCTGTTCCCGCTTCTCGTCCTGCTCACCCTCGGGACGGCGTCGGATTTCGCCGTGAACCTGGTCAACCGAATGGTCGCGGCTGTCTTCGAGCCAGAACAGCTGCCGCGCATGGACCTGCGCGAGGGCATTCCGAGCTCGCTACGCACGTTGGTCGTGGTGCCGATGCTGCTGACCGACCGGACAACAGTCGAGGACCAGGTCAACGGCCTCGAGGTTCATTTCCTGGCTAACGCTAAGGGCGACCTGCGCTTCGCCCTGCTCTCGGACTGGACCGACTCAGGAAGCGAGCACACAGCCTCTGACGAGGACCTGCTGGCGCTCGCCCGGGAGGGGATTGTCGCCCTGAATGCCCGCTACGGCGAACCACCCGGTGGCGGCGCCCGCTTCCTCCTCTTCCATCGCGCCCGCTCGTACAACAGCCAGGAAGGCATCTGGATGGGCTGGGAGCGCAAGCGCGGCAAACTCGACGAGTTGAACTCCCTTCTGCTCGGCTCGCATTCCACCCGCATCATAACCGATGGCTCCCCTGAGACAACCGCGCCCGAGGGTGTTCGCTACGTGGTCACGCTCGATGCCGACACCCGCCTGCCGCGCGACACAGTGGGGCGCCTGGTTGGCACCATGATCCACCCGTTGAATGCGCCGCGCTTTGATGCGAGGTGCGGGCGGGTGGTCGGCGGCTATGGCATCCTGCAACCGCGCATCACCTCGACCCTGCCGAGCCAGCACAATGCTTCGGCCTACCAGCAGATCTATTCCGGCCCGGCCGGCATCGACCCCTATGCCTTCGCCGTCTCCGACGTCTATCAAGATCTCTTTGGCGAAGGGAGCTTCACCGGCAAGGGCATCTATGATCTTGCCGCCTTCTCGGCCGCGCTTGATGAACGCGTGCCCGAGAACACCCTGCTCTCCCATGACCTGTTCGAGGGCATTTTTGCCAGAGCGGGTCTGGCCACCGATATCGAGATGTTCGATGAGTTTCCGTCCCACTATCTCGTCGCCGCCGCCCGCCGCCACCGCTGGGCACGCGGCGACTGGCAGTTGCTGCCGTGGATCGTAGGTTGGGCGCGCAATGCGCGCGGTGAGCGGGCCGGCCGCTCCATCCCCGCAAGTTCCCGTTGGAAGATGATCGACAACCTCCGCCGCACCCTCTCGGCGCCCTTGACCCTGGCCGCCCTCGTCTGCGCCTGGACCATCCTGACACCACCCGCCGCCATCACCTGGACCGCACTCCTGCTCGGCGCGCCGCTGGTCAACGCCGTCCTGTCGGTCATGACGGGGCTGCGACCCAAGCGCAAGGGCATCTCCCGGGCCAGCCACTGGCATGCCCTAGCCGAGGATATCGGCATCGCCGCGGCCCAGGTCGGACTCGGCATGACGTTCCTGGCCTATGAGGCGGTATTGATGTCCGATGCCATACTTCGGACCTTGACCCGGGTGTATATCACCCACCACCACCTGCTCGAATGGACCACGACGGCCGTGTCCAAAACCGCAGGTTCGACCGATCTTTCGGGCTTCTACCGGGCGATGATCCGGGTGCTGCTGATCGTGTCGGGCATCTGCGCCTGGCTGGTGCTGGTTCGTCCGTCCTCGGCCGCGCTCGCCGTCCCGTTCTTGGCCCTGTGGACACTTTCGCCGGTCATCGCCCGCCAGATCAGCCTGTCGCCGACCGAATCTCCGAGCCACCAACTCTCGGGCCCCGACATTGCCAGCCTGCGCCTGACGGCGCGGCGCACCTGGCGCTTTTTCGAGACCTTCGTCGGCCCCGACGATCACTTCCTGCCGCCAGACAACTTCCAAGACGACCCCGAGCCCCTGGTGGCCCACCGGACCAGTCCGACCAACATCGGCATGTACCTGCTCTCATGCGTTGCCGCTCGCGATTTTGGCTGGATCGGGACCCTCGAGATGGTCGAGCGTCTCGAGGCCACGATGGCCACGATCGCCGCTCTCGAGCACCACCGTGGCCATCTCTATAACTGGTACGACACCCGCGACCTCCATCCGCTCGACCCGGCCTATGTCTCGACCGTCGACTCGGGCAATCTCGCCGGGGTGCTGCTGGCGCTGGCCGGTGCCGCTCGGGCGATGATCAATGCGCCCCTGGTGAGCGAAGCGGCGGCGGCCGGTATCGGAGATGCTATCAGCCTGACCCGGGACGCAGTTGCGGCCCGGCCCACCAACCGGCGCGGGCAAATCCTGACCCACCGCCAACTCGATGACGCCCTCGACGCGCTGTCTCGGGATCCGCTCGGGTTGTCCGCTACCGACACTGATGACTGGCCCGCGCGCTTAGAAGCGCTGTCCGCCGATGCCGGCAATCTGTCCGATGTCGCCAATGCCTTTGTCGCCGAGCGCGGCCTGGCCGCCGATGGCGCGGTGCCGAGCTGGGCGGCCGCGGTCAAGCACGCCGTCGACAGCCACCACCGCGACCTGGCCCTTGTCTCGTCCGGCGTCGAGTCCCATCTATCCCTGGCTCAGATAGCCGGCGCCGAGGCTGGCCCGGCGGCCGACCTGGTGGCGCGGTTGGGCGCTCTAGCAGCAGCGGCGGCCAAAGCGTTCACCGATATGGACTTCCGGTTCCTCTTCGACAAAGATCGGCAGCTCTTCTCGATCGGCTTCCGGGTCGCTGACAACACCCTGGATTCGGGCTACTACGACCTGCTGGCATCCGAGGCGCGCATGGCCAGCTTCCTCGCCATCGCCAAGGGCGACGTCCCCTCTGAGCACTGGTTCCATCTCGGCCGAGCCCTGACCCCGGTGCGCCAGGGCTCGGCGCTGATCTCGTGGTCGGGATCGATGTTCGAGTATCTGATGCCGGCCCTGATGATGCGCGCCCCGGCCGGCTCGCTGATCGGCAACACCAACCGGCTGGTGGTCGCCCGCCAGATCCGCTATGCCACCATCCTGGGCCTTCCATGGGGCGTCTCGGAATCAGCCTTCAACGCCCGCGACTTGGCGCAGAACTACCAGTACTCGAGCTTTGGCATTCCGGGCCTCGGCCTGCGACGTGGTCTGTCGGAAGACCTCGTCATCGCGCCCTATGCCACCGCTCTCGCAGCCCTGGTCGCCCCATCCGAGGCGGTGCGCAACTTTGCCAAACTTTCGACGGCCGGCGCCACCGGCGACTACGGCTTCCGGGAGAGCCTCGACTACACGCACAGGCGTCTGCCTGAGGGCGTAAGTGTGGCGATAGTCAAATCTTACATGGCCCACCACCAAGGGATGTCCCTCGTCGCCCTTGACAACGTCGTCAACGACAACACTATGGTCACCCGCTTCCACGCCGACCCAATCGTCGAGGCGGCCGAACTGCTGCTGCAGGAGCGCATGCCCCGTGATGTCCTGGTGGCCCGGCCGCGCGGCGAAGAGGTACTCCAGACCGACGACGTCCGTGATTTCGTGCCGCCGGTGACCCGCCACTTCACGTCACCACATGACGTGACGCCGCGCACCCACTTGTTGTCCAACGGCCGCTATGGCGTCATGGTGACGACTGCTGGGTCCGGCTACAGTCGCTGGCGCGATCTCGCAATCACGCGCTGGCGCGAGGATGTGACCCGTGATTCGTGGGGCAGTTACCTCTACCTACGCGATACGCAAAGCGGTGCGGTCTGGTCGGCTGGCTACCAGCCGGCGGGTGTCGCGGCGGACGCCTATGATGTCACCTACACCGAAGAACACGCCGAGTTCAGCCGCCGCGACGGCTCGCTGACCACCCGACTGACTGTGCTCGTCTCGACCGAGCACGATGCTGAGATCCGCCGGATCACTCTGAGCAATGCCGGCAAGACGGCCCGCACGATCGAGTTGACCTCGTATGCCGAGATCGTCCTGGCACCGCCGGGTGCCGATCTGGCCCATCCCGCCTTCTCTAACCTGTTCGTTCAGACCGAATTCGTGCCCGGCATCGGCGCGCTCCTGGCGACGCGCCGGCCGCGCAGTGCGCAGGAGCCGACGGTCTGGGCCGCCCATGTGGTCGCGCTCGACGATCCGTCGGGCAGCCTCGAATATGAGACCGACCGGGCTCGCTTCCTGGGCCGTGGACACTCATTGCGCTCACCGATCGCGGTGTTCGATGGTCGGCCGCTGTCCAACACCGCCGGATCCGTGCTCGACCCCATCTTCTCCCTGCGCCGGAAGGTTCGCGTCGAGCCCGGGGAGAGCGTCCATGTCGTCTTCTCCACGATCGTCGCCTCCTCGCGGGCAGAAGTCCTCGACCTGGCCGACAAGTACCGCGAGGTGGGCGCCTTTGAGCGGGCTGCCACCCTGGCTTGGACCCAGGCCCAGGTCCAACTCCACCACCTCGGCGTCGAACTCGACGAGGCCCGGCTATTCCAGCGCCTGGCCAACCGGATCATTTTCTCGGATCTCTCGCTGCGACCCGAGCCTGCCATCCTGGCAGCCAACACGCTTGCGGTCTCGAGACTGTGGGGCCATAGCATCTCGGGCGACCTGCCGATCGTGGTCGTGCGCATCGATGATTCCGAGGATCTCGACATCGTCCGCCAGTTACTGCGAGCCCATGAATACTGGCGCGCCAAGTTGCTCGATGTCGACCTGGTGATTCTCAACGAGCATGGCGCCTCCTACGCCGATGGCCTTGCGGAGGCGATCGAGGGCCTAGTGCGCACGCGCAGCTCGCTCGGAGGGGCCAACAGTCCGATACATCGCGGTGAGGTGTTCATCCTGCGCCGCGAGCAGATGTCTGATGCCGAGCACCTGCTGTTGCTCACGAGCGCCCGGGTGGTCCTGTCCAGCCGCGGCGGCAGCTTGGCCGATCAGGTCATGCGCACCGAGCGTCCACCCGCGCTGACCCTGCCGGCCGGCGACTGGTCGGCAGCCGTCGCTTCGCGGGAGGCGACGCCCGCGCGCCCGCGCTTGGAGTTCGACAACGGACTCGGCGGCTTCGCGGAAGGTGGCCGTGAATACGTCACGATCCTGGGGCCCGGACAGTCGACGCCCGCTCCGTGGATCAACGTGATCGCCAACGAGGGTTTTGGCTTCACCGCGTCGGAATCCGGAAGCGGCTACACCTGGGCCGCAAATAGCCGCGAGAACCAACTCACCGCGTGGTCCAACGACCCCGTGCGCGACCCGATTAGCGAGGCGATATATGTGCGCGATGACGAGACCGGCGAGGTGTGGAGCCCGACCGCGCTCCCGATTCGCAATCCTGAATCCACCTACCGAGCCCGACACGGCGCCGGCGTCAGCCGCTTCGAGCACGAGCACGCCGGCATCGCTCTCACTCTGACTCAGTTCGTCCCGATCGCCGACCCGGTCAAGATCTCGATTCTGCACATTGAGAACCGCTCCAGTCGCCCCAGGCGACTGTCGGTGACCGCCTACGCCGAGTGGGCCCTGGGATCTTCGCGCGCCGCTAACGCCCCGCACATCATCACGTCGCTCGATCAGGGATCCGGGGCCATCCTGGCCCGCAATCCTTGGAACGTCGAGTTTGGAGAGCGGGTTGCTTTCTTCGACCTGGGTGGTCGGGCGACCGCTTGGACCGCCGACCGGACCGAGTTCCTCGGTCGTAATGCCGGTCCGGAGAAGCCGCTTGGTCTCCGCCGGGTTCATCGACTGGCCGGGGCGGCCGGGGCCGGGCTCGATCCCTGCGCCGCGCTCCAGACCAGCCTGAGTTTGGCCGCTAAGGCCAGCACCGAGGTGGTGGTCTGCCTGGGCCAGGCCCAAGGTGAGCCGGCGGCCGCCGAATTGATCATGCGTCTGCGCCAAGCGGACATGGGCGCTCTGCTGGCCGAAGTTACCTCGCAGTGGAACGAGACGCTCGGGGCGATCACCGTCAAGACGCCCGATCGCGCCATGGACATCCTGCTCAACGACTGGCTGCTCTACCAGACCCTCTCGTGCCGTCTATGGGCGCGGACCGCCTTCTACCAGGCTGGCGGGGCCTACGGCTTCCGCGACCAGCTCCAGGACGTCCTAGCACTTCTGAGCGCGAGACCAGATCTCGCCCGGGCACAGGTGTTGCGGGCGGCCTCGCGCCAGTTCATCGAGGGTGATGTCCAGCACTGGTGGCACCCGTCCGGCGGACGCGGCGTCCGGACCCACATCAGCGACGACCGCCTCTGGTTGGCTTATGTGACCGAGCGCTATCTGTCGACTACTGGCGATGCGGCAATCCTTGATGAGATGGTGCCGCGCCTCGAAGGCAAGCTTCTCGCCCCCGACGAGGATGACGCCTATTTCGCGCCCGATATCGCAGAGCCGGTCTCTCTCTTCGATCATTGTGCCAGCGCGATCGAGTGCAGTCTGCGCGTGGGCAGCCACGGCCTGCCCCTGATGGGGACCGGAGACTGGAACGACGGCATGAACCGGGTTGGCCGGCTGGGGTTCGGCGAGAGCGTCTGGCTCGGCTGGTTCCTGTACGATGTCATCGAACGCTTTGCGCCCCTGGCGTTCGCTCGCGGCGAGCATGACATGGCCAAGCGCTGGCGAGACCATCAGAAGAGTCTGCGCACGGCGCTTGAGCGCCACGGCTGGGACGGCGGCTGGTATCGCCGGGCCTTCTTCGACGATGGCTCCGTGCTGGGTTCAGCCGCCAACGACGAGTGCCGCATCGACACCATCGCCCAGTCCTGGAGCGTGCTCTCGGGCGCGGCCAGCGCCAAACGGGCGACCGCCGCCATGGCCGCCAACGACGAGTACCTTATCCGTGACGGTGACGGGATCGCCCTGCTCTTTGCGCCGCCGTTTGACCACACCGCCCGTGATCCGGGCTACATCAAGGGCTATCTGCCCGGTGTGCGCGAGAATGGCGGCCAGTATACCCATGGCGCCGTCTGGTCGATTCTCGCCTTTGCAGCCCTTGGCGATGGCGACCGGGCGGCCCAGTTGTTCTCCATGCTCAACCCCATCAACCATGCGCTAAACCGCTCGGGCGTCGCGCGCTACCGGGTCGAGCCCTATGTCATGGCCGCCGATGTCTATGCCGAGCCGCCCCACACCGGGCGCGGTGGCTGGACCTGGTACACGGGCGCGGCCGGCTGGATGTACCAGGCGGGACTCGAGGGCATCTTAGGCGTGCGCAAGGTGGGCAACACGCTCCATATCGAGCCCGCGATCCCGCGCACCTGGCCCGGTTACGAGGTCGATGTCCGCTTTGGATCGGCCCACTACGTGATTCGCGTCGAGAACCCGCAGGGTGTCCCATCGGGCGTCGTCTCTGTCGCGCTCGATGGCAAAAGACTGGCGCGACCGCGGCCGGTCACCATGGTCGATGACGGCGCGGTCCATGCGGTGCGGGTCGTGATGGGAGTTCGCTAAAGGCGCAACCTAGCCGTGAGGCCGGTTCGCGTGATAGGCGCGAAGTCAGATCGCTCTGAGCGAGTGACCGCAAGGAGTCGGCTCTCTGCGAGCGACTCCTTATTCAGCCAGCTCTCTGATTTTGCGCAGGTTGAAGAGATTGACCAGCACCGCGTCGGAGCCCCGGAGATCAACCACCTGATTGCCGAGCATCACCAGGGCCTCGGTCACCGGCAGGTATAGTTTGGTGCTCCGTCCGGACAGGGACTCGATCGACACTCCGGCGTTCAGCCAGATGGTGCCGGCCACCTGGTATGGGTCCAGGTCCATCTCGACGAGGTAGCTGATCTTGTGGATCCTGCGCGCATTCCGCTGCTCGGGGGAGAATCCAGGCAGGGAATCCGGGCCTAAGACCACGAGCTGGAACTCGTATGGATCGACGCTCCCGCAAATCGGGACCGGGACAAACGAGCTTTCGCCAGGGGTGGCCATCCAGACATTGGTGATCGGCAGGGGCTCGCGCGCATTGAGCGCGTCGGAGAGCCGCCCGCCGAACACGATCTCGCCGACGATCCGCTGGGTCGCGGTCAGCCCATCAAAGACGATAGTCTGCGGGTCGGGGGCAGACTCCGCCCAGATCTCCGCCTCCGAGACGGAGCTGTCTACGACTGGCGGCGCGGGCTTCTGGCGACCAAACAAGCCTAAGACCATAGTGATCATCCTTTTTGATGCGCAGGCTCGGGGCTGTGCCTAGACCGCGCCTGTTCACAGTATCCCCCTCGGCGGGCCGCTAGTCAATAGCTCTCGTGGGCCGGATACCCCCACGCACCACTAATTGCCGGCGGCGCTCGATGATCATCATGGTTTTGGACTCG
>Ga0182027_10005127_pt1 | contig 20020 bp, 17 predicted proteins | sample 712E1DmetaG_FD_121300 | JGI IMG/M metagenome (GOLD analysis project Ga0182027, IMG submission 121300) | Permafrost microbial communities from Stordalen Mire, Sweden - 712E1D metaG (Illumina Assembly) | ecosystem: Environmental > Terrestrial > Soil > Wetlands > Permafrost | place: Sweden...
ACCTGAGAGAGGTCGAGGAGGCTGAGCGACAGGTCGGTCAGCCGGTCGACCTGCTGGCGCATCAGCGACAGGAACTCCTTCTCGGTCCCGGGGTCGAGCTCGCCCTCGTCGATGAGCTCCATGAAGCCGGAGAGCGAGAACAAGGGTGTCTTGAGCTCGTGCGAGGCCGTGGCTATGAAGTCGCGTCGAGCTGCGTCGAGCCGGGCCTGCTCGGTGATGTCGCGCAGCACGACGATGTCGCGCACCTCGGCTTCGTGGCCGACCCGGTAGACGGAGGCTTCGAGCGAACGTCCGCCGTACTCGACCACGACGATGCGGTCCTCACTGTCGGCCTGCGTCTCGGCGAGCGCCTGGGCGACGTCGGGCGGCAGCACGTCGGCGAGCGGCGTGCCGGCGGGCAGGGACCTGCCCAGGAGGGTGGCGGCGGCGGGGTTGGCGATGGCCAGCTCGCCACCGGCGGTGACGCCGATGACGCCTTCGGCGAGGTCGTACAGCAGGACCTCGACGTTCTCCTTCTCGCGCTCGATCTGCGAGAAGGCCTCGCGCAGCCGGCCGCCCATCATGTTGAAGGTCACGGCGAGCTGACCGATCTCGTCGGGCGGGCCGGGCAGCACGGGGTGCGAGAGGTCGCCCGAGGCGATCGACAGGGCGCCGCGCTCGATGCGCTTGAGGCGCCGGGCGATGAAGTACGAGGCGAGGTAGCCGGCAAAGAGAGTGGCGATGAGGGCGAGACAGCCGGCCAGCAGTATCTGGTGTTGCACGGACTGCACAGCGCGCTGCAGGTCGGTGAGCGGCGTCGACACCAGGACGATGGCGCCAACGCTGGTGTCCGATACCGATATCACCACGGGCACCGCCATGGTCGCATAGAGCGTGTCGTTAATCGTCACCTCGTTGATCGTGACGAGGCTGGTGCGCTTGGCGGCCACGACGACCGGGTAGTTGGCGATGTTCAACGGCAGACTCGGTCGGGAGTCGGCCAGTTTGTGCATGTCGCTGACGTCGCTGGAGCCGATGACCACGATGCGGGCGTCGATCTGCGTGTCGACGAAGCTAGCGGCGTTTTGGAGCTGGTCGGCCGTGACGCCTCCTATGGTGCTGGCGACGAGGTACGAGTTGCGCGACAGGTCGTTCAGCTTCTGGTGAAGGAGGCGGGTCTCGAGACTCGGCACGACGTACATGTACATGAGGCCGATGTCGAGCAGCACGACGCCCAGAAACAGTACCGTCAGCCAGTTCTTGACCGACCCGGGGACGGGGCTGAAGCACCAGGCGAGCGCGTCGCCGACGGCGCGCAGCGAGTTGACGAGACGCGACCGGACCCGGTGCCTGAACGAACGCTGCACTGCGACCTCGGAAACGACGGGTGAGACCTAGAACTCGCGGAACTTGTAGCCGATGTTGCGGACCGTGAAGACGAACTCGGGGTTGCGGGCGTCGCGCTCGATCTTCTCGCGCAGGTGGCGGATGTGCACGTCGACCGTGCGCGCGTCGCGAAACTCCGCGTCGCCCCAGACGAGCTGCAGCAGGATCTGCCGCGAGTACACGCGGCCCGGGTGCGAGATGAGCGTCTTGAGCAGCTCGAACTCGATGTAGGTGAGATCGACACGGCTGCCGCGCACATCGACGTTGCGCTTGGGCAGGTCGACTTCGAGGCCGTCGACCGAGACGATGTCCTGGCGGGCGCTGCCCGCCTGGCGGGCCATGTCGGCACGCCGCAGCTGGGCCCGCACGCGGCTGCGGAACTCGCGCAGACTGAAGCGGTCCTTGGTGATGTAGTCGTCGGCGCCGATCTCGAGGCCGAGCACCTTGTCGAACTCGTCGGCCTTGGCGGTGAGCATGATGATCGGCACCGTGCTGACGGCGCGCAGCCGGCGGCACACCTCGGTGCCGTCGATGCGGGGCATCATCAGGTCGAGGATCACCAGGTCGAACGGTTCGCGGGCGAAGGCGTCGAGGGCCTCCTGCCCGTCGCGCGCCTGGACGACCTGGTAGCCCTCCTTCTCGAGGGGAAACCGCAGCAGCTTCTGAATGGCCTCCTCGTCGTCGACGAGGAGGATCTTGGCGCCCGGATCGGTCATCTGTCACCCCATCGTATCATCGGCTCGCAGCCTTGCTCGCGCTCGGTCGGGGAGTGATCGTCACTGCTCTGTCCGGCGCCCCGGCGACTCCGGCGGCGGCACGTGCGGCCGCAGCCGAAACGACGCGCCGACGGATTCCGCGATCGCGCGACAGCCGTCGGGATCGGCTTCGGGTAAGTCGACGGCCGTGAGCGTCGTGGCGATGCCGCCCTCGACACACGACCGGGCGAAGAGGATAACCTCGCGGAAGGCCTTGGAGAACATCGGCCGGCAGAGCAGGTCGTAGGTCTGCGGGTCGGCGGCGTTCAGGCTCACGGTGACGGCGTCGAGACCCACGCGGGCGAGACCGGCTACGACGTCGGCGCCGGGGTTGAGCAGCCGGCCGTGGCCGTTGGTCACGAGGCGCGAGCGCAGCCGCCTGGTCGTGAGCCACTCGGTGACGGCCAGCACGACGTCGAGGCGCATGGTGGGCTCGCCCATGCCCACGAAGGCGACCTCGTCGGCCGGGCCGTCGAGATAGGCCAGCTCGATCTCGCGCGTCAGGTCGTCGATCGTGGGCTCCTGCGACAGGGCGAGGTCGCTGCCGAACACGTCGCTGGTGAACGAGCGAAAGCAGAACTCGCAGTCGCAAGAACAGCGGTTCGTGATGTTGAGGTAGAGGTTGTCTTTGCCGCGATAGACGATCGTGTCGGGCATGAGACCGCCTGAGTGCGTCGGGGTCGGGGTCGGGGGCGCGCCGCGTGCCGGTGCACCAGCGTCATTATAGCGCGGCGCGCGGCGCGCCCCCGCGGGCCCCGGCCGGGGCGGTACAATGGACACCGACGGACGCGCGTCTGTTCGCCCGTCGCGACCCTGCCGTCCCGGCCAAAAAAGGAGCGCCGTGACCGACCTCATGCGCGAGCTCACCGACCTCTGCGCCGGCCTGCGCGAGGTCGTGCAGCCGTTCCTCGGGCTCCACGCCGCCCGAGCCCACGCCGGCGAGGCCGTCGGTGGCGACGTGACCTTCGAGATCGACGCGGTCGCCGAACGCTACCTCGAGCAGCACATGCGCACCCGCCTGTCGCGCTGGGCCTATTACTCGGAGGACCGTGGCCTGCAGGGCGCCGCCGAGCCCGAGCTCGTGCTGATCGTCGACCCCATCGACGGCACGCGGCCGGCGGCGGCCGGCTTCGAGTCGGCTTGCGTCAGCATCGCCGCCGCGCGGCCGGCCGCCACCCCTACCATGGCCGACGTCGTGGCGGGCGTCGTCCAGGAGATCAGGAGCGGCGACCTGTTCGCCGCCGAGCGCGGCGGCGGTCTCGTCATGCGGCGCGCCTCCGGCGCGCCGCTGCTCCTGCTGCCGTCGCCGCGCACGACCCTCGAGGGACTGTTCTGGAACACCGGCTTTCGCGGCCGACCGCTGATGCTCCTGTCGCGGGTCATCGAGGAGCTCGTCGACGTGTCGAGCGTCGGCGGCGCGGTGTTCGAGCTCGGTTCGGCCACCTACGCGATCACGCGGGTGCTCACCGGCCAGCTCGACGCTTACGTCGACATCGGTCCGGCGATCATCGCCGCGCACCCTGCGACCGAGGCCGAGTTTCGCCGCGTCGGTCGCGGCCACGTGCTCTGCAACTCGCCGTACGACCTGGCCGCGGCCTGGCTGCTCTGCCGCGAAGCGGGCGTGCCCATGACCGACGCCGACGGCTCGTCGCTCGCGCGCCGCCCGCTGCTGGGCAGCGACGCCGCCTTTCAGCTCGCCTGCATCGTGTCGGGCAACGAGACCCTGCAGACCGAGCTCGTCGCGGCGGTCCGGCGTGGCATCGACCGCCTTGCCGGGTAGGCTGGAGGCGAGGGGGGAGCCATGAGCGACGACACAGCCCACGAAGCCATTCTCTTCGACCGGCACGACGGCGACGTCGTGCAGTGCCACGTCTGCCCCCGCCTGTGTGTCATCGGGCCGGGCCGGCGTGGCACCTGCCGGGCCCGCGAGAACCGCGGCGGGACGCTCTACAGCCTCGTCTACGAGCGCGTCTGCAGCGTGGCCGCCGACCCCATCGAGAAGAAGCCCCTGTTCCACTTCTTCCCCGGCACGACGGTGCTGTCGGTCGGCACGCTCGGCTGCAACTTCACCTGTGCCCACTGTCAGAACTGGCAGATCGCCCACGCCGACGTGGCCGGCGGACTGCGCGATCTGCGCCCCCTGCCGGTCGACAGGCTGCCGGTGCTGGCCGCCAACAACGAGTGCGTCGGGGTGGCCTGGACCTACAACGAGCCCACCATCTGGATCGAGTACGTGATCGACGGCGCGATGGTCGCTCACGAGCACGGCCTCTACACGGTGATGGTGACCAACGGCTACATCACCAGCGAAGGGCTCGACGCCGTCGCGCCGCACATCGACGCCTACCGGGTCGACGTGAAGGGCTTCGACGACGCGCTCTACCAGCGCCTTTGCCGGGTGCCCGGTCACGCACCCGTGCTGTCCGCGGCCGAACGGGCCCTCCACGAGCACGGCTGCCACGTGGAGATCGTCACCAACGTCATACCGACCCTGAACGACGACGAGGCGACGCTGCGCGGCATCGCCGCCTGGATGGTCGAGCGCCTCGGGCCCAAGACGCCGTGGCACGTCACGCGCTTCCATCCCGAGCTCGACCTTTCGCACTTGCCGGCGACGCCGATCCGCACGCTCGAGCGCGCGGTCGCCATAGGCCACGAGGCGGGACTGGAGTTCGTCTACGTCGGCAACGTCCCGGGTCACGAGGGCCAGAACACCGTCTGTCCTCACTGCCACAGGCTCGTCGTGCGGCGCACCGGCTTCGCCATCGAAGATCTTGCCCTGCGGCGCGGCCACTGCGACATGTGCGGCGAGGATTTGAACGTCCGCGAGACGGTGAGACTCAAGTAGGGTGTCCGAACCCGATCTGCGGGGGCAGGCTTGGCCGACGGCAGGCCGCTACGATACGATGATGGCGATCCCGTGAACGAACTGGTCACACTCGAGATACCAGCCAAGGCCGAGTACGTCGTGCTCGGGCGTCTGGCGCTGGCCGGGCTCGTGCGCGAGCGGCCCTTTTCGGCCGACGCCGTGGCCGACCTCAAGCTTGCGCTCACCGAGGCCTGCTCGAACTCTATCCGCCACGCCTACGATCACGGCAGCGGGCAGGTGCACCTCTCGTTCGAGGCCAGCGCCGACCGCGTCACCATGGTCGTGCGCGACAAGGGCGGCGGTTTCCACGAAGACGACGTCGACTGTCCCGAGTGCAGCGCGGTCGGCGTCGAGCTCTCCGAGGGCGGCATGGGCATCTCGATCATCCGCGCCGTCGTCGACGAGTTCCGTCTCGATCACCCCGAATCGGGCGGCACGATCCTCACCCTCACCAAGCTCTGCGACGCCTGAGCGCCGCCCGGCGCCTCCGGCGGCGACCCACCTGAGACCCGATTCCCCAATGCCCGCCGGCCGGCCGGCGCCGGACGGCGACGTGCGCGACAGCGACGCTCTCCGGGCCTACGCGGCCCTGCTCGCGACGTATGAGCTGGCCAACGTCACGGGCGCGCGAGGCTCGCCGGAGGGCGTCGCCGAGCTCGTCGGCGACGCCCTCGCCCTGCTCGCGGTCGACGAGCTGCTGAGCGCCGCGACGAGCGCCGGCGGCGGGCCCTGGGCCGACCTCGGCAGCGGCGGCGGCCTGCCCGGCATCCCGCTGGCCCTGGCGCTGCCCGGCGTCCGGCTCACCCTCATCGAGGCCGTCGCCAAGAAGTGCGTCTTTCTGCGGGAGGCCGTGGCCCGCGTCGGGCTGCAAGAACGAGTCGACGTGGCTTGCGCGCGCAGCGAAGAGCTGGCCGCGCTCGGCCGCCCGGGCCGCGGGCGCTTCGCCGTGGTGCTGGCCAAGGCGGTCGGACCGCTGGCCGTGGTCGTCGAGCTGGCCGGCCCGCTGCTCGGCCCGGACGGCTTGCTGGTGGTCAGCAAGACGGCGGCGGCGGCACAGCGCGAGGCGCCCGCGGGCGAGGCCGCAGGCGTAGCCTGCGGCCTCGCCCGCGGGCGCACGGTCGCCTTGACTCGCTCACCCCTGCCGGGCTCGGTGGCCGTCGTGTTCGAGAAGGCGGCGCCCACGCCGGAGCGCTTTCCGCGGCGGCCGGGCATGGCGGCCAAGCGACCGCTGGCCTAGTGCGGCGGCGGTCGCCAGGAGACGGTCGTCTCCGGGCGCGGAGCGGCCGCCGGGGCACCGCCGCCGGTCCGTCGTGTGGCGGCGCCGGGGGGCGGTCGGTAAGATGACCATCGAGATGGTGCCCGCCCTTTCAACGTCCTGCGCTCCTTGCGTCCGTGCCGACCGGCGGATCGTGCCGTGACGCGCGTCATCGCCGTCGCCAACCAGAAGGGCGGGGTGGGCAAGACCACCACTGCGATCAACGTCGCCGCCTGCCTTGCCGAGGCCGGGTTTGCCACGCTGCTGGTCGATCTCGACCCGCAGTGCAACGCCAGCAGCGGCCTCGGCCTGACGGCCGCGACGGCCGAACGCTCGGTGTACGGCCTGCTCGGTGGTCAGGTGTCGCTGGCCGAGGTCACGCTGCCGACCACGGTGAAGTCGCTGTCGGTCGTGCCGGCGTGCCCCGACCTGGCGGGCGCCGAAGTCGAGCTCGCCGGCGTCGAGCATCGCGAGCTCGTGCTGCGCGAGGCGCTCCAGGGCGCGCTCGGCGCCTACGAGTTCGTGTTCGTCGACTGCCCGCCGTCGCTCGGCGTGCTGACCGTGAACGGGCTGACCGCCGCCCGCGAGGCGCTCGTGCCGGTGCAGGCCGAGTACTTCGCCCTCGAGGGGCTCGCCCAGCTCCTGGGCACCATCGACCTCGTGCGCGAGCGGGTGAACCCCGACCTGCGGCTGCTGGGCATCGTGATCACCATGCTCGACGGACGCACGCGGCTGGGCAGGGAGGTCGCGGCCGAGGTGCGCACGCACCTCGGCCGCGACGTCTTTGCCACCCACGTGCCGCGCAACGTACGGCTCGGCGAAGCTCCCAGCCACGGCCTGCCGATCTCGCGCTACGATCCCACCTGCGCCGGCTCCGACGCCTACTTCGATCTGGCCAAGGAGATCGTGACGCGCGCGCCGACCGGCGCGCGCCGGCCTTCGGGAGTGTGAGGCATGGACGATCCCACCGACGACGCCACCACCAAGCGGCCCGGCGAGGTCCCGACGCCCGCGGCGAGTCCCAGGAAGCGGCTGGGGCGCGGCCTTTCGGCGCTGATCGCCGAACGCGGGGCGGTGCGCGGCGCGCAGAGCGCGGCGCCGCCCGGCGAGCCGCTCTCCGCCCCGCCGGGCGGCGCCGCAGACCGCCTGCGCGATCTGCCGGTGTCGCAGATCGGCGCCTCGACCCGGCAGCCGCGCCGGGCCTTCGATGCCGACGAGCTGGCCGAGCTGGCGGCCTCGATCAGGAGCCTGGGCGTCGTCCAGCCGATCGTGGTGCGGCCGGCGTCGGCCGGTGCGGAGGCGCCGTGGGAGCTGATCGCCGGGGAGCGCCGTCTGCGGGCCGCTCGTCTGGCCGGCATCGAGACAATCCCGGCGCTGGTGCGTCCGGCGGGCGAGGCGGCCTCACTGGAGATCGCGCTCGCCGAGAACGTCGCCCGCGAAGACCTGAACGCCATCGAGGAGGCGCTCGCCTACGCGGCGCTGGCCGACGAGTTCGGGCTCACCCACGAGCGCATCGCCGAGCTCGTCGGCAAGAGTCGCGTCGCGGTCACCAACGTCCTGCGCCTGCTCGACCTGCCCGACGAGGTGCGCGAGCTGATCGAACGTGGCGAGCTCTCGGAGGGCCACGGACGGGCACTGCTCGGTCTTGCCGACCATCTCGAGCGGCGGCGGGTCGCGCGCCTCGTGGTGGCGCGCGGCTGGACCGTGCGCCAGACCGAGGCGGCGGTGCGCGCCGCCCAGGAGGCGGCGCGCACCGCCGCCACGGGACGACCCGGTCGGCCGCCGGTGCCTGCCGCCGACGCCTTCGACGACGTCGCCGAGGAGCTCTACGAAGTGCTCGAGGTGCCGGTGCGCATCCGCGTGGGCAAACGGGGTGGCAGCCTCGAGCTGCGCTTCCGCGACCGCGAAGAGCTCGAGCGGCTCGTGGCGCTGCTGCGTTCGCTGAAGTAGCCGGGGTCGCCGAGCCGGCGAGTCGCGCGGGGGCGCCGCAGCCGCGCGCGAACGCTACTGACCGGTGGAACCGCTCGGCGTGGTCGCCGCGCCGGGCGTGACCGTGCCCGGGGCGCCGGTGGGCAGGGAGTTGGGCGTCGGGGTGATCACCACACCGGGGGGCGTGGGCGTGGCCGCGACGCCGGGCGCGCTCGTGCTCGAGGAGCCTGGGGTCTGGGTCGTCCCGCTGCCGGACGGCACGTAGACGGTGGTGCCGTCGGGGAGCCGGTAGAACTGGCCGATGAGGGTCCCCAGACCGGAGACCTGCTGGCCCGCCTTGAGGTCGAGCTTGGTGATCTGCGTGCCGTTCTTGGTGATGACCTGCATGTCGGACTGACCTGGGTTCGTCACGATGGTCTCGTTCTTCGACGAGAGGATGCCCGAGAGCCCGATGCCGGTCAGGGCGGCGAGCAGGAAGGCGACCGCCAGGACGATGGCGACGTCGAAGAGGTTGACGACGCCGTCGAGCGGGTCGCCGTTGCGATCGGTCCGGTCGATGCGGCGGCGGCCCATGTAGCGCAGTCGCCGGCCGCTGCCCGGCTCGCGGTCGAGCGGCGCCCCGGAGTGCGGTGGCGTCTCGACGGTGGTGCTCACGGCCGCCACGAGATGATCTCGGTCGGCTCGTCGCCCGAATCCGCACCGCCGCCCGCGACCGGCGCGAACGGCACCGCCGTCGCCGGCGTCGCGCCGCTGCCGTCACCGGCCGCGATTGCGGCGGCGGCAGTCGTGAGGTCGGGCAGGTCGTCGCCGGCGTCGTCGATGTCGGCGCGTTGGCGGCGGGGCGGACCGATCCGCAGGCGCCCACCGCCGCCCTCGAGCAGCTCGAGGATGTACTCGAGGTCGGAGATGTCCTGCTGGTAGAAGCGGTCGCGCACGATGCTGACGATGAACCCGAGGCCGCCGATCAACAGACCGATCACGGTGACCGAGAAGGCGATCTTGAGGTTGTCGGTGAGCATCTGGGTGTTGCCTTCGGCCAGGCCGGTGAGGGCCGGAGCCAGCGGGATGAGGGTGCCCATGAGGCCGAGCATGGGTCCGACACGCACCAGGATGCGGGTCTTCTCGAGTCGCTTCACGGTGTAGAACTCGTACTCCTGGAGGAGCTTGAGCGGCTTCTCGGCGAGGCGCTCGGTCTGGTAGTTGCGGATGAGATCGAACAGGAAGCGCGCCACGACCGTGGAGTAGGTGTTCTCCTGCAGGTACTTGTAGGCGCGCCGCGGCTGGCCCTTGGCGAACGCGTCGCGGGCCTTGAGGGCGCGGATCTCGAGCGCTTCGAGATCGCGGTAGCGCAGGCGCAGGTAGAGCTCGTAGAGGAACCAGCCGACCTCGACGATCGCCCAGCACAGGCAGAACAGGGCGGCGATGAGGACCGGGTAGAGCAGGAGCCGGGAGATGTCGTAGATCGCCTGCTCGATGCCGCGGGCCAGTGTCGTTGCGATGATCAGATGCACGCCGGGCTCACTTCCCGCCGCCGCCCGGCGGCGGTCCGCCGGAGGATTTCCAGAACCGCTGCCAGACCGATGAGCCGGGTGGCAGGATCTCGCCCCTGGTGGCGCCGTCCATGACGCCCAGCAGACGCCGGCGCACGAGCCACGATCCGGCGAAGCCCAGCGGCACGAGCACCGCCAGGGTCGTGCCCACCACCGCGGCCGTGTGCCCACCGCCGCCCGAGCCGCCGGAGCCGGCCACCTGTCCCGTGACCGACGCGCTCGGCGACGGGCTGGTCAGCGAGCTCGGGAAGGAGCTCGAGGGAGTGGGTGTCAGGGTGACTCCGGGGGTGGCGGTCGGTGCCGGGGTGATCGTCGCCCTGGGGGTCGGCGTGGCCGAATGGTGCACGACGGTCCCGCCGCCGGTGCTGCCGCCCGAGCTGCCGGTGCCACCACCGGGATGCGTGCCGCCGCCGGTGCTGCCGCCGCCGGTGGGGACGGCGATCGTGAAGCTGCGCTGCATGCGGACGGCGTTGCCGGCCCAGTCGTGCACGGTGATGACGAAGGTGTGGGTGCCGTTCTTCAGTTTGGTGAGCTGCAGGTTGAGATGCGACGCGGAGATGTGCGCCGACTTGGTCTTCGACTTGCCGTCGACGGTCACGGCGATGGCCTTGGGGTCGACTCCGGTGCCGTTTGCGTTGTCGTGGTAGGCCGCCTTGATCTCGACCGTGCGGCCGGCGAACCGGGCGCCGTTCTTGGGCGCCACCGTGCCCGTCGTGAACGAAGGGTCGAATCGCGTGAGCACGTTGGGGCCGTGGTTGATGGTGCCCAGCGTCTTGCCGCTGAGCGCGATGGTCGCCTGGATGGTGGCGTTCATGACGTCGCCGAGGTCGCCGCGGAACTCGTAGGAAGAGCCGTTCTTCTGACGCAGACTCGCCAGGAACGTGTAGGGACTGGGGCTGAGCTTTGTGGGATCGATGATCGCGGTGTGCAGCCCCTCGATCGCCCACGCCGTAGACGGTGCGTTGGAATAGCCGCCCGCCGTGTCCCAGAAGCCGCCGTCCGAGTGGCGCATCGACTCGACGAAGCCCGCGGCGTTCTGCACCACCGTGTCGCTCGTCGCAACCTGGCCGGCGACCAGCGCCTGCATGACGAGCGACGTGATGGTCGTGCTCGACTGGGAGTTGGGCTGCGAACCGAAGCCGCCGACGCCGTAGGCGGAGGTGGTGTTGGGGTTGGCTTCGAGCCAGCTCACCGCAGCGCTCACCGACGGGCCGCTCTGATGGGCGGCGACGAGACCGAGCACTGCCCAGGCCGTCGTCTCTGTAGACGCGGCCGTGGTCGCCGGGGTCGCCGGCGAGTAGTAGCCGCCGGGCAGCACCTGGTACGACTCGAGCTTGCCGACGAGGTCGATCTGCGTGCTGCCGGCGCTGGTCAGCAGGTCGGTCCGGTTCGCCGCCTTGTAGGCGAGGATGCAGAGCGCGTAGTACTCGGGCGCGTTGCCGCTGTTCGCGGCGGAGACGGCGAGGTTAGTGTCCTGCAGGAACGTGAGCGGGCTCAGCCCGTCGACCTGCCAGCGGGCGGGGTTGTTGCCGCCGGCCGCGATCGCCAGCATGACCCAGGGGGTGTCGGACGTGTTGCCGTGGGAGCTGCTGTAGGCGAACCCGCCGTCGGTGCGCTGGCGCGTGTGCAGGTAGTCGAGTCCCTTCGTGACCCCGGTCGGGACGGCGGCCGCAGCCGCGGACGGCAGGATCAGCGGGATGACCAGGGCAAGCAGCAGGGCCCCCCGGTATGTCTTGGTCACAGTGCCTCCCAGATCCGCCGGCTCAGACGCGGGTCGGGTCGCGAAGCCGCGCCTATTGTAGCAGTCAAGCACCCGCGCGCGGCGACCGGCGAGCGGCGGTCGCTCACCGGCGCGGCGGCGCGGCAGTTGGTCTTCGCAGTGGGAGACGTCTGTCGCCGCGGCCGGGTTCGCCGGGGCTGCGCCTTTGGCCAATTCGTCTAGGCCGACCCTTCCGCACCTCGCCGTCGGCGGGGTCGAGCCGATAAGGGAAGCAGGTTCGAACCAACGGCAGCGCGGTGCGAGATGACCGACGGCACAGACGTCGAGTTCTTCGGAGCCCATATCAAGGTGAAGAACGCCAAGCTGGCGGCCCTGCTCAACAGCACGCTCACCGACGACGTGACGGTCGTCGGCAAGCGGGCGCTCGATCTCGTGGCGGCCGGGGAACGCGACGACGACGTGGGCGACGTCTTCGACGGGGCCGACGAGCGCCGCGATACTGCCCTTGAGCCAGACGAGCCCGACCAATCCCTCGACAGAGTGTTCGCCCGGCGGGCGCCGCCCTCTCCCGAACACTAGACGAGCGCCACGCGGGCCGGGCGACCCGCTCGTGCCCGGAAGATGTATCCTGTGTAGCGTCATGCCCGCGCTGCTCTCGATCGTCGTGCCCGTCTTCAACGAGGCCGGCAGTCTCGAACCCCTGTACCAGGAGATCGCCGACGCGCTCGGCCCTTTGGGCGCGTTCGAGGTCGTCTTCGTCGACGACGGCTCGACCGACGGCTCCATCACCGTCATGGAACGGCTCGCGGCCGCGCACGACGGCGTGCGCGTCGTGCGGCTGCGGCGCAACTTCGGCAAGGCGGCGGCCCTGACGCATGGCTTTGCCGAAGCGCGCGGCGACGTGATCGTGACCATGGACGGCGACCGCCAGGACGATCCGGCCGAGATCCCCAAGCTGCTGGCCAGGCTCGACCAGGGATACGACCTCGTGTCGGGCTGGAAGCAGACCCGTCAGGATCCGCTGAGCAAGACCCTGCCGTCGAAGTTCTTCAACTGGACGGTGCGCAAGTCGACCGGCGTGGCCCTGCACGACTTCAACTGTGGCCTCAAGGCCTACCGCCGCGAGGTGACCGAGCACGTCAAGGTCTACGGCGAGCTCCACCGCTACGTTCCTGTGCTGGCCAGCGACCTCGGCTTTCGCGTCGCCGAGGAGAAGGTCGCGCACCGCCGGCGCACCGCCGGCCGCTCCAAGTACGGCTGGCGCCGCTACGCGCGGGGCTACCTCGATCTGCTCACCGTGCTGTTCCTGGGCAGGTATCGCCAGCGTCCGCAGCATCTCTTCGGCGGCATCGGCACGATGATGGTCGCGGTCGGCCTGCTGATCGAACTGTACCTCACGATCGACAAGCTCTTCGGCCACCCCATCGGCCAGCGGCCGCTGCTGCTGCTGGGTGTGCTGCTCATCATCGTCGGCATCCAGCTTCTCTCGCTGGGCCTCGTGGGCGAGCTCATCACCCAGGCCCGGGCGCGCGACTCGCGCGACGACTACGAGGTCGAGCGCGTGATCGACGGGGCGGCGGCGCGAGCGGCGCTCGACGCGTCGAGCGCCGCTCGCGCCGCCGCCCTCCCCGTCGCCGCGCCGGTGGCGGTCGAGCAGGCGACGCCGTCGCCGGCGTCCACGCGCCAGTCGCTGTGACGGCCGGCGCTCATCCCGCGCCGGCTATCGCTTAGCCGCATGAGCCTGCGGATCGCCTATCTGGGCACTTACGACCCCGGGTACGCGCGCAACCGGGTCCTGATCGACGGGCTGCGCGCGGCGGGCGCCGAGGTGCTCGAGTACGCGGCGCCGCTCGACACCGCGCTCACGGCGGCCCAGATGACGACGGCGGTGGGCGCGGGCAAGCTCGCCGGCGAGCTTGCCCGCGCCCACCTCTCACTGCTGGCCAGGCACCGTCGTGGGGTTACGTTCGACGTCGTCGTCGTCGGCTACCCCGGCCATCTGCTGGTGCCCTTCGCCTGGGCGGTGGCCCGCTACCGGCGGGCGGTGCTGGTGTTCGACCCGCTCGTGTCGCTGTTCGACACCTTCGCCGGCGATCGCGCCCTGCTGGCCGGCGACAGCCCCGCAGGCTACCTCACCAACGTCGTCGACAGGGTGTCGTTCAGCCTGCCCGACGTGGTGCTGGCCGACACCCGGGCGCACGCCGACTACTACGGCGCGGTCCTCGGTGTACCGGCGGCGAAGCTCGCCGTGGTGCCCGTGGGCGCCTTGCCGCTGCCCGGCGCCAGCGGCGCCGCCCGCGAGCCGGCCGCCGGGGAGCCGCTGCGCGTCGTGCAGTACGGGCGCTGGAGTCCGCTGCACGGCCTGGTGACCGTGCTCGAGGCGGCCGCTGAGCTGCGCGACGAGCCGTTCCGGTTCGAGCTGATCGGCGATGGTCAGCTCGCGTCGTGGCTGACCGACGAGGTCCGGCGTCGGCGACTCGACACGGTCGATCTCACGGAGGCCCTGCCGGTCTGGCGGCTGCGCTCGCGGATCGTCGCCAGCGACATCTGCCTCGGCGTGTTCGGCACCTCCGACAAGGCCGCGCGGGTGGTGCCCAACAAGGTCTACGACGCGCTCGCCGCCGGGCGGCCGCTGGTGACCGAAGACTCGCCGGCCGCCCGCGAGCTGCTCCACGACGGCCACGACGCCCTGCTCGTGCCGGCCGGCGACGGACCGGCGCTGGCCGCCGCCCTGCGCCGCCTGGGCGGGCGCGACGAGCGCGCCCGCATGGGCGCCGCCGCCCTCGAGCTGTACCGTCGGCGCTGCACTCCCGAGGCGGTGGCGGCGACCCTGCTGGCGGCGCTCGAAGCGTGCCTGTGAGCGACCACCAGCGCGCCCGCCGCCGCGGTTCGTCGACGACCTTCCGCGTGGTGCAGGCCGTGTTCGTCGCGGCCGTGGTCGTCTTTCTGGGGCGCTATCTGCACCACGCCTGGCCGGCAGTGCACGCCTACCACTGGCGGCTGCGGCCCGGCCTGCTGGTCGTCTCGGCGGTCCTCGTCCTGGCTTTCTACCTGTTGAACGCCCTGGTGTGGTGGGCGATCCTGCGCGGCTCGGGGCTGCGGCCGGCCCCGACCAGCACGGTCGCCACCTGGGCCAAGTCGATCGTGGCGCGCTACCTGCCGGGCAACGTCTTCATGTTCGTGAGCCGCGGCTGGATGAGCCACCGCCAGGGTCTCGACGTCGATCGGGTGAGCGCCGGCATGGTCTACGAGCAGGTGTTGAGCGTCGCCGGCGCGCTGGTGGTCACCGCTGCGCTGTTTCCCTTCTGGCACTACCAGCGCGAGGTGACGGCCTGGGCCCTGCTGGCCATCCCGCTGATCGTGGTGGCCCTGCACCCCCGGGTGTTCGCGCCGCTGGCGGCGCTGCCGCTGCGGCTGTTGCACCGGCCGCCGCTCGCCCAGGTGCTCTCGTTTCGCATGGTGCTCGGGCTGCTGGCAGCGTTCAGCGGCCTGTGGCTGGTGATCGGCTTCGCGATGTGGACGTTCGCGGCGGCGGTCACGAATGTGACCGCCGCCGCGTTTCCCGAGATCACCGCGGGGTTTGCGATGGCCTTCGTGGCCGGCATGGTGGTGTTCTTCGTGCCCAGCGGCATCGGCGTACGCGAGGCCGTGCTGGCGGCTGCCACCGCGGGAGTGTTCGCCGGCGGCGGCGTTGCGCTGGCCTGGGCATTGCTGGCCAGACTGTGGCAGACTTCACTGGAACTGAGCTTCGTGGCCATCGCCGCGCTGGTCGATCGTCTGCAGCGGCGGGCGCGCGCCCGCGCTTCCGCCACGGGGACGGGAACAGTTGCGCGGGCGGAAGGCGGGCGCCCACCGCGGCAGGACGGAGACGACACATGACGCATCGCCGGACCGCGCCATGAGCGCACGGCGCGCCTCGACCAGAAAGCGGCGGCCCCAGAAGACCAGCCCCCGGCCCGCGGCCGCGGGCGCCGCCGTGGCGCCGGCGGCCGCGGCGCCGGCCGACTTGGCGCGGCGCTACTTCATCTACGTCGTCGTCGCCATGGTCGTGGCGGCGGCCATCCTCAGCATTCTCGCCATCCAGCGCTACCGCAGCTACTACGGCGGGCGCTTCGACATGGGCAACATGGTGCAGGCGGTCTACAACACCGCTCACGGGCACTTCCTGCAGATCACCACCGCCGACGGCGCCGGCAAGCAGGTGTCGCGCCTGGGCTCGCACGTCGACCCGATCCTCGCCGTCTTCGCCATTCCCTGGCTCGTCTGGCCGAGCCCCATCATGCTGCTGGTCGCACAGGCGGCGATCGTGGCGCTCGCCGCCTGGCCCGCCTACCGGCTGGGGCTGCGCGTGCTGGGCGACGCCCGTGCGGCCTTCTTCCTGTCGCTGGCGCTCCTGCTCTACCCGCCGCTGCAGTACGCGGTGCTCAACGAGTTCCACCCCGTGACCCTGGCCATCCCCTTCCTGCTGTTCGCCTTCGTGTTCATCGACGAGGGGCACTGGTGGCGGGCCGTGCCGTTCCTCGTGCTGGCCGCTCTGTGCAAAGAGGAGATCCCGGCCGTGATCGCCGTCATGGGGGCCTACTTCGCGCTGCGCAAGCGCAGCTGGCGGCCGCTCATCCTCACGGCGGTCGCCGCCGCGTATTTTGTCGTCGCGGTCAAGGTCGTGCTGCCCCATTACAGCCCCGGGGGCAGCCCCTTCCTCAGTCGCTATGCCGACCTGGGTTCGAGCGTCGGCGGCATCGGCGCGAACGTCGTGCTCAAGCCGGGGGTCACGCTGGGGCACCTGTTTGCCTGGTCCAACCTGCAGTACTGGTTCCAGCTTCTGTGGCCCTTCGGGTTCACCTCGCTGCTGAGCCCCCTGACCACCCTGATCGCCGCCCCCGAGTACCTGCTGAACGCGCTCGCCAGCAACGGCTATCAGCGCTCGTATGAGTTCCACTACGTGGCCGCCGAGGTGCCGTTCGTGTTCGCCGGCGCGGTGCTCGGGGTGGCCCGGGCGCGCGACTGGCTGGCGCGCAGCGGCCGCCGCACGCGGCGCTCGTCGAAGCGCGCGTCGAGCGTGTCGGTCGTCACGCTGGCGACCGTGGTGCTCGGCACGGCGGTGCTCGCCAACTTCCTGCTCGGGCCGCTGCCCTTCTCGCTGCCGGGCGCTCACTACTCGGGCCGCAGCTACGCCGTGACCGGGCACGCGAAGGTGCTCGACATGGCCCTCAAGATGATCCCCGCGGGGGCGACGGTGAGTACTGAGAACGATGCCGGATCGCACCTTTCCGCGCGCCGCGTCGTCTACACGTTCCCCTCCATCAACAACGCCCAGTGGGTGATCGTCGACCAGAAGAACCCGTTCGTGTACGACCACCGCGACGAGGTGGGCCACTCCGAGGCCCTGGGCGCGCTCGTGCTCAACCAGAACTACCAGTCGGTCTTCGCTCGCGACGGTGTGTACGTGTTCAAGCGCGTCGCCGGCCCGGCGTCGACGCCGGCGGGCAAGACGGTCGTGCCCTACCTCACGCCGAGCCCGGCGGCCAGCCCCACGGCCACGCCGGCGGCTCCGTAGCCGCGCCGCGGACGGCCGGGGTGAGCGGACCGGACGTACGGGCTCGGCCCAGGGTCGACCGGCAGCTCCTGGCGCTCGCCGCAGCGCCCGTCGTGACCGTCGCCGCGGCGCTCGCCGTCATGCACCTCGTCGGGCTGCCCGGGAGCGACGCGGCCGCCCATCTCTACAAGACCGGCCTCGTCGCCCGGGGGCAGTCGCTGGTCTGGGACGATCTCTGGTACAGCGGCTCGTACGGCATCGTCAGCTACGGCGTCGTCTACTACCTGCTGGCGCGTCTGGTCGGCGCCACGTCGATCGTGGTGCTCTCGGCCGGTCTTCTGCCCCTGTTGTTCCATCTCTACGTGCGCCGCGCCTGGGGCGTGACGAGCATGCTGCCGGCGGTCGCGCTGGCCGTGGTCGTCGTCTTCTATCTGGCGAACGGTCAGAACCCGTTCCTGCTGGCCATGGCGCTCACCATGGCCGGCCTCGTGCTGCTCGCCCACGACCATCCGTGGTGGGCGGCGCTGCCGGTCGGCGTGGCGGCCTTCACCAACCCCGTGGCCGTGGTCGCCGGCGCCGTGTTCGTGGTCGCCGAGGCGCTCGCCTGGCGGTCGGCACGCCGGCGCGCCCTGCTGTTTGCCGCCGCCCTGACACCGTTCGTCGTCGTCTGGCTGGGAGTCCTTCTTGCCTTTCACGGCCGCGCCCAGTATCTGGCGCAGCCGGCCGTGCTGCTCAAGTGGACCGCGGTGGCCGCCGTCGGGCTGGCGCTGGCCCGGCTGTCGGACGACCCCGACCGGCGCGCCAAACAGATCCTCTTCGCCGTGGCGGGGGCGTTGTGCCTGACGGCTCTCGTCGTACCGACAGAGCTTGGCAACAACGCCGGCCGCTTCCTGGCGCTGTTCGGGCTGCCGGCGCTGCTCATGGTCCGCCGGGTGCGGCTGCCGCGGGCGGCGACGGCGGCCTTGCTGGCCGCCGTCGCCGCCGTCCAGCTCGCCGTTCCGGTGGCCGATCTGCTGCGCACCGGCGACGCCGCCCAGACGAAGCGGGCGTTCTTCGCGCCGGTCCTGACCTTTGCCCGGCGCGAGTACCGGCCCGACTTTCGCTACCACGTCGTCGCCCTGCGGCTGCATTGGGAATCCTACTATTTTCCCCGTGCGGGCTTGCCCATCACCCGCGGCTGGTTTCGCCAGAGCGACTGGCAGCACAACGCGATCCTCTACCAGGCGCCCACGCCGGCGCGCTACGTCGCCTGGTTGCACGACCTGGGGGTGAGCGACGTCTTCGTGCCGCACGCCGCGCTCGACATGAGCAGCACGAGCGAGCCCGCGCTGATCGCTGCCTCGGGGGCGTTCGTGCGCGTCTTCGACAACCGCGACTGGACGGTCTACCGGCTGCGCGCGCCGACGCCGCTCGTGGTGGCGGCGGGCGGGGGCGCCGTGCCGGCGCCCCCGCCCGCCGCCTCACCCGCCGTGACCCAGGGCGCCGCGGTCACCGCGGTCGGCCACGACACGGTCGCGGTGGCAGTGTCGCGGCCGGGCGCCTACGTCGTGAAGTTCACCTGGACGCCGTACTGGCGCCTGGTCGCGGCGCCGGGGCCGGCGGGGACCGCCGCGGGCAGCCTGACGCGCGCCCCGGGCGATTGGACCTTACTGCGGGCCGGCAGGCCCGGACGGTACCTGCTGCGCGTGCGGCCGAGCCTGCGCGCTGCCTTGTCGCAGATCTTCTAGACCGCGGCGTCCCGACCGCCGGGTCGGAGCTGCCCGAAGCGGCCGCTCAGGCCACCCAGCTGAAGATCGCGAACTTGGCCGTGAGCACCACGCAGAGCGCGATCGACAGGGTGCAGATGACGACGTGCGCCCGCGGGTGGCGGTCGGTGAACAGCGCCATGCTCATGAAGATCGGGAAGGCGGCGAGCACGAAGCGCGGCATCGACAGCAGCGGGGTCGAGGTGGCCGGGAACAGCAGCGGGTAGCCGATCGTGACCAGGGCGTAGGCCGACAGCGCCAGCGGCAGGCGCCGCAGGCCGTAACAGACGGCCAGTGCGGCGATGACCAGCGACGTGAAGTTGGTGAGGTTGGCCACCGCCAGGGGCATGACGGCGCCGGGGTGGGTCGCCGGCCAGTAAAGATGGCTCGTCTGGCCGGAGATGAGCTGACGAGCGCCCTGGAAGGCCGCCACGAACCCCTTCCAGAGCGCGTACGTCGGCACCGCCAGGTAGCGCCGCCACTGGTCCTGGACCTGGGCGAACAGCAGCGGCTTGCCGAAGCTGAGGCTGAGGTAGGCCATCCAGACCATCAGGCCCTCGGGGATCATCAGCAGCGAGGCGACCGACACGTCGGTACGACGCAGCTTCCAGTCGCGCTGCTCGTAGTAGCAGATCGCCATCGGCACGATCAGCAGAAAGCCGGCGCTGCGCGTGAGGGCGGCCGCCAGACCGGCGAGGCCGGCGAGCTTCCAGCGGCCCTCGGTCGACCACAGGATGCAGGCGGCCGACAGCATGAGGAACATCGACTCGCTGTACACGGCCTGCCAGAAGAAGGCCGTTGGGAAGATCGAGAGGTAGAGGCAGGTGCGGTAGGCGACCTTGCCGCCGAAGCGGGCCGCGACCAGGCGATAGAGGAGGTACACGGCGGCGAAGTAGCAGGCCAGCGAGACGACGATGCCGGCGACCACGAGGTTGTTGTCGAAGACGATCCCCACCCAGCGCACCATCAGGGGGTAGAGCGGGAAGAAGGCCACGGTGCCGTCGTTGCCGGCGTAGCCGTCGGCGGCGATCTTCACGAACCAGACGCCGTCCCACACCGACCACGGGTTGAACACGTGGGCAAGGACGCCGTGGAAGGGCTCGGCCAGACGGGGCAGGCGCCAGGCCCATTGCGCCGGCTTGACGCCGATCACCCAGGTCGCGAGGGCGGCCGTCAGGGCGATGAGCAGCCGTGAGACGACGGCCATGACCATGGTGCGCCGCAGGTAGCGCGTCGCGGCGGCGGCCGCGGGATCGTCGGCGACGGCGGCCGCTGCCAGCGCCGGCTCGAGGGCCT